>Ga0208410_1000416_pt1 | contig 24921 bp, 21 predicted proteins | sample ETN02SmetaG_3_FD_185787 | JGI IMG/M metagenome (GOLD analysis project Ga0208410, IMG submission 185787) | Marine microbial and viral communities from oxygen minimum zone, Eastern Pacific Ocean - ETNP2014F10-02SV257 (SPAdes) (version 2) | ecosystem: Environmental > Aquatic > Marine > Oceanic ... | reverse complement strand
AATTCTTCCCTTGCAATTGCAATCGGATACATGGATGTAGTTGCTACCATAGGCGGAATAACACTTATGCAAACAGGCAAGGAGATGGAGACAATGATCGTTTTGCTTATAACCTACTTGTTTTTTTCATTAGTTATTTCAGCATTTATGAACTGGTTCAACCGTAAAATGGCTTTGGTAGAACGATAAATCAAATAATTTATGAATAGTTCATTAGAAAAAGGATATGTTCCGGGGAAACACCCCAATCTGCCCCCTCCCGTTAAAACGACTGGGATAATGGCATGGGCTAAGCAAAACCTTTTTTCATCCCCCCTGAATATAGTTTTGACACTACTATCTGTATGGTTTTTGTGGACAATAATTCCACCTTTTTTTGAATGGGCAGTATTTAATTCCATCTGGACTGCAGGAAACCGACAGGAGTGCTGGGACCAAATGTCATCTCCAGGAGCAGGAGCATGCTGGGCATTCATTGAAAACCGTTTGTCTCTTTTCACCTATGGATTTTATCCAGCACACTTGCAGTGGCGAGTCAATTTGTCTTTTATAATGTTCGTTCTTGCTTTAATTCCAGTTCTATATGAAAAGATGCCGTATAGAAAATATGGGTTAATTTATTCATCAATTTTTCCTTTCATCGCCGGATGGTTGCTTGTAGGGGGATTTGGTCTTGAGAAGGTGGACACGGATCAATTTGGTGGAATTATGCTCACTTTAATTTTAGGAGTAACTGGAATTTCATTTTCTCTTCCTATTGGCATTATCTTAGCCCTAGGGAGACAATCAAAGATGCCCGTATTGCGCATTTTGTGTGTACTCTTCATCGAATTTATTCGTGGAGTTCCCCTTATTACTTTGCTTTTTGTGGCTTCAACAATGCTTAATTATTTTCTGCCGCCGGGTACCGTTTTTGATTTATTGTTAAGAGTACTTATAATGGTGACCTTGTTTGCTTCAGCTTATATTGCTGAGGTTATTAGAGGGGGACTGCAGGCCATAAAAAAGGGACAGCATGAAGCAGGAGATTCACTAGGCCTTACATACTGGCAGGCTCATAGATTGATTATTCTGCCTCAGGCGTTGAAAATTTCAATACCAGGTATTGTTAACACTTTCATTGGTCTTTACAAAGACACGACCTTAGTACTGATTATTGGAATGCTGGATATGCTTGGGATAGGAGATGCATCTTTGGCAGATGCCCAGTGGGCCGGACTTGCAAATGAGATTTATATTTTTGTTGCCCTGTTTTTTTTCATAAGTTGCTTCGGCATGTCACGCTATTCTATATACCTGGAAAAGAAACTCCATACAGGATATTAAAACCAAAAACTTAAATTAAAATTTACTTATGTCTTCTGCAGAAAAAACTAAAACAAACGGATCAGAAATCATGATAACAATAGAATCCATGCACAAGTGGTTTGGTGATTTCCATGTCCTTAAGAATATAAACCTAGAAGTAAAACGAGGTGCAAAAATTGTGATCTGCGGACCTTCAGGATCTGGTAAATCTACGCTTATAAGATGTATTAACAGGCTAGAAGAACATCAGCAGGGAAGTATAGTTGTGGATGGAACAGAACTTACAAGTGATCTAAAAAACATTGAAATCGTTCGCTCAGAAGTAGGTATGGTATTTCAGCATTTTAACCTTTTTCCGCATCTGACTGCCCTTGAAAACTGCACTCTGGCTCCAATTTGGGTCAGGAAAACTCCTAAGGCAGAAGCAGAAGATACTGCCATGGAATACTTAAAAAGGGTAAAAATACCAGAGCAGGCAAATAAATATCCGGGACAACTTTCAGGAGGACAACAGCAGCGTGTAGCAATAGCACGATCCTTATGCATGAATCCAAGAATCATGCTTTTTGATGAGCCTACTTCCGCCCTAGATCCGGAAATGATCAAGGAAGTCCTTGAGGTAATGACTGAATTAGCTGAAAGTGGTATGACTATGTTAGTAGTTACCCACGAAATGGGATTCGCAACTGCGGTTGCAGACAGTGTTATTTTTATGGATGAAGGGGAAATTATAGAAAGAAATGACCCACATAATTTTTTCAAAAATCCACAACATGAGCGTACAAAGCTCTTTTTGAGTCAGATTTTATAAACCTGTTTGGATATTGGAAATGATTGGATCTAGTTCCGTTTCAGTCTTTCAGGGTTTTGCAGGGACTTCCTCTTAAGATTAACTATAGGACACAACTTCGTGAAGTGTTTGCATCAAAAACTGACACTTTTACTGGCGTTTTTAACGGTATTCATAATCGCTATTTCACATACCGTTCATGCCCGTCACAAGTGCCCAAAAGTTCCGGCACCTCCGGGAGTGATGGGAGTTTTAAGTAGTTCTACCCTCATACCTTCGGGCAGTACGATGGCTGCTGCACGCTCCTCTGAAACTTTTGGGTGTGACCTGGGACATCCCTCTGAAAATTTTTACAAACCTAAGAATAAACGTGTAACCTTATTTCTCAAAGATAATTTTATGCAACTTAAACTGGAAAGTGCTCGGGGTCATGGAAAGCATCTGGTTGCAATGGCGAATCTAGCAGGATGTACCTCCAACGGTCATGCTTTTGCGAAACTAGTCCGGAAAAATTATGTCCACGTTTTTGATGCTAAATTATCGGATCTGTATATGGATACAAGCATAAAATTAGCATCTAAAACCAGTGAACGTATATTAAATTTAATTTCAAACTCTCCTTTACTTGCCTCACGTTGTGAATCCAGTTAAACTTTCTATACGAATTCTCTCAAAACCTACAAAAATCCTTCGTAATTACAAAATTACAACTGAATATTTTTTATGAATCAGACAATTGCCAATTCCGGTTTAGGGACTTCCGGAAAAATATTTGATAAACGATTAGGAACAAACCTAGTCGCTTCGGCTTTGATATGTGCAGGTTTTTGGTTTTCAGAACCTTGGAATGAAATCCTCTTGAACACCGGGCTGTTCTCTCTATCTGGTGCTGTAACAAACTGGCTCGCTATTTATATGCTCTTTGAGAGAGTCCCAGGTCTATATGGTTCAGGTGTCATTCCGCTCCATTTTGAAGCATTCAAGACGAGCATACACGATTTAATAATGCATCAATTTTTTAACCGCGAAAATGTTGAGCAGTTTTTTGCTGATTCGGAAAGATCAAAACTCTTTCCTGATTTTGAGCAAGTCCTTAAAAAGGTAAATTTAAACCCTGTTTTTGACTCTTTACTGGAGGTAATTGAAGGCTCCAGTTTTGGACCCATGTTATCCATGGTAGGAGGGTTACAGGCACTTGAACCTTTGCGGGGACCGTTTACAGAAAAACTAGGAATTTCTATACAAAAAATTTCCGAGACAGATGCTTTTAAAGAGGCAATTCTTGAACAACCTGAGGGCATGTCAGTGAGTGATGATATTTTAGCAAAAGTTGATTTAATAGTCAGTCGCCGTTTGGAAGAACTTACTCCAGAGTTGGTCAAGGATATTATTGAGCGCATGATTGAGGAACATCTAGGCTGGCTAGTTGTTTGGGGTGGAGTATTTGGCGGATTGATCGGGCTCTGTACCACTTTTATTTTTTAAAAAACTCCCAGAACATTGTTTTGAAAGTCGACTAATAAATTCGTTTATAACAAACGCTTTAGAAGCAAAATCTTAGATACACTTTAACATTTTTTTAGTATAACTAGATAATTTGGAAAAATTTGCGTTTAATCAATTGGTTTTCGGATTCATAGAAGTTTTCTAAAAGCACAAAACTTAAATTCAAAATAAAGAACTTAAACTATAAAACTTCCATGTGCAAAGAGAATTATTTTCAATTGTTGAAGGAAGTAATCGAGGAGCGGATTCCTTTTAACAAATTAATCGGCTTGAAAATAGAGAAGCTTGATTTGGAGAGTATCGGAATCCGCTTTAAAATGCGTCCGGAACTTGTAGGTAATTTCATGCGAGGGAATCTGCACGGCGGTGTAATTTCCACTGTGCTTGACCTAACCGGCGGAATGGTAGCCTGGGCAGGAATTATGAATAATACGAAAGAGCTTTCTTTCGAGGAAGTTACTGAAAGATTTGCTAAAATAGGCACAGTTGACTTACGTGTGGATTATCTACGTCCTGGATTAGGTAAATATTTTGTCTCGACAGGAAGTGCCTTGCGTACCGGGAATAAACTCTCGGTAGCCAGGATGGAACTGCACAACGATGAGGGACTGCTGATTGCAGTTGGAACTGGCAGTTATGTTGTCGGTTGAGATTCTTATGTTTAATATTTTGGCCTGTTCGAAAATCTTAGTCGCTCCAATCTGTTATTACATCGATTGAGATTCACTGTTAACAAACGAGGATCTCCAGTTCAGTGTGATTCTTAAAGAGCTTGACACTTACGTATAAAAAACATCTCATATATGAAGAATACGGAGCGTAGCGCAGCCTGGTAGCGCACACGCCTGGGGGGCGTGCGGTCGCTGGTTCAAATCCAGTCGCTCCGACCACCTGCCTTTTTAAAACTCCATATTCTAGCATATCTAAATTTTCTAAATGTTTCCTTTTACTTAAGATGAATTTACGGATTAAGTACTGGGCAATTTGCTAGTATATATTTTAAGCAAAACACTAATCCATGAAACTAACTGAAAACCTAAACGTTGTTGACGTTTTACCGTTGATTTCACCAGAAACACTTAAAGAACATTTACCGCTTTCTGAAACTGCTTCAGAGAATGTCACAAATGCCAGAAAAGAGATTCAACAGATTTTAGTTGGAAAAGATCAGCGTCTGCTTGTGATAGTCGGTCCCTGTTCTATCCATGATCCAGAAGCTGCTATTGATTATGCTGAGCGTCTTAAGAAACTCGCGGATCAAGTTTCTGAAACACTTCTGATCGTAATGCGTGTATATTTTGAGAAACCGCGTACAACAGTTGGTTGGAAAGGTTTGATCAACGATCCGGAATTAAACGGAAGTCATAAAATAAATAAGGGTATTGAGCTCGCACGAAAAATATTGCTAGAAACAAATAATATGGGGCTCCCCTGCGCTACAGAAATTCTTGATCCTATTACACCGCAATATCTCGCGGATTTAATTTCTTGGAGCGCAATTGGAGCACGAACTACCGAATCCCAGACACATCGGGAAATGGCTAGTGGTTTGTCTATGCCAGTTGGGTTTAAGAACGGCACAAACGGTGACCTAAATGTTGCTCTGAATGCGATGCAATCTGCACGACAGCCCCATCATTTTCTAGGTGTCAGCCAGAAAGGAGAATCTTCCGTCATTCAGACCTCGGGGAACGACCATGTTCATCTAGTTTTACGAGGTGGAAGTAACGGTCCTAATTTTGACTCCGTTTCCATCCACATTGCTTCTAATGAACTTGCTTCAGGTAGTCTACCAAAAGGAATAATGATTGACTGCAACCATGCAAATTCAGGGAAAGATCCTGAACGGCAGGAACTGGTGCTTAACAATTTGATGCTTCAAATAAAAGACGGGGACGAATCTATCATCGGTACTATGATTGAAAGTAATATCAATGGCGGTAATCAGCCAATTTCAAAGGATATGGAGTATGGAGTCTCTGTGACAGACGCCTGTCTTGATTGGGATAATACAAAAAGGATTCTTCTCAACGCTCACGATTCCTTGAAATAACATCAATAATATATAACTCTGACCCTAGTTATTATATATCACATTTTAAGTTGTAACGTTAGACCTTTGCTTCCTAGTATAAAAGCTTTTAACAAAGAAACCTAAGTCAATAAGACGTGACCACTGATCAATGGACAATAGCAGGTATTTTGAGTTGGACACAGGGTCATTTTGAAAAATGGCGACCTGAGACTCCGAGGCTGGATGCTGAACTGCTGCTGGCATTTGTGCTGGGTTGTTCCCGCTTAGATCTTTATCTAAAGGCAGATCAGCCTCTAAATCAGAAGGAACGGAAAGCTTACCGCGAATTAGTACAGCAGCGAGCAGATGGTTGTCCGATTGCATATTTAATTGGTGAAAAGGAGTTCTGGTCTTTGACTCTTGAGGTAAACAAAAACACATTAATCCCCCGCCCCGATACAGAAACACTTGTTGAAAATACTGTCGTACAAATCCAGAACTGGCAAATTAAACATCCTGAATCACAGTGCCTAATTGCTGAGCTAGGTACTGGCACAGCTGCAATTCCCTTGGCAATTTGTGCCGAAGTGAAGAACCTTCACATTATAGCAGTTGATTGTTCTAAGGACGTTTTAGAGGTTGCTGAAAGAAATATGGAACGCCATAAATCCCTTCTCTCTCCAAGAAATAACCTGATCGAACTTGTGGAGAGCAACTTATTTTCTAAAATTAATCCTACTGAAAAACTGGATTTTATCATTAGCAATCCACCTTATATCCCCAGTAAAAAAATCTCCAGTCTGCAAGTTGATATTATGCAGTATGAACCTCTCATAGCGCTTGACGGAGGCCCAGACGGGCTTTCATTTTACCGCTACCTGCTTGAAACTGCTCCTAGTCTATTAACACCAGAGGGTGAAATGTTTCTCGAAATAGGTTTCGACCAACAGGCGAACTTGAATTTGCTACTGAAAGAATTTCCGGATTGGAAAACCTCTGTCTTCCAGCCAGATTTGCAGGGCAATGATCGGGTATGGGAATTAGGACTCAGCTAGTCGCTTTAATCCTGAGAATCAGACCATAGTATTGTGATAATAGACAATTGTTTGAAACCGAAAATTCCACTCTTGAAAAACAATCTATAAGTTAGAGGGGCAAAGTAAATACTTAACTCCCATGCCAATACTTATTTAAAATCAATAGGCAACAGAAGGCAGCTAAGTTATAAGTGTAGGACTTTGAATTGTAACTTCAACGAATGCCCATCTTTTCAATTGAAATCTCAGGAGATTTATCGGAAATTAAATCAGCAGTGATGCGGGCGGTTCCACATGACATAGTCCAGCCTAAGTGTCCGTGTCCGGTGTTGTAAAATAAATTTGAGTGAACACCTTTTCCGAGTATGGGTGTACCTTCTGGAGTCATTGGGCGTAATCCCGACCAGAATTCCACTTTGTTGTAATTTCCTGCATTTGGAAAAAGCCTTTTTGCGGTTTTGAGGATGTGTTCAAAATCTTCCGGAGAATGTCCAAGATCATAACCGCAGAATTCGGATACAGAGCTAACTCTGAAATGATCTCCCATAGGAGAAAACCCGAGTAAATCCTCTTCATGTAATCCTCCTGTCCGTGGAGGAGTATGACTTTTTTCTACTGGAATTGTAATGGAGTAACCTTTCACTGGGTAAACAGAAAGTCTGACCCCCAATGATTTTTGTGCAAGCAGCGGACTCCATGCGCCCAAACAGAGTACATAACGGTCAGCGATGAAAACACCGCGGTTAGTCACAACACGTTTTATTTCAGTTCTGGAAGCATCAAGCTGCTCTATCGAAACTCCAGATTCAAAAGTCCCTCCCATTGACCTGCAGACCTCCATCAACTGTTCCGTAAATATTTTGGATCCTCCAGATTCATCGTTTGGTGAAAAAATTCCACCTGCAATCTGATCCAAAGAGTCCGCCAGTTCCGGAATTATTTCTAGTGCACGTTCTTTCCCAACAATTTCAAGTTCTTGTCCCGCTTCCTGCAGAATTTTTATTTGTTTTGCCCCCGCAACCAACGCCTCCGAATTCCTATAAATATAAAGCAATCCTTTGGTATTTTGTTCATACTGAACTCCTGTTTCTAAAGTTGTTTCATTTAAAATTTTCTGGGAATAATCTGAAATACGGTGTTTTGCCAGAGTATTAATTTTGGCTCTTGATTGAGTACACTGGGCAAGGAATTTCAATCCCCAGCGTATAAATTGAGGATCAGTCTGAAATTTCATCCGGAAAACCGGATCCTTATGAAATAAGGAATTGAACCAAATTTTTAGTGCTTTTGGGGAACCCCACGCAATAGAATGTCCTGTGGCAATAAGTCCGGCATTACCATAACTTGCGCCGCCTATCGCTGGTGGGTGACGGTCAAGCACAGTCACTTGATGCCCGTCTTTAAGCAGTTGATAAGCAGTCGTAACACCTACAACTCCACCGCCCATGATTATTACTTCCATTGTTTTTTTAGAATGCTCAGATGATTAATAATTATAGTTGTGAAAAATTTAGGACCACATTTTGTTTAATACTTCACAAAATCCTTGTTTATTTGCTGGCATTTTGCCTTAATCCGGGAATGAAAACCCAGAGAATTCCAGCCAGCATTATTGTCCCACCTAATGCTTCATAGTTGCTGATAATTGTACCAAAAACAATTAGTTCAAACAAAAGTGTCGTGACCGGTGAAAAAGACCCAATGATTACAGCTTTTGAAATAGTCAGGTAACGTAAAGCGTAAGTATAGGAAACACGTCCTAGAAAAGGTCCACAAAAGGCAGCTAGCGCTAACCATTTCCACTCACTACTTTGTAAATCCACTATCCCACTTCTTACTTCTGCCAGACCCCATAGTATGACAAGTGCAATTGCTAATCGTGAAGCATTCAAAACTTGTGGATTTATTTCATTTATAATTCTTTTGGCCAAAACCTGCATCAATGCGAAACTGAAGGCCGAGGTAAGTGCCCAGAAGAATGAGGACCAATCTTTTAATTCAAAACTCAGGGAGTCCATTTTCATTACGATGATGCCTACGAAAATTACCACTACTGCCACCCAGATCCTAATGCTGACGAACTCTCTAAAAAACATCCAACTGAGAAGAATCGCAATAATAATTTCAATCCTGCTTACTAAAACCAACAGAGTAGGTGAAGCCAAGCTCAAAGCCTGGCAAATGGCATAATTCCCGAGCAGTCCGGCAAGAGATGTGACAAGCGTGATTCCTGCTATTTTCCAAGAAATTATTTTTTGCCGGCGGGCAAACCATGCCCCAGGCAGGGAAAATAAAAAAGCCCATAGGAAAACACCCCAGATGACAGTCATAGGTGGCACGGTTTCTAGACTTAAACGGTATGGAATTGCGTAAAGCCCTCCTCCTAACATGGCGAGCAATGCGAAGCACAACCCTTTGATTTGATCGCTCACAAGTTACTTTCTTAATTTAAACATTTTTATAATTTATTCTCTATTTTTGGTCTTTGATAAGTCAAGAAAATTTACATCCTTATGAAAATATGGTACGATTGGCTATTCGTTATCTCCTCTCAAACCATCTGAATTAATCTGTTAGATGCAAATTGTCGGCATTGGTTTTGCCAGTTCAAACTGGGATTCTTTAGTTAAACAGTTACAGAAACAGGTTTCTCATCAATTGAACGGGAAGTTGTTCGTTGATTCAGTTTCAAATGTTGAGACTGAAATTACCACAAAAGAATTTGATTATGCGTCAGAAGAGTTGAAAAAACTCAAAGCGGACTGGGTTTTATTTTCTCCGGATGCGTTTGTTAATCCGGAAGTCTGTCTCAAATTACTTGAGAAGCTAAAAAATAATTCAAAGAAAAATGTCAGTTACGTTTTAGTACTTGACGATATGAGTCATGATTTATCGGGATTGTTAAAGTTCCAACCCGTTCTTGAACTGGTCAACAAAATGCAGTTTAGACTTTCTGCTCCCGAGATGCTTCTGAATCATCATATCGGGAGTTTTCCCAGGATTCGTTTGGACAATGACTTTCAGACCATGGACTACACAAATCATTTAGGAATCATGGTACGTCAATCTGCCAGTGAAGTACCTCTTAATACTCTGGTACCTTTGAATAGTATTCAGAATTTTAAAACTAATAATGGTAATCTTGCTCCGGAAATATGGCTACAGAAATTGTTAAGGAAGCAGGTCAAAATAGCACTTCCAAATCGTGTCCTAGGAATCTTACGTGAAGCAAAAGGGTGTTATCTTTTTCCGGGTGTTCCTTTCAATTCAATACAACGGTTGAATTTCGAAAATATAAAGGTTGAGCACCTAATTCGCCTTGACGAATGCAATTTAAAAAATCCGCCTTTCAAACGTTTTATTGAGGACATGAACGGAGATCACAAAACTTGGCTCAAAGGGATTCAGCAAAAGAAAAAAATAAAATCTGCCGCTGTTTACGGTTCAGGGAAATACATGATAGTCAATGCCCTAATCGAAAAACTATTCAGCGAAATCGGGATGACAAATGTTAAACTGCATACTAAAATTACTTCTGCACATGTGGCACAGAAAGATTCCGTTTACTGGTTACAATTAGATGAATCGCCTGAGATAAAAAACAAGTCCTTTTTGATTGATTGGAGTACTGATTTGAATCACATTCTAGAACCGCTCAAAAATTTTGTTGATCTGAATGATCTTCAAATAGAAAATAATTCTGTTCCTCAGCCTTTACAAAAAACAGAATTTGAAAAAATGTGTAAATATATATTGGCTGAGGAAAAGTCTCTCGAAAATACAATTCAACATGCTGAAAGCAGTCAAATGCTCTACAAACAGGAACGGGATGTCTTACAAAAAATTAATGTATTTTCCAAAATGTTGATCAAAGCATTGACCGAAAGTACTTCATGGGAAGCGGCTACAGAAAATGCCGCGGAACTAAAAAAAACTAGAGCACTTTTAATGTGTGAAGAAGAAAATATTGCTGCAGAGCTGAATCTTAAGTTGAGCAAAGTTCAGCGGAAACTATGGATCAACCCTTTCAAGTTTCAGCAGCCGGAAGATTTAACTCAATTTAACACAAAAATGCTCCTCACTTATTTAAAACCGAAAACTATTATTGTTACTCCCGACGGACGAACACACCTGGAAAAACTTTGCCAACAGGTAATTGAACAGGGAGAAAATGCGGAAACTGTTTTGAATGAGCAAAATGAAAAAATTGAACACTCAAAAACAGACGCTGCACTGCTCATTAAAAATAAAAAAAGTCTCGCCGTGCGATGGCTACACGTTTCTCTTAAACAACTTTTATATCGTGACCGACATTTGTTTCAAACTCTTCCGGAAAAAGCTGCATGAAAAGTTCACATACAATCCAGGATATCATCATGCAGCTCAACGAATATTGGAACAGTCAGGGTTGTATACTGATGAACCCATACGATGTTGAAACCGGTGCCGGAACTATGAATCCGATGACAACTCTGCGTGTGATTGGACCTGAAGAATGGAATGTGGCTTACGTTGAACCTTCGAGAAGACCAGCTGATGGTCGTTACGGTAAAAATCCAAACCGACTCTATCAACATCATCAATATCAGGTAATTCTGAAACCGTCACCGGATAATGTGGAAGAGCTTTACCTCGCATCGCTGGAGGCTATAGGTATCGATCCGTTGAAGCACGATATTCGATTTGTCGAGGATAACTGGGAAGCACCGACTCTAGGAGCATGGGGGCTAGGCTGGGAAATCTGGCTCGACGGTATGGAAATCACACAATTTACATATTTTCAACAAGTCGGTGGAGTTCCATGTCAACCAGTTTCCGCTGAGTTGACTTATGGTATCGAAAGAATAGCCTCCTACTTGCAGGATGTTGATGACGTTTTTGATCTTGAATACACAAAAGGAGTTAGTTATGCTTCAATTTTTCAGCAGCCGGAATTTGAACATTCAAAATACACTTTTGAAGTTGCAGATACAGAACTGATGTTCCGTTGGTTCAATGATTATGAGCAGGAGGCGGGTCATGCTCTTGCTGAAAAACTGGTTTTTCCCGCCTACGATTATGTACTCAAATGTTCGCACACATTTAATCAGCTTGACGCGGCTGGTGCGATTAGTGTTTCTGCTCGTGCAACCTATATTGAAAGGGTGCGCAACCTTGCTCAAAAAATCGCAAAACTCTTCCTTGAAGAACGTTGTAAACTCGGTTTTCCTTTGATGAATGATCGCGATGCTGCCCGGAAATGGGTGGAAAAACTTACTCCTGAGAATTAATTTGGTTATTGCTTTGTGAATACTTATTTACTAGAAATTGGACTTGAAGAAATGCCTGCGCAGATTATTCTCCCGGCAGTTGAACAATTGAAATCACTGGTTTTTAAAACCTGCGAAAACAACCGGTTGAGTTTTGATGAACTGAACACATTTTCCACCCCCAGAAGACTGGCTGTTCAAATTAAGGGACTCCCGGACAAACAGGAAGACCGGAGTGTTGAACTGAAAGGACCACCTGCCGCTATTGCAAAAGACAAGGACAATAAGTGGACTAAAGCAGCACTGGGATTTGCTTCGAAAAACGGATTTGATCCTGCTGATCTGCAGATTCGGCAATATGAAGGCAAAGACTATCTTTTTGTGCAGCGTATGGAATTAGGACAACCCGTTCCAGAACTGCTGCAGGAACAACTGGAACAATGGATTTCGCAGCTGAATTTTCCAAAAAATATGCGCTGGGCTTCATATCAGATGCGCTTCATTCGACCGATACGCTGGATAGTTTCGCTCTGGAACAACACAGTTGTACCGCTGAAATTGGAAATGACTGAAGCCGGAAACGAAACTCGCGGACACCGCTTCCTGAGTTCCGGAAAGAGCCTGCTTAAGGATGCAGCTGATTATCAACAGCACTTGGAAAAACTGAATGTGATGCCTGATTATGAAATGAGACGTGAATCAATAACTTCCCAGATCAGCAAATTGGAGCTGGAGTTTGGGTTCGTTGTGGAATTGGATGAAAAACTTCTTACTGAAGTCACGAATTTGGTAGAGTGGCCTACCGTGCTCCTGGGAGATTTTGAAGAAGAATTTCTCGATCTGCCGAACGAAGTTTTGGTTACCAGCATGGCAGTGCATCAGCGTTATTTTCCGGTTTTCCGTAAAAATGAAAATCAAGACTCAACCTCAAAAACATTACTTCCACATTTTGTTACTGTACGCAACGGTAACAGCAAAGGTCTTGATACAGTAAGACGCGGCAACGCCAAAGTACTACGTGCAAGGCTCAGTGATGCTCGGTTTTTTTACTTTGAAGATCAGAAAAAAGCACTGGATGAGTTCCTTCAAAAAGCTAAAAATGTTGTTTTTTTTCAAAAACGTGGTTCGCAGGGCCAACGGGTTCAGCGAATTGCGGAATTTAGTGTTATTATAGCCGGTAGACTAAAGTTTAGTGAAATTCAGCAAAAAAATGTGCGCAGGATTGCTGAACTGAGTAAGTTTGACCTTGAAACACAGTTAGTCCAGGAGTTTCCCGAATTACAAGGTTTGATGGGTGAAAATTACGCAATGTTGAAAAATGAGAATGCTGTGGTCTGTCGCGGAATTCGGCAACATTATTTCCCTCGCAATGCAAAAGATTTTTTACCGGAAGACACGGAGTCAGTTCCAACAGCTCTTGCAGATAAACTGGATCTGCTGGTTACAGCTTTTTCGCTTAACATGATTCCTTCTGGTGCGGCTGATCCTTATGCTTTACGCAGAACAGCACAGGGAATCATTCAGCTTATCCTCGGATTACGACTTCCTCTCGTCCTGCGGGAATTGATTTCAGATGCCGTTCGACTGCTTGACGATCAGCAGAATTTGTCCCTGGAACGAACAAGACTGCAAAATGATTTACTTGAGTTTCTGCTTCAGCGGCAGCGCTGGTTTTTGCAGGAGCGTGGGATACGTTACGACCTAATAGATGCGGTTCTCAGGACCCCGGCAGTAAATTTGTCAACGCAGGAAAACTCAGCAATACCTGCTTTAGCAATTGAACAGCTTAGTTTTGCTGAGTTTTTGGGCGAACATCTTGAAACAGATATGTTCAAAAGATCAGTTGAAGCAATCGTACGCGCGGGAAATATAAGTGCTAAGTATTCTGGCAGAGTAGCTGAGGAACTAAATGAATCTGCTTTGGAACTTACTGAAGAAAAAAACTTCCTGGTTGCACTGCAACCCATACTTAACAGTGATTCCAAATCGCTCTGGAGCCCAGATAATTATATGCAGCAGCTTTGTGAAATTGAACCTGTTGTAACACGTTTTTTCGAAGATGTAATGGTAATGGACGAAGATCCTGTAAAATGCGGAAACCGTCTTTGGCTATGTCAGCAGCTGGCCCAATGGTCCGGTAGACACCTCGATCTGCAGTCAATTGTTTTTGCCTGAATATTTTCTCTGGCCAGTGGCATGTGATTATTTTTTGTAGAGGCACGGCGCGCCGGGTCCCTCCATTGAAACTTATCTTAATTGTTCTTTATTTAGTGCCTCAGTGCCGTAGTACTTGAGGCCATTTTCACGCTAGATTTTTTAAATTGAAACACACCCCGGCAATCATTATCCTTGTCATTCATTTTTTGATTTTCGCTATAGTTAATCAATTTTTGAATCCTCATCCCGATATGCTCGACCACTGGGTTTGGTCTCGCTATCTGAGTCTTTCTTATTATGAGCACCCTCCGATGATTGCCTGGCTTATCCGCGGCATCACACTGATTGGAGGAAATACCGAAACCGCTTTGGAAGTTGGCTCGCAACTGATGACAACCAGCATCATAGCTTTGACATACGCCGGCACACTTCGCTTATACGGAGTAAAGGGTGCGTTGGTAACGCTGCTGATTTTATGCAGTATGCCTTATTTCACCCTCGGTAGTATCTTTCTGCATATTACACAACCTTTTCTGATATTTTGGGTAGCGGCGCTTTTTCTGCTGATACGCTTTCATCAGCAGCCCGAAAATAAATGGTTACTCTGGATTGGAATTGCTGCAGGTTTTGGCGCACTTTCAAAGTACATCATGCTACTTTTTTACATAGGACTTTTTCTGCACTTATTACTTTACCGTAAAACACGCAAAGAAATTTTGAATCCGTGGCTTTACGCGGCAGGAATTATTTCACTCACTATTTTTGTGCCAGTGCTTTTATGGAATGCTCAGCACGATTGGATTTCATTCCGCTGGCAGTTAGGTAAAGGAACTTCCGGCGCGGATTTTGGTGAAAATACTTTAGCATTTACGCTTGGACATCTGCTCTTGTTTTCTCCTTTGTGGGCCCTGATGGGAGTTCTGGGAATCTGGTGGGTGAGAGATCACCTTGCTCATGCAAACCGTCCGGAATCCGTAATTACCGTGATTTCCATTTTTCCGCTGCTCTTTTTTACATTAATGAGCCTGAAGGGTACAATCGCGGATCCTCACTGGGCAAACCTGGCTTATTTGGGAATCGCTGTTTTTCTGGGTAATGAATTGCTCTGGCGTTTCCAAAAGAAAACCCTTTACGGATTACTGGCTCTAGGCATTCTAATCAATGTCGGGCTGACCGGAACAGTCGTCACTCACGCACTGAATCCATTGTTTGACTGGATGCCCTATGAGCTTAAAAATTATGATTATCTGCAGTCCAAGGGACTACCTGAATCTACCCTGAAAACCCTTCGGGATAAAAGTGAACGGCACCTCAGCGCAGCTCAATATAAAGCACATTTGAGCAAAATTCTGACAGAGAGTCAGGTTAAGCAATATGCTGAATTAATCCAGAAAACAGCCATGGATGTTGCTGCGGATAGACTCACACGTGTAATAGACTGGGACAAAACAGGAGAACAACTTCAGCAGTTGTTGGAGCAGAATGGGGCACCTAAAATTGCTTACATTGTTTCACGTGAGTATCAACTTAGTGCTGCTTTATCGTTTTATTTACCATTCCAGCCATGGTCTCACAGTATTGAAAAACCAGAACGTAACCTTTGGAGTCCGATTGCGGATGTGAAAAAAGGTGGTGGCATTTTTGTCTGTGAACTACAAGAATGTCAAGGAGGGGTTGCGGATTTTCATGAACACTTCGAAATGCCGCTGAATTATTTAGGAGAGATCGAAACTCGAAGGAAAAACAGAATGATCAGAAATCTGCAGGTGTATGAGTTCGGGGCTGTCAAAATTTAAAATTGAGACGTGTTTTCTGCAAACTAACTTTATAAAAAAATTACAAATCATCATCGAGTTCAAGATGTAGATCGGCAGAGTCGATATCTTTAATTTGTTCAATTTTACGTCTTGCGGCAGAAGCAATTTTCTGTGCATCACGGATACGCATCTCTTCATCGAGGAGAATATTAACCTGCACCGTCAATTGTTGGTTTAGATAATGACAGTAAATATGAGTTATGCCCTGAATTTCAGGAATTTGAGCAAGCACTTTTTTTACATCATTTTCAATTTCACCCTGCGGCCGCATCAGCGCGATGTCCTGCAGAATTTCAGAACCTTCATCACCAAAGAAATCATCTTCCGCGTCCACATGCACGAGAACTTCATTTACCGCAGGCAGTTTCTCTAGAATTTCTAGACGCACTCTTTCCGCTACCTGATGAGCAGCTGAAATGCTCATCATACTGTCTACTTGAATGTGCATATCAACCAACAGATGCGGTCCCATTCTCCGTGCCCGCATTTCGTGAAAATTATCAACACCTTCGATTGTGGACATAATCTTACCCAATTCACTGATGACATCTTCTTCGACAGTCTCATCCGTCAGTTCTCGGATACTTTCATAACCGATGTCAATTCCAGTTTTTATAATAAGCCCTGCCACGAGCATGCCTGCGATAGGATCCATTAATGGGATTCCTAACTGCGCGCCTGCAATTCCAAAAAGTGCCGCCACAGAGGATATTGCATCCGAGCGATGATGCCAGGCGTTTGCCAGCAATACCCGACTGCCTGACCGCCGTCCTACCATCCGAGTTACATGAAAAAGTGCCTCTTTAACGATTATAGCAATGCCCGCCATCCAAAGTGCAATTATACCTGGTACTTCAGGTGCATCCATTTTATTAAAAACATGCCACGCTACGCCAATTCCGGTAAATAGTAGTAAAAGCGCGATAAAAAAAGTACCGATGGTTTCAAATTTACCATGACCATACGGATGATTTTTATCTTTTGGAAAACCGGACATACGCACCGCCCATAGGGTGATACCATCCGACAGCAAATCTGAAACAGAATGTCCTGCATCTGCAATTAAAGAGGATGAATTTGCGATAATACCAATGAAACCCTTAGCCAGCGCCAAAATTAAATTTGCGGCTAAACCCAGCCAAGTGACTTTTAAGGCATGTTTTTCGGAGAGAGGCTGTGCATTCATTGCCTAAAAATTATTTTTTAGTTCACGTAAAGTCCTGAAAACTTCTTCTTCCTCAAGATTGTGCTCTGATTCTTTTGACTTAACATGGGTGAGGATTTCAGGGGAAGAACATCGCAAAAAAGGATTTGTGAGGCGTTCCTCGGCCAGAGTAGTAGGAGTGGAAAATTTTCCGGAGGAGCGGAGAGCACTGACTGTTTCCAGTTTATGCTGAATCTCTGCGTTTCCAGATTCCACACTCAAAGCAAAACGCAGGTTGGCTTCAGTATATTCATGTCCGAAATACAGTTCCGTATCATCGGCAAGCCCGCTGATTTGCACATTCAGTGAATCATACATCTGTGCCGGCGTACCTTCAAAAAGTCGTCCGCAGCCTGCTGCAAACAACGTGTCTCCAGTAAAAGCTGTTTTACCGAACACATAAGTTACTGCTCCGGAAGTGTGTCCAGGATTATGCAGGAAAGTTCCGCGCTGTTTACCGAAATTTACTTCATCTCCGCATTTAAGGAACTCTGTCTGTCCCGGAATTCTACCTCTATCAGATTCATGACCGTAAATAAACAAATCCGCATATTTTGCATTTAGTTCCTGATTTCCATCCACGTGATCCCAATGATGATGAGTATTAAGAATTGTTGTTAATTTCACCCCTTGTCTTTCAATTTCACTGATCACAGGTGTAGCTTCTGAGGGATCGACCACGGCTGCCTGCTGGGTTTTTGTGCAAATCAGCAGATACGCAAAATTATCCTGTAGACAGGGAATAGTTATAATTTTCATCAATTTCCTTCAGGTTTTTTGTTCAGTTTTAACAGACATCACTTTTGTCTGCAGGGTACCATCTTCCAGGCGTAACTGCAATTCTTCCCCTGAATGAATCTTTTTTACGGAGCGAAGTGATTTTCCTTTTTTATCCAGCGCAACACTGTATCCGCGATGCATCACAGAAAGCGGGCTGAGACTATCCAGCAAATCTATCTGCTGCCGGACTGAATCACTCTGCTTTTTATGTAAAAGTCCAATAGCGCGAATTAAACGATCCTGTAGAATTTTCAGGGTATGCCCTTGTGGAGCTAATTCACGTTCAGGACTTAGCAGAAAAAGTTTTTCTGCAATTCCGGACTTTCTGTTACGCAGATTTTGCAGTTGCTGCTTTGTTCTTTCATGCAGCAGGGAATCAAGGTCATCCACACGCTGAGCATATTGCCGGAGCGCAGTTGAGGGTGATGCTAATCTCCGTTGCGCCGCTTCAAATTTTTCCTGCAGCCTTCCCAGCATTTGAAGCAAAGTACCTTGCAGTCGCTCCTGTTTTTGACTGACTGTATACTTTAGGTCCTTTTTGTTTGGTACCGCGAGCTCCAATGCCGATGAAGGAGTCGGTGCTCGCAGGTCACTGACAAAATCAGCAATTGTGAAATCCGTTTCGTGTCCAACTGCGGAAATAACCGGTATCTCAGAGCCAAAAATCGCTCTAGCGAGTTTTTCATCATTGAAGGCCCACAAATCTTCCATTGAACCGCCTCCTCTACCGACTATCAAAACATCAATCTGTGCTGATTCGCGAATATTGTTCATATGGTTTATTCCTTCCACCAGTGAAGGTACTGCGGTCTCACCCTGGACCGCAGCCGGAAAAAACAGTACTGGAATTCCAGGAAATCGACGTTCCAATACGGTCAGCATGTCGTGTATTACAGCCCCGGTTGATGAAGTAATGATTCCAATATTTCGAGGTAGAAAAGGAATGAGGCGTTTTTTTTCAGGAGCAAACAAACCTTCCTCTTCAAGTTTGGCTTTAAGTTGTTCAAAAGCCAGTTGAAGAGCACCCAAACCTTTGGGTTCCATCGAGGAAACCATGAGCTGATAATCACCGCGCATTTGATAAACAGTAATGTTTCCTCTAACAACAACTTCCAGACCGTTATCAGGTTCAAAGCGCAAACCGGCTGCAGCATTACGAAACATCACTCCGCGGATTTGTGACTGATCATCCTTGAGACTAAAATACCAGTGCCCGGAGGCTGCTTTTTTGACGTTTGACAGTTCCGCTTCTACTATCAATGATTGAAATTTTCCTTCCAGCAGGAGACTAATTTGGCGTGTCAGTTGCGTAACTGTGAGAGGTTTCTGTTGTTGTTTTGATAAAGATTCCAGCTGACTTTGTGAGCTTTCCTGGTCTTGTGGGCTTAAAATTTCAGATTTCTCATCTCTGTTTTCGACTTTTTCAGGAGGATCAACTTCAAAGGGAATCTGCATGATATTTTTCCGAAATTCTCATTCAAGAAGTTTCAACAGTTGTTCACGCATAACATTTTCCGGAGCAGTTTTACCTGTCCAGAAGGTGAATGCTTCACAACCCTGGCTCAATAGCATGCCTGAACCATTGACAGAAGGAATGCCAAGCTCTTCGGCCTCTCTGAGAAGTCTTGTTTTTGCTGGACTATAAATTATATCAATCACATGCTTAATTATTCCACACTGACTCAAATCAAGTGGGCTTGAATCATATTTCATTCCTACTGTAGTTGTGTTGACCAAAAGATCCAAATTAGATTGCTTAACAGTTTGTAGTGAAACAGCGGCAAGCTGAGTTTTAGGAAAATGTTGAGAAAATTCTGTCACTAATCTTTCGGCACGTTCAGCGTTACGGTTATGAATGAGGATCCGTGATGCTCCTGCATCTGCAAGTCCTGCCAGAACAGCACGTGCAGATCCCCCTGCACCAAGGAGTGCAACAGTTGTGTTTTTTGGAGAGAAATTTAAAGCACTCAGCGAGCGTATAAATCCGGAAACATCAGTGTTTGTACCAGTGAGATAACCATTCGTATTTAAGATCGTGTTTACTGCCCCAATCTTTTGAGCAAGTGGAGTTACTTCATCGAGGTAAGGAATAACAGAACTTTTGTGAGGAACTGTTACGTTAATTCCGGCAATGTTCATAACCCTAATTCCATCAAGAGCCTTTCGAACATGTTCTGGTTTTACTGTAAATGCCATATAACGGGCGTTTATCTTCAATGCGGAAAATGCCGCATTATGCATCAACGGCGAAAATGAATGTTCCACTGGATAACCGAATATACCGTAAATTCTGGTTTTTCCACTTATTATTTCAGTCATTCCAGTTCATTGAAACGAGCAGCAAACAAGTCAGCAACAGCTTTTAATGCTTCTTCCTCTCTGTCACCATTAGCAATGACTTTAAGAGAACTACCTTCTGTTCCACCAAGCATCAGGACCTGCATAACAGATTTGGCATCAGAGACTTGTCCTGCTTTATCTATATGGATTTCACAAGGATATTCATTCGCCAAACGTACCAATTGAGCTGCTGCTCTTGCATGCAGTCCAAGACGATTGATGATCAAAATATCCTGACTAACCATATTTTACAATCCTGCCTGACTTTTCAAATCGTTTGCTTTGTTTGTTGCCTCCCAAGAGAATTCCGAAATCTCACGTCCGAAATGTCCGTAAGCCGCAGTTTTCTGGTAAATAGGACGTAGCAGATTGAGTTCCCGAATAAGACCAGCCGGTTTCAGCTCAAAATTATTACGAATCAATTCTATGATTTTTGACTCTTCAATTTTGTTGGTGCCAAAAGTCTCTACAGAAACAGAAACCGGCTCTGCTACTCCAATCGCATAGGCTAACTGTACTTCACAGCGTGACGCTAAACCTGCCGCAACCACATTTTTTGCAACGTGACGAGCAGCGTAGGCAGCTGAGCGATCAACCTTTGAAGGATCTTTTCCTGAAAACGCTCCGCCTCCGTGACGTCCCATCCCACCGTAGGTATCCACAATGATTTTTCTTCCGGTCAAGCCGCAGTCTCCCTGTGGTCCTCCAATCACAAAAACTCCTGTAGGGTTGATATGATACTTTGTGGAATCACCCAAATATTTTTCAGGAATTACATATTTAATTACATTTTTCATGATATCTTCATGCAATTTTTCCTGAGTAATATTTTCAGCATGTTGTGAACTGATGACAACCGCCTCGACAGATTTCGGTTCGCCATCAACATAACGAACTGTTACCTGAGATTTTCCGTCTGGACGTAAATAATTCATCATACCGTCTTTACGAACGTGGGAAAGTCTTTCTGTCAAACGGTGTGCTAATTGAATAGGAAGAGGCATCAGTTCTGGGGTTTCATCACATGCGTAGCCAAACATTAGTCCCTGGTCACCAGCTCCCTGTTCAGTATGGGCACCCTCACCTTCGTTAACTCCCTGTGCAATGTTCGGAGACTGTTTGTCCAAACTTATCAATACAGCACAAGTATTAAAATCAAAGCCCATGTTGGAGTCTGTATATCCAATAGATTCAACTGTCTCACGCACCACTTTCTGCATGTCAACCCAGGCTTTTGTCGTCACTTCACCTGCAACTACAACCATTCCTGTGGTTACCATGGTTTCACATGCAACTCTGCTACTTGGGTCTTGTGCCAGCATTGCGTCAAGTATTGCATCAGAAATTTGGTCAGAAATTTTGTCAGGATGCCCTTCGGTTACACTTTCGGAGGTAAATAGAATTTCGTTCATATCTTTTTACTATAATTTGGTTTTTATTAATTAAATTTTAAAATAAAGTATGGGCAAAATACCAAGAAATGTCTAGGCAATTCAAAACATAAAACTTTAGTGTTTTGAAATAGTCTGTTCCAGTATTTCAACCCAATTATCCAATTCACGAATTGCGTGCTCGCGCTGCTCAGGATTAATAAATTTATCAACCTGTAAGATTCTATTTTTGTTCCGCAGAATTCGAGCCTTCCTATCAGAATTTTTGTCACGCCCCCAGCTTTTGCTCCATTTCCTCATCCATTTTTCTAGTTCCTGGCCATCAGGAAAAGAACGTAGTAAAGCCAATATTTGAGTCTGCGATTTTATACGATACTTCATCCTCTCCTCAAAAGGACTAGTAGATTCTACAAACCAGTTTACCTGCCACTCATTTATTTGTATCATCTGTTCCGGACTGAATTCTCCAAACCATTCCTCCATTTGCTCCAAAAAATTTTCTCTTCGTTCCTGAATCAGCTCAGACCTATTTTCATTTTTTTCGGTCATTTCTTCATTTTCTTCCAACATTTTACTTTCCAAATTATTGATCTGTTCAGAACTCAGACTTTTCAAAAATAATGCTGTATCTGGAATCAATCTTTCAAATAAACGGTTTTGTTTTGCTTCATAACGGGAAAACCCTTCATCCAACTCTTCCATTGTAAGGCCATCTTTCGCCCTATTTTGTATATCAATTAAAAATATTTTATAGCTCAGTAATTCTTGTGAACGGTGCCATTCCAAATGTAACTTTATACGTTCTTCCAACCATTCCTCCTGCTTATGACTCAGATCAAAATAGCTGTCAAGTTGCCACAATAAATATTTATCACCATAGTCATATACAAGCTTTGTTGTACTACAACCAGCAAGTAAAAATATTAACAATCCGAAAAGAATTATTTTTTTCATTTTTTAAAGAGTCTGATTATTTCTAAATAAAGTTTAAGCATTATCATATCATCCAATACACGAAAATAGAAGACAGCTAACTACATAGATGGGGACTAGGTATAGTGGATTACTATTTAATAATTTTAGCTGATAATATTTTTTAAATACTTTTCTTATCTATTACAAGGGGGGTCTAATTTGTTTCATCACTTGCTAGCTGAGAAAGAATAAAGGTGCTCTTAAATTGCCTTGCGAAAAAATGAAATAAGTTCTATTTTTAGGGTAACAATTTTGAGATTATTGTTTAAAAAATTCAATTACACGGAATAGGGGAAAAAATGAATCCATGGTTAATGACACTTGTAATGCTTGTGGCTTGGGGTGCATTTGCTTTGCAGATCACAATCAAACTCGGCGCATTGACAAAGATGGAGTCTGAAAATCGTGTTAATAATATCAGAAGACGAATAGGGAGGCTTTTCAAAATTGGTATTGGGCAAGAGAAATTGATTGGTCGGAGACGAGAACGTAGTTCTGGGATCATGCACGCCTTCATATTTTGGGGAGCGCTACTGATCGGTATAAGAGAATTAACACTAATGGGTGAAGGTTTTATAACTGGTTTTCAAGAATATTTGCCTTTTCTAGGTTCCGATTCATTGCTGGGTTTTGCATATATAACAGTATACAACATTTGTGAAGTATTGGTATTAGCCTTGGTTTTTGTGGCCCTTTTTCGGCGACTTGTACCTAAACCAGACAGGCTCGAACTGAACTGGGAGGGTATATATGTTTTGCTGTTTATCGTTGCAATATTGCTTACCGATTTGCTGTTTGATGCAGCGCGGCTCAACCTGGTGGAAAACTACGGACAAAATCTTCATTTTTTTCAGAACGTGGTTTACGGTTCGGAGTGGGATTGGGCCCCTTTCACGGTGTTGTTGGCTTCAGCTATTAACGGACTGGGAGAAGGAGCAAACGCATTTATCTATCAGTTTAGCTATTGGGGACATGTGGCAGCTATGTTAATTTTTGTGAATCTACTTATACATACCAAGCAGTTTCATGAAATGACTGCACTGCCGAATATTTTTTTCGGATCACTTGATTACCCACATGCAATTGCGCCGCTGGCAGATTTGGAAGATGAAAGTGCCTGGGAGGAAGGGCGTATAGGAATCAGCAAACTAGAGCATCTAACCTGGAAACAAGGGTTGGACTTATTTTCATGCACAGAATGTGGCCGTTGTCATGATGTATGCCCGACATTTGTTACCAACAAACCTCTTACACTGAAAAGATTCAATCAGTCGCTATTGCATCATTTACGAAATGAAGAAACAACACTTTTTCGTACCGGATCGACCGCAGAAGAAAAGAAACTAGTCGGGGAAATTATTCGTCCGGAAACACTCTGGGCCTGTACTACTTGTCGCGCCTGTGAGGAAGTCTGTCCTGTCTCAATCGAGCATGTACCTAGAATACTGGGGATGAGGCAAAATCAAACCATGATGGAAGAGGCTTATCCTCCAGAAATGGCTAATACGTTTAAAAGTCTTGAGCGAAATTTCAATCCATGGGGTATTGGTTTTGACCAGCGAGCTGACTGGGCGGAAGGATTAAATTTGACAATGATGTCTGAAACCAAAGCCGAAGAAATTGACGTTCTGATGTGGGTCGGCTGCGCGGGTTCTTTTGATAGTCGAAACCAAAAAATTGCACGCGCAACCGCTAAACTTTATCAGAAAGCAGGAGTTAAATTTGCTATACTTGGCAGCGAAGAGAAATGTACTGGGGATCTAGCACGGCGATCAGGCAACGAAATGCTTTTTCAAATGCTAGCGGGAGAAAACGTGGAAACTTTGAATAATTACAAAATCAAAAAAATTGTTACCGCCTGTCCACACTGCTTAAACAGTATCAAGAACGAATATCCACAGCTTGGAGGAGAGTACGAAGTTTTCCATCATTCACAGTTTATTGCCAAGTTAGTAGATGAGGGACGTTTACCAGTCGGCAGTAATCTGAAAGACACCATAACGTATCATGATCCTTGTTATCTTGGACGCTATAACAATGAATTCGAAGCGCCAAGAAGCCTGCTTAAAAAGACCACAGATACTCCCTTGAGGGAAATGGAACGTCACGGCAGGGAAAGTTTCTGTTGCGGAGCCGGAGGTGCGCGAATGTGGATGGAAGAGACAATTGGTTCGCGTATCAACGAGACTAGAACAGAGGAAGCATTACAGACCGGATCATCAATTGTAGCCACGGGATGTCCTTTCTGCATGACCATGGTTAGTGACGGAATAGCAAACAAAGGCAAGTCAGATTTGATGCAGGCGAAAGACGTATCAGAACTCGTTCTGGAAGCTGTTGAGAAAACTTAGAT
>Ga0208410_1000415_pt1 | contig 24932 bp, 17 predicted proteins | sample ETN02SmetaG_3_FD_185787 | JGI IMG/M metagenome (GOLD analysis project Ga0208410, IMG submission 185787) | Marine microbial and viral communities from oxygen minimum zone, Eastern Pacific Ocean - ETNP2014F10-02SV257 (SPAdes) (version 2) | ecosystem: Environmental > Aquatic > Marine > Oceanic ... | reverse complement strand
TAAACCTCCCAGCGCGACCGAGAGCGAGCCTATGAGGAGCGGTACGAACGCGAGCACGAACGCGAGACACACCCCGCTCTCGGCGAGCAAACGTTTTCTCGAGATGACGAATCGCCCGTTTTCATCGTACGTCTCCACCATGTCCACGCGCACGAAATTTTCCAGCAACATCCTAAACAAGTCTCGCTTGCACAGCGCCATCTCGAAACAAAACGAAAACATCACGACGGCGAAGCCGAGCGACCAGAATGAGATGAAACAGTCCCACACGATGCCGCCGTCGCTCGTCGGCGCCGCGTCGGTGAGCGCGACGTCCATGCCCAGGACGTCCACCATGACGTATAAAAACCCATCGCTGAACGACCAACCCTCGCCCGCGGCGAGCAGGCCGCCGAACACCACGGCGACCGAAGACACGACGACGGGGATGAGAAAAGTCGCGAAGAATGCAAACGAGCGAACCTCGCGCGCGAGCGACGATCCCTCCGTCGACGTCGCGCCGGCGTCCGCGTCCGCATCGTCGTCGACGGAGGGATCGACGCGCATCGGCGCGATGTCCGCGCGCATCGTCCCGTCGCGGCGCCGAGCGATTGTGTCGACCGAACGTGCATGAATCGCGGATGCGATCGTAAGGCTGAAAGGCAGATTGCTAAAACTGCATAATTTGGGCCGAATTTAGAGAATTTTTTAGCGTTTCGGAGATTAAATTTGGGAATTTTACGAATCTGCCCTTTAGCCTAACCGTCACCGTCAGCGTCACCGCCCGCGATCGATACAATTCGACGCGAAGACGCGACGCGACGACGCGAAACGAGGGATAGAGACGACGGAGAGGTAAAACATGCGCGATGATGTGAGACGGGCGGCGTCGTACGGCGCGATCGAGGGCGAGGGCGACGTCGAGGCGACGCCGCTCGAAGGCGATCGGGCGCGAGCGACCGCGCTCGTGAGGGGGCGGAAAAGACTCGGGCTCGGGCTCGTCGCCGTGGCGTGCGTGGGCGCGTTGGCGCGGACGCGAGGGATGTTTGGCGCGTCGCTCGGGAGCGCGCCGATCGCGCCGGCGCTCGGGTTAGAGGACGGGGCGTATTACGCGCGCGGCGGCAAGCACCGACTGCGAGACCCGTGGCTGAGAATCGACGGTGCGGTCGTACCGATGTCGAGCATGACGGAGGAGCAAAAGAGTGCGAACGTCGTGAACTGGTGCCGTTTCGCGGGGAACTCAAACTTCAGATGCGGCGTGCCGTGTCGCCAGTCGCAAGAAAACGGCCCCGACGCGCCGGAAGTCTTTCACATCGGCACGACGCCGGCGGATGCCGACGGCAAAGTCTATCGCACCATCAGCCGCAAGGGTGAAGATGGAAATCTGTATGTCTGTTACACTGACTGGTTCGGCCGAACGGGCTGGAACAGAAAAGTCATGCAGTGTCCGACGAGCGGCGACAAAGCCATTTTGACCAACAGCGCCAGTCTTCCGGAAGGAGCCAAGTTGACCATCTCTACCGTGCCTAACGATAAGAGACATACCAACAACGTTGAGTATCTCAATAATATGGGCACTCTGTACACCATGGTGAACAAGGAACTCGCGGCACACGATGGTTCCGGCAAAGGTCTCTGTCGGGATTTCGGCGCCTCAACCGCTTGTCACGCACGCGTGAACGACAACACCATCAAGAACGTGAATGCCCAGTTCGAATTCGTCTCGGTCGTGCCGGACGCCTCCGGCCATGTATCCGCTTGTCCGGCGTGATGCGGCGTGACGCGTGGTGCGTACCACATCGCTCGCCATCCCTGGCGAAGTCATCGCCGGTCGACGATGAATCCCAAGCTCTGATGTCTGATGATGTCTGATGTCTGTTACATATATGTATACGATGTGTCCTTTTAATAACGATGATATCTCCTTTACCGCCGGAAAGAACTTCAAACGTCGCAAAGCTCTTCGACTCGATGCCCGTACTGTACCGTCGGGAAAAAATATCTTTTTCGAGCTCGATCGCGAATTCTGGGCGAATTCTGCGACACACGCGCGCGCGAGGTCGTTCGCGCGCGAGACAAGCGTCGGAAAAGGACTCGCGCGCGACCGTTTCGTGAACATGGGGTGCGCGTCGAGCGCGCCGTCGAGCGCGCAAGAGCGCGAGTGCGCGCGATTGGCGAGCAAGACGAAGTTTACCTCGGGACAGATTGGCGTGTTGCAGCGCGTCTTCTCGCGCGTGAGCGGCACGAACGAACGCGATGGGGTGATTGATGCGATAGAGTTTCAGCGTGCGCTGTTTGGACGCGCGAGCGGTGGTGATGGGGACGCGGGGAAGGGTGATTTGTTTAGCGCGCGCATATTCTCATGTTTCGATTCGGCGTCGGACGAGCGATTGAGTTTTGAAGAGTTCGTGCGTGGGTTGAACGTGTTTCATCCGGAGACGTCGAGAGATGCGAAGACGAAGTTCGCGTTCCGCGTGTACGATTTACAGGACACGGGAGAGATCAACAGGGACGACGTGCGCAGGATGTTGGAGGCGGTGTTGTCGCAGTCGACGTCAATGTCGCTGACGGCGAAGGAGATAGAAGCGGCGGTGAATAAGACGTTCGAGGACTGCGATCTCACCAAGAATGGAGTCATCTCCCTGAAAGAGTTCGAGAGTTTAGTGGAGAAAAACGACAAGGTGATCGCGAACATGACGATGCCCCGTCTGCAGAGGTTAACAAAGGAATATCCCGAGTTTCTATTCGCGTAGCTAGGTTCCAATCTGTATGTTATTGCATCAAAATACATTTGCGTGAGAAATAATCGATGGCGCCCTCCCCGCGCGCGCGCGTCGATGCGTCGAGCAGGGCGAATTATTAACTAGTTTAATAAATGACGAGGTCCACGTTGGCGTAGCCGTACGCGCTCTTGTGTCTCTCGTACAGCGAACGCATGGCGTCGATGAATTCCTCCAGCTTGGCCGCGACTTCCTCCCGACTCGGATCTGGATTCTTCACCACCTCTAAAGGTTTACCGATGATGGTGTTGAGCGGCGTCGCGTACGGAATCGGCGTGCACCACTTGCCCCAAAACACGATCGGCGCGAACGCGAACGTTTTCCCGATCCAATCGGCGATGAATTTCGGCACGATGGGCGGTCCCAGACGCCAGTATCCGTACGTTCTACTCTGACCGAACGTGTACGCGGGAACCAACGCCGCACCGGTCTGAATCGCAATCTTCACGAATCCGAATCGTTTACGTAGATACAACGTCTCCACGCCCTTCTCCATCGTCATGCACTCCGCCACGCCTCCGGGAATGATCACCACGCTCTCCCCACCGCGCAACATCTTCAACATCCTCGATCTCGAGATAGGATCCAATCCCAACCACGTCCACAAGTGTCGCACGAACGGGACGTTGAAGATGGCGGCGCTCGCCAAACATCTCGACCGTCGCGTCGTCTCCGTCAACCGCTTCCTCTTCGCCTCCTCCGGTTCATCGTAGATGAAATACTCCGCGAACGAGATGACGCTCAGTGGCAACACCCCGTGCGGCTCCAATCCGATCAACGACGGTCGTCCGCATCGCGTCGCTTCCAACCATTCCTCCTCGTCCTCGAACGCCAGCGTCGACGGAAAGTACGCGCACGCCGTCCTCGTCACCGTTCTCGCCAACTTTTCCCCCCACGACGGCGCTTTCCGCGCGCGAGGCCACGCCGCGAGCGTCACGAGCGCGACGAGCGCCGCCACCGCCTCCGCTCTCGGCCAGAACGCGCACGCCACGACGACGACGGCGACGTTGACGTGAATCAATCCCAACCACGCGAACAACACGACGTGCGTCTTCGCGCTCGCGCGCGCCGCGGACGAGGCGGGCGTCGCCTCGGGTCCATCGGGTTCCATCGATCGCGTCCGCACCGTCGCGCGCGCGACGCGAGACGCGCGAGGACGACGTCGCGCGGTCGACTCTCGCGAGAGACGACCGACGCCGCGTCGAGTCACATTCAAATCGCCCCGCCGGTCGGCCGCGGCGACTCGAATCGACACTTTGAGGTGCCGAGGAGGACGCGCGCGTTATATTTAGCGCGGACGACGACGGGCGGTGACGCGCGAGACGGTGACGCGACGGCGAGGATGGTGGAGAGGAGAGACGAGGTCGAGGGCGATGGACTCGGCGCGCGCGCGTTTTCGAGGATCGGACGCGAGGAGGCGCGCGCGATGGTGAGACGCGCGAGGGGCGAGTGGGGAGACGAGGAGGCGAGACGCGCGGCGAGCGCGGCGGCGGATGATGGGGTGACGCGCGAGAGGGAGGCGCGAGAGGCGCGGGGGGTGCGGGAGGCGGCGCGACGCGTGAGGATGCGGGCGCACGATGATGTGCGGGCGTCGCGCGCGATTCGAGCGAACGGCGCGAGAGACGACGGGAAGGACGAGACGCGGCGAGAGACGGTGCGAGAGGAGACGGATCGCGCGACGAGACGCGCGGCGGCGGCGAAACTCGAGAACGATCTCGTCGAGGTTCGAGAGATGAATTCCATGGTTTTATACGGGAAAGTGATGAGCGCGCGCGACGTGCAGGTGGAGGAGAAACGTCGAGCCATGCAAGCCGAGGCGGAGGAACGAAGACGACTGGACGCCGACATGGAGCGCGCCCGCGTCGAGGCGATCGAACGCGCGGAACGACGCACCCGCGAATGCGCCGATCGCATGAGGCGCGATGCGAACACGCTGCGCGCGCAGATTGCCGAGCGAGAGCGAGAGCGCGCCGAGGAACACGCGCGGCGCGAATGTGAATCTAAAAAGCGCGTCGAGGACATTCGCCGCGCCATCGAGGAAGATGCCGCGGAGAAGCAGCGAAAGCGCGACGCATCGCTCCGATTGCTCGAGGAAATCAATCGCGAAAACACCGCGCAGATTGAACGCAAAGCCGAAGCTGAGCGAAAAGAGCGCGAGGAGGACGAACGTGCGATGGAGTATCTCAGATGCAAGGAGGAACGCGAAGCGGCGCAAGCCGCCGAGGAGGAGGAACAGAGAAAGCGTAAAGAGGTTGAGACTGCACGACTGCGCTCGATGCAAGAAAAATACATCGACGGTCGAGCCGAACAAGACCTTGTTCGCGCGCACAAACTTCACGACGAATATGAACGCGAGATGCGCGCCAAGGAGACCGCCGAGCGCGAACAGCAGAGACGCATGCAAGAGGATTTGATGCGCGCGCGCATCGCGCAACGCGAAGAAAAAGTGCGATCGGTGCAGGAGGAAAAAGAGAGCGAGCGCGCGAGCGCGGAGCGTTTTCGACGCGAGTACGAGGTGCAGCTCGAGTTGGAGCGAGCGCGACTCGAGGCAAGGCGTGAGGCAGCCGTGGCGCACAAGCAGGATTTAATCGTTCAAATCCAATCCAACGAGGAGGAGAAACGTCGCGATAAGGCGCGCGAGGTGAGGGACGCGGAGGAAGCGCGGAAGCGAGAAGCGAGGGAACGAGACGCACTGGAACGCATCAGACTGCGAAAAATCAAGGAAATGGAGCGGGACGCCGTGCCGGAAAAGTACACGGTGGAGCTTCGATCCAAGCAAAGCGCGTGCGCGCGATGAACGACGCTTATCAATAATGGCTCAATTGTAATCAATACATCGCATCAACTCATCGTTCTCGCTTCGCGAGATTTCAGGTACAAATCAGCCGAACGAATCATCCAGAGCGCGTTCGGAAGCGATTTGTTATAACTGTTTCGACCGATGGACATCGCGTTCTTGGCGAGAGATTCTGGCGACGCCTTGACGCGAAGCCATTGGTACCCGAAGACGCATCGCATCGTGTCCAACACACCGTTTTCGTATTGAACTTGTAACTCCTCGCGCGTGAGCAATTCTTTTCCGGCGTTTTCGACACTCGAAATCGCCCCGAACTCGGCTGCGGCTTCGCAGAACGCGCGGTAGTAGACATCGACGAGCGCGCGTTCGGCGCTTCCGTCGGCGCTCAAACCCTCCGGCGCCACCGAGGCGCACATAAAGTGCCCCACGTCCGTGCCTCCGAGCCCGATCCCCGTCCATTGGAAATCAATCAGACCGATCTCCCACGAACTCGTCTCGTCGACGCGTCGCTCGAAAATGTTTCCAGATTTCGGATCACCGTGAATGATGGTTTTTAACGCCGCCAATCGCGCGCCGCCATCGCGCAAGACGTCGTCCGCGCCCGGACATCCACTGAACGGGTGCGTCTCGGCGCCTATTTGTCGCGCGACCGCTTGCAATCGCGCGCCCACTGTGCGCGCCACCGCCTGATCGATGGTCGGTTCCGCATCGATCGCCGCGCCGAAGCTCAACATGTGCGTCTCCCACGCGCTCGTCAGGACATCCATCTGTTCGTCCGGTTGCATGTTCGGTTGCCAGTACCCGCCCGAGTTCCACACCGCGTTCACGAGGGCGTCGTTTGCCGCCGTGGAAGATGCGCGGAACGAGCTGCCAGGAAGGAAAAAGGCGTGCATGCGCGCTAGGGCTCTGAGCGCGCACTCAGCTTGATCGGGACTCAACATGCGCGCCTGTTGCCATCCGTCGTCCGGGTGGAAATCTTCGAGCAAGAGGGAAAACTTACTCTCGATGGGATCGTTCGGTACCGGTCGTAAATCCGCGGCGTAACACACGGGAACGCCGATACCAGCCTGTTCCAAAGCCTTGGCCGCGTCCGAGGCAAGGAAGGACGATTCGACGGCGTAACTCTTGCTATCGCGCGCGATTTTCAACGGTTGCGTAATTTGTTTGGTTCGCATGTACTCCAAATTGCCCATGTCGACTTTTTTGTAAAACGCCGATCGAGGCAGCGTCGGGTCGGTGTCCTTGGACCATTTCAAGTAGATTCTGCACGCGTCGCTCATCAATCCGCGAACGGCGTCTCGTTCGGGCGCGGTGTAGCCGCGCAGAGCGACGTCGTCGCCGTTGACGCCGAGTGCGCGTAAGACGCGCGCGCCGACATCGCTCGTGGACAGTGGCGCGCCTCCGAGACACCGCGCGACGTCGCTCGCTTGACCGCCGTCGCCGCCGTGCGCGAGCGAACTGTCACCGCCCGTGAATCGGTCGAGAAGTTTCTTCAAATCGGCATTCTTGCGCATCTCGGCGCACATGGCGTCGTGCGATACGCCGCCCTCGCATCGCTCGGACGAGCCGACGACGCCGAGTTGGTTAATCAAACCGGCGGGGGAATCCTCGTAGTGCATCAACGGCGCGCCGTATAAATCGGTAACTTTACCTCCACACGCGCGAACGATCGCCTCGGGCGCGCACGTGTCCCACAACGACGTTCCGAAGTGCATCAACGCGTACTCGGCGCGACCCTCAGCGACGGCGAGCAACTTATTCCCCGCACCGCCGATGGTACCGTGCGCGTGCGTCGCCCCACTCGCGACGGCGGTCGATCTCACGATTTCTTTCGCCGCGGTGAGCGCCGCGTTCTTCGAATCACCCGCCACCGACCGCACGCTCGCGTCTTCGACATCGTACCGAATGGACCGCGCTTCGCCTCGCGCGCCGTGCGTCCCCGCCGCGCCTCGTTTCGCCCCCGGCGCCACCGCGCCGTACACAACGCACGCGTCCGAGGCATCGATCGATCCGTCCGGAAACGGTAGACCGATCGCTCCCGCAACCGCGCGTCCTCGCACGGCGATGCCTATCAAACACTGCACCGCGTGCAGACGCGACTCGACGAATTCCCGCGTCCCGTCCACGGGATCGATGAACACCGTGACGTCCTCCATATCCACCTCCAACGTCTTCAACCGTTCGTCATCGCACGCGTCGATCGCGACGCACAAATCTTCCCGCAACGCCGCTCCTTTTTTAGGACTCATCGGCGCCGCCTCGGCGCTTCCGTCCTCCTCGCCCACGATGTTCGCCGTCGGCCACCTCGCGCGCAACGCGCTCGCGATGGCGCTCTGTGCCGCCAAATCCGCCTCCGTCAGCGCCGAGCGCGGATCGCTCGCCTCCTTTCTCGTTACCACGAATGCCTCCTCATCGTCGCTCGCCGCCTCCTCTCGCGCTCGCTGCACCCTTCGTATCTCGGCGCATCCTCTCGTCGCCGCGTCGACGCACGTCGACAACAGCGTTCCCACGTGCACTCTTTCCATGACGACCGCGCGCGCGCGACAGCGATCACGCGTCGTCGCCCGTCGCGCCCCCTCGCGACGCACCGCCGGCGTCAGTCGCGCTCGTGTTCGACCGAGGCGCATCCACGTTCGCGCCGAACAGAGATACGCGCGCGTGCGTCTCACCGCGAAGTCGTCGAAGATCGTCGTTGGGAATGGACCACACGTGCGCCTGTAGCGCGAGCGCCCAGATAATGATCCCTCCGGCGACGTACGGACGCGCCCCGCTCGCGCGCATGCGCGGTCTGACGTCGGGCTCGATTTGGGCGCCAGTGGGAGAGAAAAGGGGCGCGGGGAACGGCGTCTCGCAGCGCGCGTCTGGGCTACCTGTGGGCTATGGTCATTAAAAAACAACTCGACTACTACACATACACGACACGTCCGAGCTCGACGGCGCGCGCGTCACGCGGTTCCCTGCTCGCCGGTGACGCCGTGTCGTCTTTGGAGCTCCGCCGTCTCGCGCGCCTTGGCCTCGACCGCCTCCCTGCTCGCCACCGCCTTGGCGTTGGAGTGGTACAGGACGATGAGGTACCTGTTGGCGACGTTGAACCCGCTGAGTTTTTCGCACGCCGTCTTGGCGTCGAAGATGTCCTCGTACGTGACGTACGCCGTGCCCTTGGTGGCTTTGACATCCCCGAGACGAATCTGTCGCACGGCGCCGTATTTGCCGAATATCTCGTACATGTCCTCGGGGGTGATGTTAAACGGGAGGTTTCGCACGTACAGCGTGCGGTTGACCTCGGGCGGAAGGCGCGGGGCGCCGGCGGGGGCGGCCATGAGCGCGCGGGACGCCGAGGAATGTCGCGCGCGCTGGGACGAGCGAGCGGGGCAATGGCCGTGCATGCGCGAATGAATGAATGAATGAATGAATGAATGAATCGGTTCGTCGAATTATGGTGTGGAAGAATGATTAATAAATGTGTGCGCGTGACCGCGAGACGTACATCGAGTCGTCGGCGTCACGCGGTGGTGGCGTCGACGCGGTGGCCCTCGGCGGTGACGATGAACCCCTCTTGCTCTTGGTGCATGATGCTCAGGGCAACCTCGCACGATTCGGCGATGATTGGTTCTGGGTCTTTGGCGTACTTGGTGAGGTAATCCTTGGTGCTCTCGTGCGCGATGGATCCGAGCGCCTCGGCGGCTTCGTGTCGAACCATGGGATGTTCGCTCGTGTCCTCCAAACATCTAATCAGCGCGTCTCTCGCGCCCGGACTGGCGCTTTGCAACTGCCCCAACACGTAACAAACCTCATGTTTCAACAGTGCGCTCGCGCTCGCGCCGAGCACGCGTCCCAAGACGTCGGCGCACGCATCGCTCGCGTCTCGACTCGCGTACGATTTATTTCTCAGCGCGAACATCGCCCCGTACCGATTCCACATCTCCTCCTCCTCGTCGCACACGATTCGTCGCAATTCCTCGAAATCAGTTTCCGTCGGCATCGCCGGCACGGGGTCGACGCTGAGATACGGCGTCTTCCCCTCGTTCTCGCTCTTTTCGACGCTCGCGCTCGCGCGTTCCTTGGCGCTCCCTCGCGCGCTTCCCGACATCTCTCGCCCGTGTCGCTCCAATTTCCGCAGCGCCAACGCCGCCGTCTCCGCCACCTCACGCTTCTCATCCACACACGCCGTTCGCAACGCCTCGACGCACCGCGCGTGCTCCGATCCCAACGCCCCCAACGCCTCGGCGCACTCGTGTCGAACCATGCCATTCTCGCTCGAATCCGCCAGCGTCTCGCACAGCGCCTCGATCGCCCCCGTCGCCCCCATCTGTCCCAGCGCGAACGCCACCTCGTGTCGCATCAGCGCGCTCGCCTCCCGCTCGCGATCGAGACGCTCGACGAGCGCCCGCACGGCGTCCTCCGTCCCGAGCGACCGAAGACGAAAGAGCGCCGAAAAGCGCGCATCCATGGCGACGTTCGCGTCCGCGAGCGCGCGCGCGGCGTCCACGACGGCGTCCGACATCTCCACCTCCCTCGTCGCGATCGTCCCTCGCCCTCCCGTTCGCGCGCGTTCGAGCGTCGTCGAGTGCCGAGGGACGACCGACCGGCGGCGCGCGTCGACACATCATTCATCGATGCGCCCCGCGCGCGGCGCGCGATCGCGCTCGCGGTGCGCGACGAGCGCGTACGGCGCGGACGATTACGCCTCGTCCGAACGCGCGCGCGTCCGGGCGTCGTTTACGCGCGACGACGACGTGGACGACGATCGATTACGACGCGGCGCGCTGCTCGATTTCGAGGCGCACGCGCTCGCGCGCTCGCGCTCGACGCTCGTCGTCGGTGGATGCGCGCCCGCGCTCGACGGTGACGCCGTCGCGCTCTTCGCGCGCGGGAAGGCGCGACGGTGGACGCTCGCGGTGGGGGCGAGGGGGGTGGCGAGCGCGTGCGCGACGACGACGGAGGAGGACGCGTTCGCGCTGGGCATGATGGACGGCTCCGTGTGGAAGTATGCGTGCGAGCGGAGCGATGATCGCACCTCGGAAACGACGTCGTTACGCGTGGTGTTGATGTCGCGCGTCACGCCTCCGGGATGGGGACGGGTCGTGGTCTCGGCGAGGGACGCGGCGGCGACGCGCGCGAGTCGGTTGGCGTCGACGGGCGGGCTGTTACTGGCGAGACACGGCGGAGGGGGGACGAGTCTGTGCGTGTGGGACGCGAAAACGATGGAGCCGTTGACGGGGTCGGGTGAGTGTAAGGGATTCGCGTCGATGGCGAAGAACACGTGGATCGGGACGTCGTCGGCGTATTGCACGGTGGACGCGCGCGGCGCGGTGGCGTCGACGTCCATGGACCAAAAGAGCGTCGTGTGCGTGCGCGTGCGGTCGTCTGAAAAAAAAGTCGAATTGGTGTGGCGATCGCGACGGGAGCCGGGACGGGGGATTTTTCTCGCCGGTGCCGCGTGCGTCGATCGAGGTCGAGGGATGACGTCGAGGGTGGCGACGTGTTCGTGCGACGAGCTCGTGGTGGGGACGACGTACGCGGCGCCGGATTCCGCGTTAAAACTCGTCGTTTTAGACGCCGAGGACGGATCGGAGGTGAATAGGTTTCCGATAGAGGGTCTCGGCGCGTCCAACGTCTTCATAGATTGCGGATCGCTCTGCGCCGTGGGCACGAATTTATTCTTGGCGCATCGAGACGGAAGCGTGTGGGTCGTCAACTCTGGAAACGGCGCCTTGGTGACATCTCTCCACCCGCCGCAAGAGTTTTGCGACACGAGCGGCCATAGACGCACGCTTCCGAGTCTACTCGCCGTTTCCCCCGCGCGAGACGAGATGCACGGCGCAACGTGCGACGGAGGCGTCGTCAACGCGTGGCGCGTCGGCGTCCCGACGTATTGGTCGCGCGAGACGCACGCAAACTTTCCCGCGACGTTTCGACAAGCGGTGCGAGCGATGCTCCTGTGCGCGCACGCGTGGTCGTCACCGACGCGCGCTCTCGCGCGCGCGCAAATTTCACCGAAAGAACGCGTCGTCGGGGTGGATGACGAGATTGAAAAATTGAGACACGTCGAGGGATTTTTAGACGCCGTCGGTCGCGAACCCGCCCTCTTGGAGATGATTATCGCGCGCATGGCGCGCGCTGAGTACGGGTGCGACATCGTGGACGCGTTCTGATGAAGGCTGCGTAGAATTCATCGCAAAATACATAGATAGATAGAGTAGTTAAGGGTTTAGGTGTTGTAGACGAGCGCGCGCGTGCTCACTTTTTCTTCTTCGGCGATTCGACGCCGTCAAGGTGATCTCGCAGACGCGCGACGTTTTGCGCCTGATCCGGGGCGACCAAGTTGACCACCCACATCGGAAGTTGTCCCTTCGGATCGGCTTGCACGACGTAATACAGCGTCGATCCCCCCGTCTGCGCGTTCGGCGCGGCGTAGTATCCCGACACCAAAATCGAACCGCGCACGTGCCCCTCCGTCGGCGGCGCCACGGCGTTGACGACGCCGTTCTCGATGGATTGCGCGGCGACAACGACGGCCCCGTTCGGCATCTTCATCGTCAACTGTTCCCACACAAAGTCTCGATCGCGTATGATGGAGGGTAATTTAAATGTCCCTCGCAAAATGGCGTGTCCCGGTCGACACCCGAGCGGATTGGTCGTCTCCGCCCTCGCCCTCGGGACGTCGTCCAACGCCGTCATCGCCGGTGACATCGCCCTCGCCGTCGCTGCCACCGCGTTCGCCGTCGCCGTCGACGCCTCGCTCGACGCCCGCGTCTTACTCTCAGCCGATCTCTCCAACCGGTCGAAGAGTTCGCCGAATTTCGGCGCGCGCGAAAACGGATTCTTCGCGAAGAGTTTTTTCGACCCCGGACCGCTCGTCCGCTCGAGCGTCGCCGCGTTCGACGAGTTCGAATTCGAAGACGACGATTCCTCGCCGAGCATGTTGTCGTACAATCGAAACGACAGCACGTCCCCGCCCTTGAACATGTCGTCCAATATTCCAAAGTGTCTGTCGAATTCGCTCGCCGCGCTAAAGAAATCAAACACCTCGTCCGCGGTCGCGCGCGTCTCCGTCACCCCCAGCACCTGATGCGCGCGCGTGGACGCGTCCGCGGACGCGCGTCTGTACACCTCGGCCCCGTTCGCGGCGCTGGCTTTGCGCCAATCGTCGCCGTCGAGCGCGGCGAGGGTGCGAAACAATTTCTCAACGACGCGCACATCGGACGCGTCCAACGTCGCGCCGTGCGTCGCACCGTACCGAGATAGCGTCGACGGGTCGCGAACGTCGCTCAAGACGCGCTCGGCGTCCTCGCGAAGGCGGTCGAGCGCGTCGGGCGCGCTCGGCATGACTCGACGACGAATGGCGAATGGCACGGCGACATCACAATCGGTCGCACGCCGCGACGCGCGCGCGAGCGTCATGGACGCGCACGTGCGAGAGACGTACGCGGACGCACCGCGCGTCGATCGCGACGCGTCGGGAGACGATGACGCGTCGACGGCGGGAGATGACGGCGCGATTCGATTGGAGTGTGGATTGTTTCGCATCGTGGAGACGCTCGGCGTGGACGCGCGCGCGCGACGCGTCTCGCGCGTTCGCGACGACCGACGAGTGGATCGATCGTTCAGTATCTCCGCCATGTTCGGCCTGACGAGCGAATCGGGGGGGGAGACGAACGCGAGCGAGCGGGAGACGACGGGCGAGGAGACGACGACGACGACGGAATTCCTCGCGGCGTCGTGCGCGAGAGGGACGTTCGCGAGCGAGGATGGGAACGATGACGTGGGCGTCGGAAACGGGTACGCGTTGGCGTGCTCGACGTCCGGATTTGGGGACGGAGCGAACAGGAAGGACGACGGCGTCGAGAATGGCGCAGACGCGGCGCCACGGTCGGCCAAGGTTGAAAATTTCATCGCGGCGAGGGATCAACGCGCGCCTCGAACGAAGAGACTGGCGCCCTGGTACGAAGGATCTCGGGCGAAGATCACGGCAATGGCACATTCGATGGACGGCGATCGATTGTTGTGTTGCACGGCAGCAGGGGGGGTGTACGTGGTGCCGATTTGGGAGTTAACGAGGGACGCGGAATCGTCGCCGGCGATGCGGGTGTTGGCGTCTCGGGGCACGAAACCGGTGAGCGCGGTGTGGTGGTACAGACGATTAGAACCGGAGCGCGCGGATCCGGTCGTTGCGATATGCGTCGGTGCGGACGGTGAGGTGCGCGCGTGGGACGTGGCGAAGGGTTCGCCGTTGGGCGCGTGCGTCGTCGGCGCCAAGTGCGCCAACGCCGAGCTCGCGCGAGGGAAATCGTCACAATTCCTCGTCATCAATGGATTCGACGGTGAAGTATGGACGCTCATGCTCGAAAGAATGGCACGCGTCGTGAAATCGTCGACGGTGAATAAGGGCAAGGTGGAGACGTCGATGGTGGCGGAGTCGTTACCGGACGCCGCCGGGACGCACGATTTCGCGGCGCGCGCGCTGGCGGATGAATACGGTGTTCGAGAGGGACGACATGTGACGCTGAGCGTGCACAAAATACACGACGACGGCGATGACGACATGACGACGAGCGTGTGCGTCATCGCGGCGTTGATAGATCGTCAAAAACTAGAACTGTACGACGTCGACGAACGAAAAACGCCGAAATCGACGCACGAATTACCCGAGCACACCGTCGCCGTGCACGTGACGGATGACTTGATCTTCGCTCTCGTGCGAGAACCGGTGTTCGGTGAAGAAGATCTCGCCGATCTCTCGTCGTTCACGTCTTCCGTGCACGTCTTGGCGAGACGCTTTGGCGCGGATGGGTCGAAATCGTGTACGTTGCAAACGTTTCACGTCCCGCGCTCGGCGGGCGTGCCAAAAAAGTTTCTCCCAGGCCCGTTCCCAGAAACTTACGTTCGTCGACGCGAGACTTTGTGCGGGTGCATGCTGTTGACGTCGTATGGGGTGTACAAGCTCGAGCCGAGCGGCAACATCGCGTCCGCGTTGCGAGCCTTCGTGGATGTCAATGAAGGCGACGGCGTCGACGTGCCTCCGAGTGCAGACGCGTGGACGCCGATCGAGCGCGACGCGTACGGTGACAAGGCGCTCAGCACCGGAATCGATCGAGATGAACGCTTAAAACTCGTCGCAAAGGTTCTGAACGAAGATCACATGCCCGTCTTTGTGGAGGCGGCGCGACTCGAACTCAAGCGAGAAAACTTTTCTCGCGCGAGAGATTTATTCGGCAAGACGGGCAAACCGCTCAAAGATTTCATCTCTCTCAGTCTCGAGGTATGGGAAGCGTCTCAGGCGCTGTCAAACTTTCACAGAGCCTCCGTCGAGGCGTACGGGGGACAGGCGAACTTGTCGTGGTTGAAGACGGCGGCCGCCGCGCATGCGCATCTGCACGCGTGGTGCGAGGCGTCCAACGCGGTCGCGTTCAGCGGTGCGACGGACATGGGAACGGCCGTCGCGGACCAATTGAACGCATTGGACCTGAAAGAAGAGCGTTCGCCCGAACAGGCCGTGCTTGAACTCGTACGAGTGATCGGCGAGGCCATCGAGACGACGGAGGACGCCGGAGTGCAACGAGACGTCGCGTGCTCAGCGAGCGCCGCCATTGTCGCGTTAGAGGCGGCGAAAGCGGTCAGCACGGCCGTCATCGCGTCGTGCGCGAAAGATGTGTACTCCGAACGTGTCAAGGCGTCGTTCACCGTGCTTCTCTCGTCCTCTTCCACCGTCGAAAGCTTACACATGCTCGGCGGCATCACCGCCAACTCGATGCTGCAAGCTGAGCAGCAAGGCGACGGCGACGTGCGTCCGTGGGAGTCTAAACCGCTCGTGTTCTGGGACTCAAACGTCACTTTTTACGTCACGGCGACGCAAACCATGGAAGACTTACACGACATCACCATCGCATTGGGATTGAAGAGCGACACGTCCGAGGTGCGCGAGGCGTCTCCGTTGGAACTCGTGTACGAAACCTTGACGACGGATGAGTTGTGGTCTCTCGTGAACATGGCGCACGAGGCGAGACTTTTGGGAGTCACTGGCGCTCGAGAGATTCAGCTCACGATTTTGTTGTACCTGGACGACGAAAACGCCGTCGTGGAGAACATCTCAGCCATGCTCGAAGAGGAACCCGGTCTCTTTGCGTGGGTCGTCTCCAAGTGTCTGGACAAGCGTAAGTTTGCGATCGCCGAGGAAGTGGCGAAGACGACGGAGAATTTCGCCATCGCAGCCATGTGTCACATCGCCTCCTTGGAGGCAGACGCATCGGAGGAAGACATGTCGCCGTCGACGCTCCAGGCGGAGCTCGAACTCGCGATGGAGAGTTACCTTCCGCGCGTCGAGTCGAACGGCGCTCGCGCGAAAGCCATCCAAGATGTCGCCACGTGCTGGATGCGACACGAACTCGCGCTGGATGAATTGGAGAGTAATCTTCGCGAGCTCTTGGTGTCCAAGGGACACGCCGAGGCGATGCAGATGGTGCTCGAGCGCGATCTCGGCTTTCGGTTTAGCGGTCGATTCGTTCTCGACGTCGCCAAGCATCGCATTGCCGAAGACGAGGTCAAGTACTCCACGAAAGGGGACGTCACCATCGAGATTCTCTGGGACAGAATCAAAGACGACATCATACATCGATTGGACGCGCCCGAGTGCATCGAGACGCGTCCGTTCGACGCCATGGAACTCGACGCGATTTCGAGCGACGGCGCATCTCGATGCTGGGTCTTCACGTGCGGACATCGATACAGCGCGGCGGATTTAGAACGCGCCGTCGAAGACGCAAAGAGGCGTTTAAGCATTCTCGATCTCCCCGTCGTTTCCGCGCTTCTCGAACGAGATTACGGAATGAAAAAATGCGCTGTGTCCTGCCCGATGTGCGTCTGTTACGCCGTCGAGCATTACGTCGAACGCCACCGCGAACGGACCGCCGCCGCATAGTGTGTAATGTATATAGTGAGCGAATAGTTAGCATCCAGGCTCTAATGCGCCATTACAATCGTCTATTTACTTTGCTATTTCGTCCGCGTAGGACGGCGATGTCGACTTTTTGTCACCGAGAATCTCCTTCTCGTATTGCGTCACCATGGTTCGCACCTGCGAACCGTACATGCGCTCCGTCTCGAGGAGCTGACTGCTGACGCGTTCAATGAGCGGCGCGTACTCCTTGACGAGCTCGACGCCGCGCTTGTGCGCGCGCATCATCACGTCTTGCGTGCCCTCCTCCATGCCTTCTCTAGGAATTCTAAATTCGTGGAGCATGATGGGATCAAAGACGGGCACGACGCGCTTATCCGGATACAAGCCGGATTCCGTGACGATTTCATACGCCATCTCCGCAGCCGCCGCGACCTCTTCGTTGGTGCTAATGGAGACACCATCGGGGCCGAAGAAGTGCAATTCAGCACATCGACCGGCGAGCATGACGGCGAGAGACTCGATGTAATAATCGAGCGTGTCTGGTCCGTCATTGGCGTGAATCTCCGCCTCGGCTTCGGGCGACCTGTCAGTGAGAATGATGCCAGACATTTGCGACCCTCTCGGGCGAATGGAGACTTGTAACAACTCGGGTGTCATGTCCGGACGCGCGCAACACAACACAGCCTTGGTGGCTTCGATAATGGCCAAGTGTTCCTTACCCCAACCGTCCTCGAGCGGCGCGCTAATGAGACCGACGGCTTGCTTTTCGAGAATGGCTTCAATATCCTCCAAATCAATCATGCTCTTGTCATTTCTGACGCTCAGGATGGCTGCCTCGTTCAACAGGTTGGCCAATTCGGCGCCCGAGAAACCAGTCGTGAGATCGGCGACGCGGTGCAAAAAGGCATCGCTCGCGTACTTGTCGTCGCCCTCGCGGCTGATGTTCAAGTCGCGTGCGTGCACTTGCAAAATAGGCATGCGACCCTCCGCCGTCGAGGGAACTCCGATGTGGTAGACGCGATCGAAACGTCCCGAACGCAAGAGCGCGGGATCGAGTTGCGCCGCTAAGTTTGTCGCGCCGATCACCAACACAGCCTCGGCCGTCTCCTTATTGTTGAAACCATCCATCTCCACTAACATTTGCATCAAACCTTGCTCTCGCTCGGACGTCGACGAATCGCGAAACTCGTTCGCGGCGCGGCTACGACCGATCGTGTCGAGCTCGTCGATGAAAATGATGGACGGCGCGTTCAAACGCGCGCGCTTGAACAGGTTGCGCATGCGACTCGCGGCGACGCCCACGAACATCTCGACGAATTCAGAACCGTTGGCGTAAAAGAACGGCAACCCAGCCTCTCCCGCGACTGCTTTCGCGAGAAGCGTCTTCCCCGTACCCGGCGGACCTTCCAAAAGAATCCCCTTGGGCGGTTCCACGAAGCGACCCTTATACTTTGGACTTCCTTTCATGATGTCTATGATGGTCTGGAACTCTCGAACCACCATGTCTTGTCCCGCGACATCCTTGAAACGCACCGACGACTGATGCTTCTTCATCAACTTTGCCTTCGACTTGCCCATTTGTTCCGCGAGAGCGTCGCGCTCATTCTGCGCCTTCTGCGCCTTTGCGCGCTTTCTCAAGACGTCCGAGCTTCTATCCGCCGTGTATGCCGATTCAACCACCGCGCCGATGAACCAGAAAAATGTACCCGCCATGAGCCAGTTGCGCGCCCCATGAACGGCGTAGTTCCATGGTCGAATGTTCATAAACAATTGACAAGACGTCTGTGCCGGCGTGAACACGTCGTCCGGGTTGGCCGGTTTCGTGTAGAACGCCCTCTGACACGCGCGCGTCACCTCGTCGTGCGCGTCACCCGGAATCATCACCTTCCATCGAATGACGTCCGCGCCCGGATCCAAGTGCGACGATGGACCGCCAATTTCGACGATGGCCATGTTCCCTTCGTCGTACAACAGCACCCGAGTCACCTCTCTACGATCTAAAAATTCCATAAACTGCGCGTACGTCGCCTCACCGTCCACGCGCGGATGCACGCCCATCTTCTCCATCACTCGCTGCGGTCCAAACTTGATCTTTTTGACGTCGGGATCCGGGTACGTGTCTTCCTTCTCCTCGCGATTCGCCCGTCTCGCTCGACGCAATCTCGACAGCATCTTCCCCAACTTCGGATAGTCCGCTTTTAAATCGTTCATATCCTCGTTCGTCCCGTCTCGCATCATCCTCGCGATGGCCTCGTACTGTTTATCCTCCGCGTTCGCGTCCCATTGTCTCCCCTCTCGCAGCGCGCGCGCCTGCGCCGAGTGATCCACGAAATACGCATCCACGAACGGCGCGCACCATCTCGGCACCTTCGTCGGCATCACCATCGGTCTCGCTTCTCGCATCACCGCGCTCGGGATCCCCGGCGCCGCGACGTCGTCGTTCGCGCTCAGCGCCCGGCCCAGCCCTCGCGCGAGGTTTTCAAACCCGCGTCCCGCCGCCGACTCCGACTCCGCCGCTTCCGCGCTCTCGAGCGCTTCCTTCGCGCGCGCGAGTTCATCGTCCACGTCCGCGCCGTCAACGCGCCTCGCGCGCGGGATCGTCGCGGACGCGCGCGACCGAACGACGCGCGCGCGTCTCGCGCCGACCCTCCCGATCGATGACGACGACGATGACGACGCCGTCGTCGTCGGTGAAGACGCGCGAGACGCGCGCGAAGACGACGGAACGACGCATCGCGCTCGCGCGGACACCGCCGTCGCGCGCATGTTCCCCGTCGACGTCTGCGGGCGTCTCTCGCGACGCGCGGGGACGTCGGGTGGGATGTCGAGGGTTTGTTTTTTTATACGTCATCGGGGCGAGTGTATGCGTATCGTACGTGTCTCGTAGGCCATGTGGTGATGCCAGTGGGGGTCGTTGTTTAGGGTTTAGGGTTGAGGACATTCGATGATGTGCCATCGGACGACGACGACGACGACGACGACGACGACGACGACGACGACGCGGGAGAGCGGGACGCGCGGACGAGGGATCGGTCGATCCTCGGTCTCAATCTCTCAATCTCTCAATCTCTCGTCTCTCTCGTCTCTCTCGTCGGTGCTCGGAACGCACCGCGGGGACGCGTTCGGTTGGACATCCATCTGTTGGACATCCATCTGTGATTGATTCGATTCGATTCGATTCGATTCGATTCGTCCGCGTCGACGCCGGCGCGTGAGACTCGAGGGCGAGGGATGACGACGCGTCGGCGAACGTTGGTGGTGGTGCTGGCGATGGTGACGTGCGCGGGGATGGTGGGATCGATGGCGGCGGCGCGCGACGCGAGAGACGCGCGCGGGACGGCGAGAGACGCGCGTCGGCGACGGTTGGAGACGAGCGCGGGGGCGACGGGGGCGATGGTGACGCGGTCGAGACCTCTGGAGGTTGGAGGTGTCGCACCGCCGAACGCGTCGGTGGATGACGTGCGGTCGTGGTCCGAAGCGGCGCGCGTGTTGGAGGGCGAGGAACGCGTCGGTTTTCCCGCCAACAAGGTGTGGCGCGCGGACGTCGCGCCGTCGGTGGCGTACGTGGTGACGTGGTGCTGCGGAAACGGCGTCGAACACTTCGCGAAACGGTTCGAGGGATTATCCAGGAAAACTTTAGGAATAGTGCTCATCGCCAAGACGCCCGAGAGTCGATGCGAGGACGTGAGCGAGGACGTGCGGAAGCACTTGTGGATGTGCGCGGAGATGCCCAACTCGCAGGGGCGAGAGGTGCCGGCGATGGCGTGGTACATGCGAGAAGCGTACGACGAGTTGGCGCCCATCTCCATCTTCGCGCACGACGACAGAATTTTACACGCGACGTTGCGATCGTTTCTGACGGAGCTGAAAACCGCCGAGAACGAGGCGAACCCGGAGGCGTTCGTGCGAGAGAGAGCGACGAACATGGAACACGAGTGGCGCGGCGGCGAACGGAGTCCGACCAACATCACCGCCGAGACGTTCGTGGCCGAAAGCGTCAAGGAAGAACGGTTGGTTCCGTCCTACAAATACACGCACATGTTCAGTTTATTATTGACCACATTTTTTGAAGACATCGGTAAGGGCGCGAGCGCGTCCGAGCTCGAGGACGACGCGTCGAGACCCGACGAGTTTCCCGGATGGCGCCTGAGCCACCGCGAGCTCGGCGACACCATCCGTTGGCCCATGTCGGCGAATTTCGCCGTCACGCGCGACATGGTTCGAATCCGCACGCGTTCGTTTTACGACGCCATCCTCAGACTCACGTCGTGCGACGGTAAACTCACCTCGCACGATTTCCAATACCTCGCGGCGTTGGAGTGGGCGCACGGATTCGAGCGCGCGTGGATGCCCATCGCGTTCAATTTTAGACTCAAAGAGCGTCCGGTGGACGAGTACGATTGTCTCCTCGACTCGACGTCGAGATGTTTCGAGATCCTCGACTGGACCTCGGGCGCGCGCGCGGCCGCGCGATACGACGAGACCCGTTTCGGCGCCTCCGTCCCATTCATCAGCGCCATGCGCTCCGACGCGCGAGGTCTGCGCTTCCCATCCGATCCCAATCATCTCCCACGCGTCGTCCATTGTCACGGCGACACGTGGCACGACCACGCCATCCCGTCCGCCGCGCCGTCGCCTCGCGAGCGCTAACCGAGGAGGGTTGTACAGTACGTAGGGTTGTACGAAAGACGCGCTTTCACGCATCGCGACGACACAACACGACACGCGCGCGTCATGCACGCCCTCCGAGGTGCGCGCGATCGATCGAACGCGTTTCATTTTCGTCTCGCGCGCGTCGTCATCGTCTCGCGCGCGCTCGCGTCGTCGTCGTCGTCGCCCGTTCGTCGAATCGCGCGCGTCCGTCGGCACCGGCCGCCGGGACGCCCCGACGACGCGACGACGCGCGATGCGAGGCGACGACGACGCGCGCGACCGGTCGAACGCGCGTGGGGAAATAGTCACGACGTCACGCGTTCGTCGTCGTCGCGGTCGCGCGCGATGACGACGAACGCGACGACGACGACGATGACGTGACGATGCGTTGACCCTAAAACCTCAGCAGAGGGGGGGAGAGGCGAGAGGGCGCGAGGGAGGGAGAGGGGAAGATGTCGACGCGAATGGAAGACTGACGAACGCGTGCCCGTGATGTGTTTCGAAAACAGTGAACACCAGTGTCCTCGCGCCGACGCGCGCGACGACGACTCGTCGCGGCGAGCGCCAAAAGACGCGCGCCGTGGTGAAGAAGGGCGTCCCGACGGCGTACGAGGGTGTCATGTTGTTGCGACCGGATTGCGACGACGCCACGCGCGCGAGCGCTGTGGAAGGGTTCAAGACGATGTTTGGCGAGGGTTTGGAGGCTTGGGAACAAACCGAGCACGGATTGAAGCCGAACGCATACGAAATCAAGGGCTACCCCGACGCATACCAAGTCGTCGTCAACTTTACCTGTGCGCCGGCCACCTACAAAGCCGCGGCTGAACAGCTCTCCAAGCCGGCGGTCGGTAGCGAAGAGGTCATCCTCCGAACCATGTTTATGAAGACCGCGTAAAGTGATGCAGTTGTAATTCAGCGATTCATTATTAGTCTATCTAGGTACACTCGCTCGAGTCTGTCGTCGTCTCGTCTTTCGATACTCATCCTCATCACCGCCCACGCGCTCACGCGCCGCCTCTCAGAGCGAGCACCAAGTGTAACACGCTTCCACCCTCAATATTGTAATCCTTTGCAATCTTATCGTCATTCATCTGTTTCCCTCCGAAGATCAATCGCTGCTGCACCGGCGGAATGCCCTCCTTCTCCTCCACGCGTTCCTTGATCCGTTCGACGCTGTCCGTGGGCTCGATGTCGATCTCGATCTCCTTGCCCGTGAGCGTTTTCACCTTGATCATCTGCGTCGCGCGCGTCGGGCGTCAGGCGCGAGGCGTCAGCGTCAGTCGTCGGTCATCGGTCGCGTGTCGTTTTGAGATTTCATTCAAGTCTTCGTCGAACGCGCTCGTCGTCGTCGTGTCGTTCACGCGCGCGCGCGTTCGTCTCCACCGACGCGCACCATCTCGCCAGATTTCTACGTTCGATCGACGCCTCCGAGCGAACGTCGAGTCCGCGCGCGCGTGTGAGGGAACGCGACTCGGCGACGCGAGTAACCGCCGCCGACGACGGAGGATGGGTGGATGCGCTTTGAGTGCGTGCGTGGTGCTACAACACACGCGGGGCGATGCTAGTGCTACTGGGACGCCATAGCCGCGTCTCGACGATCGAGCCACTCGTTGGCGGCGGCGACGTCGTTGCCGTCGACGTGTTTCAACGCCTCGATGGCGTCTCGCTGCGAGCGTCCGAGGACGACGAGCTTGGCGACGGCGACGGTGAGACGAAGAGGTTTCTTGGCACTCATCTGACGCTTGAGGTGGGAATCCGAGGGCGTCGACGAGAGCGTCGTCGCGGAGGCGCGACGAGCGGCGGTTTCGGTGTCGGCGGCGTCGCGTTCATCCTCGCTGGATGAAAATTCGTCGAGGGTGAAGGGGAGTCGTCGCGCGTTCTCGAAACGCGTCGGCTGTTTGACGGTGATTTGGTCTCTGTCGGCGTCGTCACGGTCGGTGTCGTTCACCGCATGTTCGTCGTCGTCCATCGCGAACTCGGCGGAGGGAGATTCGAACACCTCGACCGCTGGCGACGCCGGGGTGAGACTGATCGGCGACGCGAGTCGATTCGCCGTCTCCGCGCCGAGTTTCGCGTACTTCACGAAACGTTCTCTATTCAACGTCGACGCATCCGCTCCCGTCGTGGCCGCTGTCGAAGAGGATGCGTTCCCGTTTGTCGCCTCCGCCGGCGCCACGCCTCGCAGCGTCAACTCGGTCACCTCCTCGGCGTGTTTCGTCGTCATATCCTCTATTCTCTTCTCGTATCGCGCCTCGCTGTGCATCAAACGTGTGCGCTCTTCTCTCAACTTCCGCTCGTACTCCGCTGTCAGTTCGAGTTGGCGTTCAAACTTCTTCTCAAACTGTCTCGCGTGTTCCATCCACTTTTCCTCCACGGCGCGAATGTCCCGTTTGGTGGGCGGCGGCGGCTCTTTCGCGCCGCCGACGGTCCCGTGCGCGTCTCTCCTCTCGTTCATCTCCTCGTCGAAATTCGTCTGCGTCGCCATCGTGCGTTGATTCGCCCGTCTCTCCGCCTTGGCCTTGACCGCGCTCGGTCCGTCCGCCGCCTCCCACTCGCGACGATAGGCGTCTCGTTCCCTCTTGACGTTTTCCAACTCGCGCTGCACGTTTTGCAGATGCTCTCTAAATTTACGCATGTGCGCCTCGACGTCCTCCTCGCGCATCTCGTTCGTCGCGCGCGCGTTCGCGTCTCGCAACGCCTCCTCGAGTCGAGCGATTTGCACGAGACGAATCTCCAACTCGGCGCGATAATCCGTGGGAAACTCGTCGTCGTCGACCAAACCCGCGATGTGACGCGACCGACGCGCGTGACCTCCGAACCGATCGTTCACACCATCCATCGCGCGCGTCGCCGACGGCGTCTGCACGAGCCACACGGAAAAGTATCGTCGCAGCTCGCGGCGCGTCGCTCGGCGGCGAAACGCGGCGGCGACGCGCGCGTCGGCGATTCGTTTCGTACACGCCGCGCGCCAACGCGCGACGGCACCGGAGACGACCGCACGGTCTTCCGTCTCTCGTATCGCTCGAACGGTGCGTCGAAGGGCGCACAGTTCCACATCCATCGTCGCCGCCGCCCCTTCGCGTCGATGTTTTTCATCCCGACGTTGAAAATCATCGCAGTCACAATCATCATCCCCTCCCCTCCCTCGCGCGCGATCCCGTCGATCCCTGGACGCGATGACGAGCGCACCGTACAGCGCGCTCGTCATCCCTCTCGCCCGCGCGTCCCTCACCTCGGACGTCGTCTCCTCTCGTCGCCCGCGTCGATCGCGTCGCGTCGAGACGTTTTCCTCGCGCGCACCACCGTCGTCGTCATCGTCGACGCGTTCGCCGTCTCTCGCGTCGCACGGCGCGACCACCGCGGGCATCGACGCGAGAGACGGTGTCCGCGCGCGTCACGCTCGCGACGACGACGCGTCGGCGAGTGGAGACGCGCGCGCGACGCGTCGATGGTTTCAATGCATCAATTCACGCGCACCCTCGAGCGTCATTCCTCGTCGTTCCTCGTCATTCATTCCTCGTCGTTCCTCGTCGTTCGTCGTTCGTCGGGGAGGAGCGCGAGCGATCCGTCGCGAAGGTGGCCGCGATGGACGTCGACGCGGGCGTCGCGGACGAGAACGGTGGACGGACGCGTCGACGCGCCGCCGTGTTTAACATCATTCGCGTGCGCGGGGCGGCGAAGAGTCGTCCCGTCGCGCGCGATGCGTTTTCGTCGCGAGACGACGACGAGAGAGGGCCTCTGGTGCGCGTGGCCATGACGATGTTCGAGAAGTTCGTCCCGGATTTGATGACGAGACGGAAAAGGCGGCGGTGTTTGAACAGAGAGA
>Ga0208410_1000412_pt1 | contig 24948 bp, 15 predicted proteins | sample ETN02SmetaG_3_FD_185787 | JGI IMG/M metagenome (GOLD analysis project Ga0208410, IMG submission 185787) | Marine microbial and viral communities from oxygen minimum zone, Eastern Pacific Ocean - ETNP2014F10-02SV257 (SPAdes) (version 2) | ecosystem: Environmental > Aquatic > Marine > Oceanic ... | reverse complement strand
ACCAAAGCCTGAATAAAGATGTTTTTCACCGAGTAGGAGAATATCAATTTGGCGCACTAAATTTGAATCTAAGCCATAGGGGGCTCCTGAACTACCTAACCATAATATGCCCCAATACGATAATAATAGTCCTGTGAGTATCCTGACCATTTGTTTGAAATCATATTTTATGATCAGGCATGCACTTATACCATAAGCTAGGGCTATACGTTGCAATACTCCTAGGATACGGAAGGTTGACCAGTCCCAATCTTGTTTTATAAAGGGATACGCATTTAATAGAATGCCCGCCATGAAGATTGAAAAAGTTCTCCAAAAAATATGTTTATAAAATTTAATTGAAGGAAAATAATGCCATTTGACAAAAGCAAATCTCATTGATGCTCCAACAAGAAATAGAAAGAATGGAAATACAAGATCAGTCAATGTACATCCATGCCATTTTGCATGAAGAAGAGGTGGATAAACATTAGCCCAGCTTCCAGGATTATTAACAACAATCATAAGTGCAATTGTCATACCCCTAAAAATGTCAATTGAGTATATACGTCGAGGTTCTGACATATTTAATTGAGTTTAGAGATACTTCTATTCCAGATAAGGTATAGTCCAATCAAAGCGCAGCCAAAAAGCAGAATGGAATTACTATATTGATTGAAAATAAAATTCCCAATACCAAATGTGAAACCATAGATCATTAATATTCCAGCAAACCATTGTATTAAAATTCCTTTACTTACAGGTTGAACGGTATGCTTGAATCCTTCCGTGACGGGTGACCACCAACCGCCTGGTTGAACACGTTCATAGAATACTTCTAAGTGATCTAACGGTTCTGGTTTAGTGAGAAATGTTACCGTAACCCAAGCTGTTATTGCAATTGGAACAATAATCATTAATTTATGGTGCACCTGTAATGTAATTCCAAATAATATAGGTGCAGAACCAAAGAGAGTATATTCATTTCCAGATGAGATAGTCTGATTCCAGGCAATGATTTCCAGCGATAGTGTGATTAATATTGAAGTCGCAAGTGCGGTAATCTCACTCCAAGCATTTATTCGCCACCAAAACCATCTAAGGATTAGTACCAGTCCAATACCAGCTCCCATCGAGAAAATAAATTCCCAAGCTTTCTCAATGCTTTGCATTTTTAGTGCTGTAAATGCTGCAAGGATCATAAGAACTACAGTTATGAGCTTTCCGACCAAAACATAGTGTTTCTCTGAAGCATTTGGTTTATAAAATCTTTTATATACATCATTTATCAAATAAGATGCACCCCAGTTAAGGTGGGTGTCAATGGTTGACATGAATGCTGCTAGGAATGAAACGATAAGTATCCCTTTTAATCCAGGTCCTAGGAGGGCATTCATTACCAAAGGGTACCCTGCCTTGATACCAAGTTCTGAGTAGGATGAGGGTATGATGGGAAACATTACAATAGAAACCGTAGCAACTATAATCCAAGGCCAAACTCTCAATGCATAGTGAGCAAGATTGAACCATAAAGTGGCTAACATTGCATGTCTTTCATTTTTTGCAGAAGACATTCTTTGGATTATATAGCCTCCACCATCAGTACCATGATGACTCCACCACATAACGGTTATGAAAATAAGAAACTTAGAAAAAGGAGATTCCCAGAATGTAGTAGTGGTAAAGTCAGCATCGGGTACAGGAGGTATAAATTTCAATGTATTCTCATGGATTATACCACTTCCCAGCATGTTCGATAGTTTCTCAAGTAATTGTTCCATTCCTCCTACATGTCCAAGTGCAATTATTGCAAGAGCAATCGAACCAAACATTGCAATGCAGAATTGAACTAGATCGGTTATTACCACACCCCAGAACCCTGATAGAATCGCATAAACCAGTGCTATGATAACACATAGCCATACAGCGCTCCATTTGTCAATATTTAGCATGACTGAAACAACTGCGGCCATTGCATTAATCACCCATCCCATTACAATAAAATTATAGAGTATGGAAAAATATCCAGCTTTGAATGCTCTAAGGAATGCAGCGGGTTTACCACTATATCTAATCTCTAAAAGCTCATTATCTGTTAGAACCTCAGCTCGGCGCCATAATCTTGAGAAAAGGAAAACACTCAATAATGAACCCATGAGCAAGTTCCACCAGAACCAATTTTTCCAAATACCTTGCCCTCTAACAAATTCAGTAATAGCTAGTGGTGTATCTGCAGCAAATGTTGTAGCTACCATAGAGGTTCCAACTATCCACCATGGGAGTGTTCTACCAGAAAGAAAATATTCTTCAGTGTTTGATGCGGCTCTTTTTGAGAAATAGATACCTACACCTAGAGAGAAAACAATATAGGCAATGATGATAGACCAGTCTATCCAGTGGAGTGATATGGATTCAGTCATAAAACTTTTTAATTGTTATTACAGAAAAATAATGTTTCAAAATTTCCTCTGAGGATTTACCAATTAGAGCCATGCCCAAAGCTCCGATCTGGCATAGGCCAACTCCGTGTCCCCATCCGGCTCCAGATAAGGTTAATTTTTCTCCAGCACTTTGTGCATTGGAATTTGCATTAATGATAAAGGCCGAGCTATATAAAAATTTAGGATGCAACGCATCTCTTATATCATACTCATTGTCTATAATTACTTTATAGGTCGAATCGTTTTTTTTACCACATATTTCTAGCTTAGTGATCCTTCCAGAAACTCCTCTTTTAAGTGGAATAAGTTCGTCAATTGAATCAAAGGATTCACTCAAATTAGTATTTATTATATTTATTAATTCATGGGGAGAATAGCTGACTTTCCATCTGAAATATTCTCCCTCTTCATCAACCGACCCGAGATATTTTTTCAGTTCATTTTCATTGACGTGGTGATTATTGCAAAAACAATCCTGAGGTTTTAAAAACCAATCTTGGAGTTCATTTTCTTTTGAAAAATTTGGTTGTTTTATTTTCTTACCATCAAATACACCACGTAAATAATTTTTGGGAACATCATTCCAAACATTTTCATTGTTCTCTGATATTCCGCCACATGATTTTGAGTACCTTGTATCGCAGATCTCATTATCATAGGTCACAAATACGCCACGTGTCTTTCTAACGGCTAATTGAGCCAGTTCTGATATATTTTGAGTACCCTGATATCGCTGGCAACAATCGTCATTACATGCATCTATGTCAAGATCTTTGTGCTTTTGTTCTTCAGATGCGATAATCCATGATCTAGCGGCTATGGTCTGGGCCTCGAGGAGCGCTATGGGGCATTCACCACTCATTTCAGAGGTAGCAACAGACATTAGATAGGATTCTAATCCAATTTCATTTACTATAAAAAGATTATCTTCAATAATCATGACTTTTAAAGAGCCATTGATAGATATATTTATCTTTTTTTGCCAATGGAACCCTCTTCCAGCGGTTATTGGTTCTAGGTTGAATATGGACTCATTAGATTCTTTCTCTAATAATAATTGGGATTTTTTCCCCCCGTTTACCATTAGGCTGCCTTTCACAATTTTTATTTTATATTCCTTCTCATCAATATTAGAACTGATATATATTGATTTTTGTTTATCAATTGGCAACACAAGACCAACTGAAATCGTAGGTTCAGTATGAGGCATAATTCCTTTTACTAACATGCGATTGCCAATGCAGCACCTAGGGCAGCGGTTCTTCTATCACTTGAAATTTTCAAAGGTATTTCTATAGTACTTTTAAATTTATTTTTGTATTCAACATTGCTTTCATTTAAAAATTGCCCAAGTCTTTGTCCAATCACAACCCGTTGGATCTCTTTACCCTGGCTATTGAAAAATCGGATACGATTTTCTACCAACAGTGAAAATGCATCTAATGCATTTTCTAGTATTGCATTGAATGACTTTTGATTTGAAAGAGTGGCAAGATTTGTGATTTTATTTTTATGATTTTTATTATAATTATTTATCATACCTGCAGGAGAGAGTAGAGACTCCACTGTATTACTAGGATTAATGTGTATTTCCCACGAGCGTTGAACTCCTTTCAGATCATTTAGTTTTAAAAGGTCACCATTGAAGATTATTCCATCAGCAATTCCAGTGCCACCGCCAATGTAGATGCCATTATCAATGTTTTGCATCTGACCTATTGTAGATTTCCATTCACCCATGACACAGCAATCAGAATCATTTAGAATAGATTTAATTTGTTTTAAATGATTTTTCAGATCAGGTATTCTCGGTCCATTAGCCATTACCAAGATTCCATTTTGATCTTTTAACCCTGGAAAGCAAAGCCCTATCCTATGGTCTTGACTTTCTTCTATTGCCTTGATTATGGTTTCAGTTATGACCCTGCCTTGTTTGACCTCACTCTGTGTGAGAGAAATATTGTGGGATGAATATTCAATTTTCTGAGTGGCAATTGGGACAGGGGCAAATTGAGGATTCCAATCTGGATGATCAGAGTAAAGATATTCTTTATGAAATGACCCAGGGGAAATTTTATTGGTCTTAGAACATAAAATTCCTGATTGTGCCATAACTTTTGTAGCACCACAGTCTATCCCTAAAACAAGGTCATCGCTCACTAATGTTAAATCTCTTTTTAATATTATTTATTCTTTTGATAGATTCTAAAATCCTTCCCTCAGTAATCTTATTTGTATTGATCAAGTCAATTATGGCCTTAATGGATTTGGGTATGTAATCTGGGTCATAGATTAAATTATTGCCTAAACAAAATAGATCAACACCAGCATTCAACATCAGCTCAAATGTATCATGTAGGCTGTAATGGTCAGAAATGGCTCTCATGCTAGGGTCATCACAAATTACTGGACCATCAAAACCAAGGTCCTTTCTTAACATATCACTTATTATTATTCTTGAAAGTGATGATGGATATATTGGGTCTAATTTTTTATCAAAGGAATGAGATATCATAACCATATCCAGATCACCATCTCTTATCATCTCATCAAATGGAAGTAGATCTTTTACTGTCCAAGTTTCAGAAATGTCTGTAAAGCCCTCATGTGTATCTCCAGAAGCTGATCCTAGACCTGGAAAGTGTTTACCGCAGGTAATCACTCCTGCTAATCTGTGTTGGTCAATGAATATCTTTGAATTTTTCTTTACTACTCTGGGGTCTGATGAGAAAGCACGCTTGGAGTCACTAATAACTGTACCTGATCCGTGGTCAAGGTCAAGTACAGGTGCAAAATTAAGGTTTATTCCCAGATCAGAGAGAGTGTTTGCCATTGATCTTGAAAATTGCTCTGTTATTAATTCATTGTTTAAAAGACCGATATGATTCCATGATGGTGTTTCATCAAAGCCATAGACAGTCCTTAGTCTATGGACTTCACCACCTTCCTGGTCTATTGATATGAGGAGATTATTTCTTGCATTATTTTGTAATTGTCCAATGAGTTCTTTGACCTGAGATGGAGACTCAATATTTCTGGTCCCATGCCCTCCAATGGCAAGGTCTTCATCATATAGAATTACACCACCAATATTATATTTTTTGATATAATGCTGAATATCGCTTCCAGTTTCAACTGTCATTCCACGGAAACCTGCAATAATAAGTTGCCCAACTTGTTGTTCTATAGTATTTAACATCCTTTAAAAATAAATTGAATAAATTTAATCGCGAATGAAAACATTATTAACATCAATTAAAAGTTTAGTTGTCATTTATGTAGTCCTGCTCATTCAATCAAATTGCGCATTGAGTGTTAGCTCAACTCATAGTGGCTCTCAAAAAGCATTAACGTTTATGACAGGTTTGGATGCACTTTTAGATGATGATTGTGAACCGTTAAAGGGTAAGAGAGTAGGGCTTATCACAAATCAAACGGGTGTTAGCAGCGGAATAATACAAAATATAGAACTTTTCATTGAATCAGAGAATGTTGACCTTAGGGCAATATTTAGTCCAGAGCACGGTCTTTTTGGATCAATCTCAGCAGGCAAGAAAATTATCGATCGTAATGAATCAAAATATGGTGTACCCATATTTTCACTTTACGGGGATACTAGGAAACCAAGTAAGGATATGCTAAAGGATTTAGATATTTTGGTTTTTGATATCCAAGATATTGGTATCAGGTCCTATACGTATATTTCAACCATGGGTCTTGCAATGGATGCAGCTGCAAACGAAGGAATAGAGTTTATGGTTTTGGATAGACCTAACCCAATGGGTCTTAATAAGATAGAGGGCAATGTATTAGACCCGCGATTGAGTTCATTCATTGGCATGTATCCCATACCCTATGTTTATGGACTAACAGCTGGAGAATTGGCAACTATGATAAATGATCAAGACTGGCTTGGTGGAAGCAAATGCAACCTCACTATCATAAAAATGAGAAATTATGGTAGAGAAACTTCATACAATGACCTAGGCTTTATTTGGATTCCCACTTCCCCACATGTCCCCAGTTTCGAGACTCCAATGTATATGGTTTCGACTGGAATACTTGGTGAGCTAGGCATGTTTTCAATTGGGGTTGGCTATACTACGCCCTTTATGACAATGGCAGCGCCATGGATTAATTCAGATCTAATGGCAGAGAGAATGAACATGCTCGGTCTAGAAGGTGTTGTTTTTAGGCCTGTGAATTATAGACCATATTATTCTTTTTATAAAGAGGATGAAGTAGGCGGTGTTCAAATTCATATAATAGACCAGGATAAGGTCGATTTGATCGCAATTCAATTTTATTTTTTACAGGAGCATAATATTCTATATCCAAATAAGGATCCTTTTGAAGAGGCGACGATTGGACATTTGAGAATGTTTGATAAGGCACTTGGGACGGATAAAATAAGAGAAAAATTTGGGAAAAATTTTAAGGTCTCTGATATCAAACAAGATCTAAGAATTGGATTGAATGATTATGGATTAATAAAAACTAAATACCATCTATATGATTAAGAAGATTATACCATTCATTTTTCTTTTAGTATGTTGCACAAATGCAAATGACTCATTTGAATGGGTTGGCAAGATACCTGAATCTTGGACACTTGAGGAAAAAGATTTCGAATATTATTTAGGTGAATTTCATACAAGATACCCAGAGTTTCATTCTAGACTCAAGGCAATCAATCTTTGGAGAATTGGAACACCTTATGGATTATACTGTTTAGGAGAAGAGAATGAAAAGGATGGTGACCCCATAATTCGTTATGACTCTTCTGATTGTACGGTGCATATGCTAACGACCTTGGCCTATGCAAAGAGTCATACGATGGCTGAGGCACGAAAAAATATGATTGACATCCACTATAAGCCAGATCTAAAGAGTAAAAAAATTCCAAGTTATGATTCTCGTTGGCACTTTACATCAGATAGGATATTGAACCACCCTATGACAGTTGATATGACTTACTCATTGATAGATTCATCGAATATAGAAAAAGTTGAGATCGAGTTAAATAAGAAAAAAAGTGGTGATTCATTTTTAGATATTGATTGGTCATCAAAAGAAAATATTGGATACATACCTTCTAGATCAATTGATAAAAATGTTCTCTCCAAATTACCTTCGGTGTGTGGAGTTGCTTTTGTAAAGAAAGAGTATTTCAAATTAGGTATTGTAATAGCACACGAAGGATACCTCATTGATCGCTCAGATTTAATTCATGCATCAAGTGAGTTTGGTGAGACGGTCAATGTGACTCTTATAGATTATCTCAAGAAGGATGAAAAATATAGATTTGATGGTGTTATGTTCTTTAAGACCCTATCTGGTAATTAAAAAAGAGTCTTGTCTTTAATATCATGTTAAATTATATCTAGCCCCTAATCCATTAATTATAATATTTGAGGTGTCATGTATGTCTAATTGGGATAAAGAACTGTTTATTGATCACATGAGAGAAGAGTGTACTAGAGAAGTTGCGAAGGTAGGTGTGATGATTATAGAGTTTTCAGAAAAGTATGCCGATGATATTTCATGGGGACGAGGTTCTGATCATGGAACCTTAACATACAGATGTGATACCGATGTTGGGCCGGTGCCTCTTTTCCATATGACCTCAACAGGGCAATTAAATCTTCAGATCAATTTTATGCGGAGCAAAGATATCCCACCAATGGTGCTTCGTGATGTTGTCCTTAAATTAGAAGCCAATTTTCTTCGTGACTATGATGAAATAGAATACCCAAGTGATGTATTTGTTCCTATAGATGAACTTTTCCATACTTCCAACCAAATCGAGAAATTTCTTAAGACCATAGAAGGAGCCACATATCGCCTTCGGCAATAGGAACGATTAACTTATTGCACTAAAAATAAATCTTCATGATTTGGTATTACAGGTAATTTATAAATTGATTGCCAAAGTTTGATTTCATGAAAACAATTTTCTCGCTATTATTTATTTATGGATTAGTACTTGCTGCTGATAGCAATTCTGAATTACCTATTGGTCTGACTGAGAATGAGATATCTAGATTAGATGAGATTCATTCAATGGCCAGGGAGACCATTCCTCCACCATCTCCAGTTAGAAATATCGCAGAATATGAGAGTATGCAAGGAGCTTTGATTAGGTATCCTTTTGGTCTTTCTATTGATATTATTGCAGAGTTATCAGAGGGAGTTAAGGTTTATTGTCTGGTATCATCGAACCAACAGAATTCTGCGGTTTCTACAATGGAAAATGGTGGTGTCAATATGGATAATGTAGAGCTCGTTATTGGTCCAACAGATAGTTACTGGACCAGAGACTATGGACCTTGGTGGGTCGTTGATGGTGATAATAAGGTTTCAATTGTAGATTTTACGTACAACCGTCCTCGACTAAATGATAATGATGCGCCATTAAAAATATCTAATCATTTGGATGTATCGTATTATGCAAGTGAAATAGTTCATGCAGGTGGCAATTATATGACAGATGGCTTGGGGACGGCTGCATCTTCTGATCTTGTATATGAAGAGAATACAATTACAGAAGATGAAATTAATATGCTTATGCAGGACTACTATGGAATTGATACCTATCATGTGGTCGATGATCCAAATAATACTTACATAGACCATATCGATTGCTGGGGAAAGTATCTGAGTCCGACAAAGATCCTGATCAGGCAAGTACCTAACAATCATCCGCAGTATGATGAGATCGAAGAAGCTGCAGAATACTTTTCAAGTTCGTTGAATGAATGGGGAGAGCCATGGGAGCTCTACAGGGTATGGACCCCGAATGATCAGCCATATACTAATTCATTTATTATTAACCAGAAGATATTGGTACCAATGACTGGAGGAGATTGGGATGATGAGGCTCTTGGAGTATACGAAAATGCCTTACCAGGTTACGAAGTCCTTGGTTTCTCTGGCAGCTGGGAGTCAACAGACGCACTTCACTGCCGCGTTAAGGGTATTCCTGATATGGAAATGTTACAAGTCTTCCATAATCCGTTGGACAATGGTTCTTTACCTGTAGAAGCTGAGTACCCAATCCAGGCATTGGTCGATGATCTAAGTGGGGACGGCTTGATCGTAGATTCCATGAAAGTCTTTTGGAGATTATTAGGCTCTGAAGATTGGTCTAATCAACAAATATATAAGGCAGATTCATCTGAAAATATAGATCTATGGATGGGAGGAATTCCTGCACTAATAGATACTGGAACCATTCAATATTTCATTCAAGCTGCAGACTCATCAGGTCGGGTTGAGACCAGTCCGCCTGCAGGGTGGCACTCATTTGCTGCTATGCCAACAAATGCATGTACAAATTGGATACTGGGTGATTTGGATAATACTGGGAATCTTAGTGTAATTGATGTCTTACTACTTACTGATTTCGTGAATTATTCTATTTCAGGGTTATGTCCAGGATCGATCTCTGATATAAATAATGATGGAGAGCTATCCATTGTAGATGTAGAGTTTTTAGTCAGCATTCTTATGAATCAATAAAGTTATTGTATTATGGATAATCAGAATCTGAGGATAAGTAAAAAAAGTGAATTCTTATTTAGTCAAGACTGAAACCTAAACTAAATTCGCCAGCTATTTTTAGGATAAAAAGTGAAGATAAAAACAAAAAAAATTAATGATTACACAAGAGAAATTGATATAGATGTTCAATGGTCTGAAATAGAATCAGATTTTGAGAATTCGCTAAAAAAGTTTAGTAAGAACATTAAGATGCCAGGCTTTCGTTCAGGAAGGATTCCAAGAGAAAGGTTGCTCGGTCAGTTTCAACAAAATATTGAGGCTGAATTCTTAGATTCTAATTTCCAAAAATATTACCTAATGGCTATTCAACAAGAAGGATTGGTTCCTGTTAATAAAGCTGAGATAAAAGATGTTCAATTTAAAATGAATGATCATTTGTCTTTTATTGCAGAATTTGAGATTGAGCCTGAAATTTCTCTTCCTCGCTTGAAAAAAAATATGCTCTCTGTTCAGCGCACTACCTATGTTCATGATGACCAAGACATTGAAGACGCCATAATTCAGCTAAGGAAGGCGAATGCAACCATGACTACCATTGATGATGGTGCACAAGAGGGTGATTATTTGATATGTACTTTGCAAAAGTTAGATGAGTCGGGTGTCCCAATCATTGGTAAAAAATTTGAAAAACAATATCTTCGTGTAGGGAAAGGCTCTTTTACCGATGATCAAAAAGATAAGATGATTGGTTTAAAACCAGGAGAATCAACAAGATTAAAATTACCTGTTAATGAGGATGGCGAAGATGCTGACTATGAATTAACTGTTGACAAAGTTGAGCGTGAGGTTCTTCCTGAGATTGATGATAATCTTCTTAAGAAGATAAATCCTGGACTAGATTCTATTGATTCCTTGAAAAGTGATGTTGAGAAAAAGATAAAAGAAAATTTTATGGAGCGCTCCAGGACATCTTATGAAAGAGATCTTTCAGATGCCTTGATAGATAAGGTCAATCCATCTTTCGCTCCATCTATGGTTGAGCATTACCTTACCAATCTCGTTGAAGATGTAAAAAAGCAAAATAATGGAGAGCCTTTAGATGATGAAAAGGTTAGAGAACACTATATGCCCTTGGCTGAGAGGAATGTGAAGTGGTATTCATTGAGGAATAAGCTTATAGACTACGGTAAGCTGGAGGTATCTAAAACGGATGTTGAGAATGAGATTCAAAGGCTGATAGACAGTACTCCATCTTCTCAGAATGAAATCAGAAAATTCTATAAGAAACCAAGTAATCAGAAACGATTGGAGGATGGATTAATGGAAAAGATAATCTTGGAATACTTAGAGCAATTTGCTAAAGTTAAAGAGGTAGAGGTACAAACTAAAGATCTTCGAGGGCAAGAGCATGAACATTGATGAAAAAATATTAAATCAACTTGTTCCAATAGTTGTAGAACAAACAGGTCGTTCAGAGCGCGCCTTTGATATATTTTCAAGACTCCTAAAGGAGAGAATTGTCTTTCTTGGAACACCAATTCATGATTCGATGGCATCGCTAATCATTGCTCAGTTACTTTTCCTAGAGGCAGAAGATTCAGAAAAAGATATTAATCTATACATTAACTCGCCTGGTGGGGTCATAACCTCAGGAATGGGGATATACGATACCATGCAATATATCAAGCCTGATGTTGCAACCATATGCCTCGGACAGGCGGCTAGCATGGGTGCCTTTTTATTGTCAGGTGGAGCTAAAGGTAAGCGATCTGCATTACCAAATTCTAGAATCATGATTCACCAACCCATGGGTGGCGCTGAAGGACAGGCCACTGATATTGAGATACAGGCCGAGGAAATATTGAGGATGAAAAAACAATTGAATTCAATTCTTGCTAAGAATACAGGTCAGACACTTAAAAAGATAGAGGTTGATACAGACCGTGATAACTATATGACATCTAGGGAAGCGAAAAATTATGGCCTTATAGATACAATTCTTACTAAGAGAAAATGAATAAGATACAAAAAGGGAAGGATCCTGAGCTTAAGCTGGATTCTGATAGTGATCATCCACATTCAGGGTTCAAAATAACTCTTCAAAAACCATCCAAGATAAAGTCATACCTTGATGGCCATGTCATAGGCCAAGACAAAGCAAAAAGATCAATATCTGTTGCTGTCTATAATCATTACAAGCGTATTATTCATCAATCATATTCTTCTGACGTCGAATTAGATAAAAGTAATATTTTAATTATTGGGCCTACTGGTACTGGCAAGACATTGATCGCTCAAAGATTGGCAAAATTTCTTTCTGTTCCATTTGCCATAGCAGATGCAACAACCCTAACTGAAGCCGGTTACGTCGGTGAAGATGTTGAGAATATTCTTGTTCGCTTGCTTCAAGTCTCAAATTATAATATAGCTGCTGCAGAAAAAGGTATCATATATATTGATGAAATAGATAAGGTTGGAAGAAAAAGTGCTAGCACATCAATTACGCGTGATGTAAGTGGTGAAGGAGTCCAACAGGCTCTGCTAAAGATCATTGAGGGTACAATTGCAAGCATACCTCCAAAGGGTGGGCGAAAACATCCTGAGCAAAGTTTAATTCAAATTGACACTTCTAATATTCTATTTATATGTGGAGGGTCTTTTTCTGGACTAGATGATATTATTTCAAGGCGAGTTGGCATGGGAGAACTTGGTTTTGGAACAAAACATAAAGAATCTAAAAAGAATGAGGATTCTGTTTTTGAGGATGTAAGGCAAGAAGATCTCATTACTTTTGGTATGATACCTGAGCTAGTAGGTCGTTTACCAATTATAAGCACGTTAGACATTCTGGATGAGAATGATCTACTACGTGTGTTGACTGAGCCAAAAAATTCAATTGTCAAACAATATCAAAAATTATTCTTGCTAGAGGGCATACTCCTAGAATTCCAGACTGGTGCCCTGAAAGAAATGGTCAAACTTGCTTTAAAAAAGAAAGCAGGTGCCAGAGCACTGCGTTCAGTAATGGAAGAGAACTTGATGGAGCTTATGTATCAAATTCCTGATATGAATGGGATTGAAAGAGTCGTTATAACAAAGGATATGATTATCAATGGGAAAGATCCTATTTTTAAAACTGCAAGAAAGAGGAAAACTGCCTAGGGTTACTTTATTAAGGTTACCTTTTTCACTTGCCTCTTCATACCGGCTTTAAATTCTACAAAATAAATTCCCGTTCCAAAGTTACTAGCCCCCCAATCTACTTCATGCCTTCCTGGGTCGAAGGTTTTTTTATCTATGAGTTTTGTTGCCAATTTGCCTGATATGTCAAATATGTTTATGGAAATAGGTTTTATATTTTCATAAGGGACAGAAAATGAAATCGATGTTACTGGATTAAATGGATTGGGATAGATTCTATCAAGTGAAAAATTCTTTGGAAGATATTCAGAGTCATCCCCTGACGACAATACTTCGTTAATGGTAACTGTTCCATCAACGTTAATATTGGGAACTCCATTATTACCCCATGCATCGAGGATCAATGATACACTTGTTGATATCGTGGTTACACCACCTAGTTCTGCCTGGTCATTGACAAGGCAATTCACTTTGAATAATTCGTTTGCGGCCGGCTCAAGTGGGGCATCCCAATTAGATATTCCAACCATAAGGTTGTTCCCTGCTACTGATATATCAATGTCCCAATCCTCCGAAAGGTCAATAGGCTCTATGATTGGGGACCACTGGTCATTTTGATTCCAGTCAGTAAATGGTTCACCAGCATCGTATTCACCATTATTATTGATATCATCAAATGGTTCGGCACTTGGTGTTAGTATCGCAGGTGTATTGGATATTTGGAACATGGTAAGAGCTATGGGGACTGTATTGATGATTGAGACAGAAAAGGAAGCGCCTCCGCCAATTGTTCCGGTACCACTTTGTACCATATAGTATTGGTCAACAGCTTGAATCTGATAATTCGCATTGTCTTGGATGGTTATACCTACTTCGCTACCATCATTAGTATATCCGATACACATATTATAGTTAACTATGACCTCAGTCTCAATCCCAACATTATTAAATAAGTGAAGATTGATTATATTACCTGTTCCTGGCGAAATGACAGGATTGACCAAAGTCACTAGGTTATTATCAATTATAACTGAGTCAAATGTTGTTCTTGCTAAGGCTGTTACACCTGTGATTTGAACAAATGATGGTGAAAAATTTAACTCGAATTGCAATTCGCTTAGTTCGAAATCATTTGCCATTCCCATTGACAAAACACCTTCGCCATATGCAATGCCTCCTCCATCATCCAATGTCGCAGTTGCTAAAATTATCTCATTATACTCGACATCGAATGTCATGAATTCACTGGGGTCAGATATGTTGTCAATTCGGAGCATGGAGGCTTCGCCATAGAGACTAGTTGTATTGGGGCTTGATGAATTACTGAATTCTCTATTGTTAGTGTCACCTGGGTACACATCACCTCCATTGCTGGGGCCGCCATTCTCAAGGGCGAACATTCCATCGGCTTGCTCAAGACCTACTCCATAATAAGGTTCATCATTATTAGGAGCCCAACCCTCGGCCATATCATCATTAATGTGCCATATGGTTAGCCCAGCAGTTGGCATTAAAGTGTCTGATCCTATCTTTTGTCTATTTTCTATATACCAATATTCTTCCTCAATCTGAGAGTGGTTGACGCGATAAACGGTATTGTTTGAATATGTCTGTTCGATAGAAATCGCATCTTGGTCATCTGGAATCTCTACTACATCTATCCACCCTAATTGATTTTTACACCATCCTATCATTGTTGCCGGATACCATGGAGAGTTATTATTAGTGCCCCATGACCCACTTGCCATTAAAGCTAGCTTACCGGAGCCACTCGAGCTGTAGTCAGTGTCATATAGGTCTGGTAGCCCGAGCGCATGACCAAACTCATGTGCCAAGACACCGATGGCAACCAAATTACCATTTTGTATCTCTGGACTGATATTGTAACTATTTATTATGACTCCATCATAGCTAACAGCTAAGTTTCCTAGACTTGACTTATGCGACCAAATATTTGAATAGTCACCTTCTTCTGCGCCAGCACCTTGGTGAATCAGGTTGAGGGCATCTACATAACCATCATTGTCATTGTCAAAGGTTGACCAGTCAAAGCCAGAGGCTTCTAATTGATCGACTACTTCTCGAACCAACTCTTTAACTCTGGTATAGCCATTGTTATAAGAGTAATAGTCATGCCCATTTGGGGCCATAAACCATTCTGACACCTCAGCGATAGGGAGGAAACTACCATATGATATCTCCTGATAGAAATCTCTAAAACTGCCAGTATTGTCATAGTCCAAATGAGTATAGCCTTCTTGATTCATGACCATATCGACATCTTCAGGGTCATACGTTGCTATGGCATCTGGATACTCAACTAGTATCAATGGGACATGAAAGGTGTCAGTTCGTGTGGCGTTAAGATTGGGAATAGGAGCGTCATCAATGAGTACACGTGGTTCAGGCCTAATGCCTCGTTGGATGATTATTGTGCTTTCTTCGGGCTGATCGATCCCTACTCTTAAATTTGATGGAATAAGATCATATAGGTCGTTTCCTAAAGCATATACCCACCAGTCACTTTCATTCTTCAAAACGGTCCATCCCTCATGCTCTTGCCAGCCTTGTAGGTGGTTCCCTCGGTTTTGGATGATCAATTCCAGGCCATTTGGTTGCTTGACTTTGAATGGGGTAGGAGAGGCGAGGTCAGCATAAATAGTTGAAATTAAAATGGTTAGAATTAGATTGATGAGTTTAATATTTTTCATAATAAAATTGTGTTTTTAAAATTTGCAAAGATATTTTAAGATCAAAGGGTTATATTCATTGCTTCTATCTAGGGCTGAACTTGTAATTAAATTGATGAAAAAACAAATTCTACATATTTTAGTTATTTTGAGTATGGCATTATTTGTTGGTGCATGCGACTTTCTCAAGGATGAGGAGTCTGAGGAAGCGCAGAAGGTTAGTTACGCCAATACTCTTAGCCAAAATCTTGGTGGTAGTCAAGGTGCGGTTTCAGATTACTTCTATGATTTTGAGAATGATGTAAATGCCTCCTATTTTCGCTACAATCCGAATCTAATGGCCAATTATGCGACTTACCTTGATTATTATAACCTCTTTGGATACGATCCAACTAGGATGAGTTTTAGAACATTCCCAGACCATTTGGTCTCTATGACCTCCGCCGATGAAGCAGAGTTCACTCAGCGTAATTACATTGACACATTATCTGTTGCAGATTCAGTCGTATATGACTCAGTTCTGATGACATCTACCCCATTCAAGAACCTTGAAAGACTTGAGTGGAATCTAGAGGCGGAGCCATCTCTCCAAAGATATAAATTGGTCAATTCAGACTGGGTAGTGTCGGATACGATGCTATTCTACAATGATACTTTTGATGTAAGTGCTTATTGGGCGATCGTAGATACTCCATTCATAGATACTGGCTTATTATTTGTAGACTCATCCGAGTGGAATGATACTGATTATGTGTTCATATCGGAAGACCCGATTCGATTCTTAAATACCTTTGAATTCATCAAACAGCAGTTAAGCGATGATTCCCTTGTCTTTAGAATGAATACCGACTGCAATGATAATGGCAGGTGGGATGATTCAGAGACCACAGGTCTGGATTATAATGGCGACGGGGTTTACGAGGTTCTCTATGAATATAGCGATAATAATAATAATGGTGAGTATGATGCTGGCGATGATGTAATCCAAGATTTTGATGGCAATGATACTATTTCTATTGCATATGAGTTCGTTGATAGAGGGAATGGTATTTGGGACCCTCATGAGCCTTTTTATGACATCGATTCCTCTGGTACATATGATCTAAATGAGCCCTACCAGGATCGTAACTGCAATAATAAATGGGATGACGCGGAATACTATGAAGATGCTGATGGTTCCGGCGATTACACTGCTGGTGAATCTTTTGTTGATCGTGGTAATAATGCTTATGATGAGTCGGAAGAGTATTCACTCAAAGATCTTAATTCAGATGGTTCAATGGATACTTTGCTTTATCTGACTGGTGATAAGCCAAATAATTTAATGGTCGACTGGACAGACCCTGCTAACCCAATGGTGATGCTTGATATTCAGCTTGGTGATGATGTGACAGATAGGTGGGGTACTACCTATCTAGATGTTATTGAAGAGATAGACTTCTATGACCTCAAACAGCAATATGCTGATGATGTTGATTCTTTGGTGACTCTCTTTACCAGGGAAGAGGTTGGGCACGTAAATAACGTAGGCGCATCACTTTCACCAGATGATTATTACATAACCAAGTCAGAATGGGCCAGGACAGCAGGTGGCCAGACAGAGAGGTTCTACAATTATCATATATTTCACGAGCCAGGTCATTTAAATCAGATCGCCTACCCTTCTTATTTTCTACCAGTTGGGTTTTATTTTAGTCCAAATGATATTGAGGATGGGTTTTGGCATAAGAGGAATTTGGAAAGTGAGGTCCTTTATTATACGTCTAATGGATACCTCAGAGATGGAGAAATGGTAGATACTGCCTACTATGATACAACAGAGATTGCTGTTTATTTCATTGAGAAATCATATAGGGTAGAATCGGCAAGCGTTGTGGTCCCCGCTGGTCATAGACCAAGTATGGATCAGCCGGCTCCAGATACTACATTCTCTGATTGCTTCAAGGTAACACAAGAAATGACTATGACCATGGTGGGGAGTGGCGTTGACTTTGGACAGAGAACAATTTCTTGGTTGGCTAAGAACAAAGGGCTTGTAAAGAGTGAGGTCTACATACGCTGGACCGAGCACCCATATGACTCTGACTATACACAAAATAATAGTTATCTGGACACTACCAATCAGGCATGGGTCGGCCTGAACCGTATTGAATTGACCTCCGTAGAGATGAGTGCAGAGAATAATGTCTTTAAAAAACTTACAAATCCTGTAAAGACTGTGACCCTAAAAGATATTGGTGATCAATCTGAATTCGATTTTGACCCATTCTATATCAGCACACAAAGTGGGATTCATACCTTGGATTTGAGGGAGTTGTCCGAATGATACGTAAATTTATTTTTGCTATTTTCTTTTCCATCGGTATAGTTACAGCAGGCACGGATGGTACAATAAGGGGGAAGGTCACGGATGCTGATGGTGCCCCACTCCCAGGTGCGAATATATATGTCCCTACTGTTGGAGTAGGTGCAGCTGCTGATATGGAAGGCAATTATATTATTTTGAATATTCCAGTAGGGGAATATGAAGTAGTGGTTCAAATGATGGGATATCAGAAGCAGACCATTACAAATGTTGATGTCATAATGGATCAGACCGTGTGGCTAAATTTTAAATTACCTGTTGCTGCAGTAGAGGGTGATGAGGTCCAAGTGGTTGGGACTCGTCCGCTTGTGGAAAAAGGCACCACTTCAAAAAAAATCACAGTTGATAAAGAGGCCATACAGTCCCTCCCCATTAGAGACCTCAGTGAATTATATACCCTGCAATCTGGTGTGGTTAAGGTAGAAAGCCGGACCAAGTCAGTGCCTGATCATGAAGAACGCGGTATTGAAGAGATACATGTTAAAGGAGGCAGGTCGGGTGAAATTGCATATATGATGGATGGTATGTATCTAAGAAATCCTATTTTTGGTTCTATAGGCTCTGGTACAAGGCTTAATCTTTTTGCAGTTAGGCAGTTTGACTGGCAGCCTGGTGGTTTCAATGCTGAATATGGAGATGCGCAGTCAGCGGTCTCTAACTGGCACACGGCAGCTGGTGCAAGTGAGATCGAGTATCATTTCAGGTATGAGACCAGTAACGTTGGCGCAGCAATCAATTCTGCTCTTGGGAATGATCTTGAAACAAATAATTATGACCTAAATCGTGGATACAATGACTATAACTTTGGCATTGGTGGGCCGATAATTGGAATTCCAAAACTGACCTTCTGGGTCTCTGGCCAATATACGACCCAAGATAAGTATAGTGTATATGAGTTTGATGACAAGACCTATTCGGGTCCAAAATATTTCTTGAATGAGTCAGACCTTGATCTTGATGTCTTGCAGCAGAACAAGAAAAATGTAGTATATCCTTGGGATGATGTTGCGGGCTTTCGTGGTTTTGGTTTTGACAATACCTGGGATGTCTTTGCGAAACTAAGTTATAAATTCTCAAGCAAGCTTCGTTTTCATAGTTCATATTGGCAGGTTGCAAATCATCGACAAGCATTCAATCCAAGGTATCTATATTGGGATGAGGGAAGAAATGAACTCTTCCGGGATACATACAGATATAATGTTGAGCTAAATCATTCTCTGACTCAAAGTACCTTTTATACTCTTCGGTGGTCAAGATTTACCCAGGACCAGTTTCAAGGAGTAAGGTGGAGAGACAATGATAAGGATGGATATCCAAACTGGTTTGAGTGGAGGCATCCTGCAGGTTACAAGCAAATATCAGATCCTGAGAATCCAAATGTGGTTCCTTATTCAATTGGTGAGGACGGTGATACGATTCGTTACACGAATGTTGATGAAAGAAGTGGCTGGTTTCATGGGGCTGAGCCAGGGCTTTGGAATTGGGAATTAGCAGAAGATTTTGATGATGATAACGGAAATGGGGTATGGGACCCGGGCGAGTATTTCACGGATTCAGATGGTGATAGTCAGTGGGATGGACCAGAATTAATCAAGAAATTAATGAAAAAGGATGGAGACTATTGGTTAGAGCCGGAAATGTATGAAGATTTTGAACCATTTTATGACTATGAAAGTATCAGACTTAATTGGCAGAATGTTCCTGGTTATTTCGGTACTCCTTTCAACACTAGTTTCATACCTGGACTACCTAATCCGTATTATTATATGCCCGATGTTACGGGTGTGGCGTGGGATGAAGGCAGGACATTTGGTGGGCATGATACTTTTTATGCAAGCTCAACATCGATAACGGATGAAGTGAGGTTCGACATAACGAGTCAATTGACGGATAAGTGGAAGGTTAGGTTAGGTGTAGATTACAAATCTCATAAATTGAATTTCTATGAAGTGAAATTCCCTTGGCTTGGTGCTGGAGCAAAGATTCAAACTTTTGCTGAGTACTGGCAAGACACTGGTCCGGATGGACTTATCCTTGGAGATGAGGGATATGAAGAAGCAGACGCTGGTGAGAATAATGGAAGGTGGGATGAGGGTGAAAAATACACAGATGCAAATGACAATGGTAAGTGGGATGACTTTCGTGAGCCTGAAGAATTCTCCGCTTATATCCAGAATACATTTGAAGTACCGTGGATGGTCATAAACTATGGTATAAGAATTGATATGGTCGACTATAATTCACAGGTCTGGTCTGATACTCTAGGAAAATTTAGCCCTGGTCGTCCTTGGTTTTATTCTGATTTGAACGATAATGACATATGGGATAGAGCCACTGAGGAGGCGTCAGATATTGCTGGCCTTGCAAGGCAAAAGATCATGCTTAAAAATTCAAATTGGGCCTACAAAATTAGTCCCCGAATAGGTTTCAGCCATGTTATTACTGATAAATCAACCTTTACCTTTAATTATGGACTTTACTTTCAAAATCCGATCTACCAGAATGTTTATCTGAATACAAATAGTCTAGAAGATCCAGAAGAATTATTTGAGGAAGGAGAGGGTGCTGTTGGAAATGCGACGATGAATGCTCAAAGGACACAGCAATATGGAGCTAGTTTTAATGTGCAGGTTGGAGAGAATTGGGCCTACTCAGTTGGTGCATGGGTAAGGGATATGGATCAGCTTACACGGTACAATACTGAGAGATCTGGTGTGTATCAATATCAGGTTGCCTCGAATGGTGACTATGGTTCAGCGAAGGGCCTAGATCTGACCCTTGAATGGCGTTGGGCATTGTTTGGGTCTCAGCTTCAGTATACTTATTCTATTGCCAAGACGAATAGTGAGTATGCCTGGGCTAGTATCTCAGGGCAGTATGTTGACGCACCTAGTCAAGAAAACCTGGCGTACTACGATCGCCCACATGATTTGACATACTATTTCTATACCTTTCTTCCATTTGGCGTTCAGGCAGGCTTGACCGCATTCTATCAGAGTGGTTATCCGTATACTCCCATTATCTTCAAAGGGAAAGACCCTGCTGAGGATGCAAGACAACCGAACTCAAAGCGTGGTCCTGCATATAAGAATGTGAATCTATCTTTTTCAAAATATTTTAAAATGATGAATCATAAATTTTCTCTTGGGTTGAACCTTTTCAATCTCCTAGATATTCGAAATGCTTATGATATCTATGCGTTGACAGGTAAGCCAGATGATCCTGGAACCTATTACACTAACTACGTTGGTCTTCCTGGGACAGACCCAAATGGTGCTGGTGTATATGCTGATAAGTCTAGTGCGTATTATGATAGACCTTGGAGGCTTTCATCCCCTCGAGAGATTAACTTTTTTATTAGGATAGACTTTGACTGATATGTATAAATACTCTACAATTTTAATGCTAACCGTTTCTTTTCTTATTTCCAAGGATGGAAGACTAAAAGATACTGAGATATCTGCACCAGATCCTTTTAGGCAATCTGCAGTTGCTAAAATTGGGGATAATCCTTTTCCCACAAATCCTATGAGTGATAGAGCCAAGGGTTTTATAGATCAGGGTAGAGTGAAAAGTGCAATTACCAATTATGGAAGTTTTATTAATTGGGATTTCCATCCTTCTGGCATTTGGGGTGATTACTCCTATTTGCCTGCTGTTTCATTCATTGGAGCCATACCGGGTAATAAGAGTACTGCTCAATTTACTTGGGAAAATCTAGAGACAATAGTAGATGATGATGGTTTCCCCGTTTATAGCCTGTGGGAGTCCTCTAGTGCTTACGATGATTGGTACCCAGCCAATGGCGATACCACGTATAAAGGGATCTTATTTGAAGTGGGGAACGATGAAGGGCTCTATAATCCAGACGATGAAAAATTTTCTGTTGAGGATATTAATTCGGATAAGCAATATTATTTCAATCACGAAGATAGGAAAATTATAATTAGTACTTTTGGTGACTCTGACCCCAACAAGACAACTGCAAGGGTTGGTTTGATATACCCTTGGGCCTTAAGGCCAGCTCTGATCAGTAGGGAAGACCAATTTGATTTTTACGATTATGGTGATGACCTAGAGGAGTGGACCGATGATGATAATTATGTTTATTATGGTGCAAATGCAGCAGAGTCACATTTTATAAGTACAGACTACAAGACCGATTGGCATGCTTCTACTCTAGCTAGGACGAACTCCCATCAGACTGAGTTTAATTCAAGTGATGTCTTTGGTTCGACACCCTGGGTGTCAGGTGATGATACCTACCCTGTTTTAGCGCACTCAGCATATTCAAATACATGGCCAACAAGGATGAACATGTCTACGGGAACGATGGAGTCATATTGGCCGGGTTGGTGGTCGCAGGATTTTAATGTAAACCTTCCAGGCTGTTCATATTCAAGGAAAGACCCAAACTGTTGGGAAGAGGTCCCCGGTAGATTTGTATCTGATATGGATGTTTATATGGAATTTGATGATAGATGGTCACACAGGGCAAATATTGTCAATACTAATGATAAATATGAGCAGACTGGCTATCCAATGGGCCTAAAGGTCAAGGCTACAGCTCACTCATATGGTGTATCGTATGCCGAGGATATTATGTTTGTTACTGTCAAGGTTAGGAATGAGAGTGGTGACTGGTGTGCTGAGGATGAAGAAGGTAATCCAATTCTTGATAAAGATGGCAATCAAGAATGTGGAGAGGCAATGATCATGCCTGATGGTACAAAATTGAACCGGGGCAAGGGATTTGATTATAAAGGCACCTCTCTTGGTTTTTATATGGATGCAGATGTATTGATGGGTGACTGGGCAGGATATAATGGTGGCCTTCATACCAATGATGATGATTTCATGAAATACTATTGGGATATTTTTGAAGTAAATAATGATAGAATGTTGATCAGTATGGCGATGATAGGAGATCATGACGGTGTGTCTGGTGTTGGGGGTTATACACTTGATGAACCTTCAGCTACTTCTCATCCTGGAAATAATTTTGGTGTAGTTGCTACCCAATTACTTGACTCGCCAAGGGCAACTGATCCGGTTGATCTTGATCAGGATGGTACAATTGATATATTTCCTGGTGAGCCATTGAAAATGACTGACTGGCATTGGGTAGACTGGTATCAACGTCCTGGAGTTGTATCGCCTGAATCTAATTCCAGTAGTTGCTATGCTGGCTCTGAAGGATGTCCCGTGGCTAAGAATAAAGAGGAGATCTTGTATAAATTAATGGTTGGCGATACTTCCAATTTGAGTGAAGGTGAGAAAGCTTGGCACTTTCATACCCCAAACCCAGGGACAGATCTTGGTGAGGAATTAAATCCCCATTTTGATTCTGTAGAGGGATTGAAACTTGAATCTGTTTATGAAAGAGACCCTGAGGGTCTGGACTGTGTTTTGATCATGAGTTGTGGCCCATTTGACCTGCCAGTTGGAAGAGAGGTTCCATTTTCATTCTGTATCATTTTCGGTCAAACTGAGGCAGACCTTGTCAATAATGCTAGATTTGCTCAGGTGATGTATAACTCAAGATATCAAGGGTTTACTCCACCTACTAGACCAACTGTACATGCTGTGACTGGTCAAGGAGAGGTCAACGTTTATTGGGATGATGCTGCTGAATATGCGAGGGATGTTGTTACTGGATACGCCGATTTTGAAGGATATAAGATTTACAAGAGTAGGGACGGTGGCAATACCTGGGGGAATCCTGAAGATATGATATATGATACTGATGGAATCTTTGCGGGATGGAGACCTTATAAGCAGTACGATCTCTCTGCAGAAGAGGACTCTCTTCATTGTGTTTATTCAAGGGGTTTTGATTGTCCGGAAGAGTCCAGGAGAGGCCACCCTATCAATGGACAGGACCCTTACTTCCCTTGGTTTAGTTTAGGAACGGACTCAGGATTAGAGATGGTAAGGCTTGATGAACCAGTTGTGGTTGATGGTGACACGATGAGATATATGTTCAAGGATCAGAATGTAACTGATGGCCTAGAGTACACATATTCAGTTGTTGCATATGATATGGGGGTTGAGCCTCCGTTTAAAGAGACCTATGCAGATATTGGCGATGGTCAATTTGAGGTTGTTGTAGATACTAATTATTCAAACCCTGATCAATGGGCAGACCCTGAGGGGTATGCCTCCATAGAAAATTCAAAAGGTACAACGGTTTTGGATAGAAACTTTGTACAGGTCTATCCTGGGGTCACTCCAGTAGCTTCCCTTGGAGATGTTGGTGTCGTACCAAATCCATATAGGGTAAATTCTGGTTTTAAAGAAGGAGAACACCTTCGTCAGTTGAGATTTACAAATTTACCTGCCATGTGTACTATCCGGATATTTACATTAAATGGAGAGAGTGTTAGTACCATCTACCATGATGATCCAGAATCTGGTAATGCATGGTGGGACATGCGAACAATTAATAATCAGGAGGTCTCACCAGGGCTCTATATTTTCCATGTAGAAGAGCCTTCTGGAGCTAGTAGCGATCCCTTCATCGGTAAATTTGCGGTGATAAGATGATCAAGCGACTATCTATTTTACTATTTTTTCCACTGTTTCTCATGGGGCAATACCGAGATATTCCTGATGTGGTGACCAAGGTCGCTACTTCTGCGGGCGGTTTCTTGAAATTAGAGACCTCTGCCCGTGCCATAGGCATGGGTGGCTCCTTTGTTGCGTCTGGAAGAGGTGTTTCAGGCATACCTTATAACCCATCAAGCATAGCCTTTATTGAGAAGAGTGAGGCCTATTTTTCTCAGGTCAGTTATTTAGCCGGTATTACCCATGGTGTATTGACCTACGG
>Ga0208410_1000408_pt1 | contig 25031 bp, 15 predicted proteins | sample ETN02SmetaG_3_FD_185787 | JGI IMG/M metagenome (GOLD analysis project Ga0208410, IMG submission 185787) | Marine microbial and viral communities from oxygen minimum zone, Eastern Pacific Ocean - ETNP2014F10-02SV257 (SPAdes) (version 2) | ecosystem: Environmental > Aquatic > Marine > Oceanic ... | reverse complement strand
GCTGCTTATCGCCCTTTTCCTTAGCAAGTAATGAAACAGCAGAATATTCTGACAAACCTTCGCTTAAAAAAGCTGAACCTTGCACATCGCCTCCGGCTGTTTGATGAGGCCACCACTGGTGTCCCATTTCATGGGCAGTAACCCAAAACGGCATGTCTAAATCCTCAGGATCATTAGGATCAACATCCATTACAAAACCGATAGATTCAGAGAAAGGGATAGTATTTGGGAATGATACTGCAAAAGATGAATAACGAGGAAATTCAATTATCCTACACTGCCTGTAAGGATAGGGACCATATAATTCTGAATAATATTCAATGGACTTTTTCATACCATTCATCATAGTCTCAAGATTATAATTATGCTTTGGGTGATGTAGAATTTCAAGATTAAGACCATTCCAAGTTTCTTGATAGACCTCATATCTTCCAGAAACAAAAGCAAATAAGTTGTGAATAGGCTTGTCCATTTTATAATGAAAATATTTTCTATTTTCCTCTTCCCATTCTTTAATTAAATATCCAGGTGTTATAGCAATTTGATCAATATCAGTGCTCATAACCATTTCATAGTTAACCCAATCAGCATCATCACCCAAAATTCCGTTTTTTAAACCATTCTTATCATCATAGGCCTTCATAGGTTCTTTTTCTTCGTTTAATCCATATTTTTTTCTAGTTCTTTTTTGAGATAGCTCTCGATCGCTATTGTATCCAAAAGTTGGAAGTAATTGAGAACTAAAAATCATAGTGCCATTGTCAATAACTGTCATATCAACACCACTATTACTAAACCCTTTCCTCTTTCTACTTCCAGAAAATGTTAGTGAAATTTCTTCTCCTGGTGAAATCGGTGGATCAAAAACATAAGTATCCCAACCAAAAACACTATCCCGGTCTACTAATTCATTTGGCGCAGACCAGATATATGTTTCATATGGGTCTCTAGAGCTAAAGTTTGAGTGAATAGTATCAATACCATTATCAGTTTTATTTTTAAGATTGTATACGCCGCTAAACTCAACTTTAGATTCTTTTGGATAGAGGTGCACCTCTCCACTTATTGAAGTAATTTTTGGGAACTGTTTGTCCTTGTATATTTTATACTTTTTTTCATAGTCAGCAGATAATTTTTCATAATATTTTGGCTGATGGTATTCATTAATAACATTAGTATTATAAAAAATATAGCCACCAAATAAAGCAAACATTGAAAATGAAAGGGCAATACCAATTATTGAAAATTGATTAATCCGATTTTTAGCGATTAATAATCTAGATTTTAAATTTCCAAATGAACCTCTAACCCAAAAAAGATTGGAAATAGCAATGATTAACAAACTAAATGATATCCAATAAAGCTTATAGCTAATTAATCTTTCTATGTACGGCGCATAGCCATTCATATCCGAATATGGTGCCCCAGACCCCGATCCAAAATAGTAGAGAGTATGATTCAAACCAAGCTGTCCAGCAAAAATTCCAAATAAGAAATACAAAATCATTAAGAAATGTCCTAAGTATTTATGATTTACAATTATTTGAAAAGAAAAAGCTAATACACAAAGTAGCATATACCTTGTCCAATCCAAAATAAACAACTTTTTAAAATAGAGAGCTATCTCATAATCATAGAACCCTTTCCAAGTTTGAATACCTATTCCAATAAATAAAAGTACTGCTAACATTATACCAGGCAATATAATCAACGCAACTAACTTTGATATCATTGGTATCCAATTAGGCACAGGCAAAGAATCCATAATCTGATCCGCTCGAAGTTCTCTTTCTTTCCAAATAATTTGCCCGGAATAAAAAGTAATGATAATGATCATAAAAAGAGCAAAAGACCCGCTTAAAACAGATAGAACTTCATACGTTACCGGAAGAGTATTTACACCATACATTTTCCCAATTGCTGATTGATTCAATAATAAAAATCCCGCTGCAGTTCCAGCAATTGCTAAAAAATATGGATCCCTAAATGCTCTTTTGATCTCTATTTTTAATTGTGTTTTAAATTGATACCAAGTTGTAAAAGAATCAAAAACTGGTGATATAGACCCTTGGACAAAACTTGATTCAAAAACTTTATCATTACTGGGTTGAGAATATTTTTTCCCTTTAAAACCAAACAATTTATATTCTTTAGAGAAACTGAATTTTTTCATCCCAAATAAGAAAAAAGCTGCTCCTATAAAAAGCCAAATAAGCCTATTTAAAACTAGCCATTTCCCAAAAGGAATTAGTAAAGTGTCTCTCTCATTAGGTGTCCAATATTTGACTAAATCACCAACTGCTTCACCACCAAATGGATCTAATAATGTTGCAATCCACCTCGTTTCTATGTCACTAGTTAAATTTGATGAAGTTAGATAGCCAAATAGTAAAACAACAGAGGCTAAATACGTAGGCAGCATCCTCCTAGACAAAATAGCTAATGTAAATAAAATTGATCCCACTAAAAAAATATTTGGTATGACCATTACCAATAGAGGATGTATATATGCATCGATTCGAAAAATGCCAATTGCATCTTGGTCTAGATATGGCATTAAAAAGCCAATTGCTAATCCAAGTGTAATTCCAAGTTGAATAAAAATACTTAAAAGAAATGAACCTGAAAAACGACCAATATAATAACTAGCAGGGGTCACAGGAGTTGTGAAAATTAATGGGAACATATTAGTCTCATAGTCCCTATATCCTGCATTGCCAAATATTGCAGCACAAATCAAAACGCCAAATATGGTAAAAACCGTTTGCAACTCTGCAATCAAAAGAGGAGAATTAATATTAGTCCCCTGATTGCCAATTACAATACTAGCACCGGTAAAAGCTCCGCCAAGGATATTTGCAATTAAAAATGCGAGTGCAAAAAAGATAGTAAAATAGATCCAGACTGAAACTTTTTTAAAACCTTGCTGGAGTTCAAAATATAAAATATTCTTCCACATTTTATATTTTTCCTTTTAGATCTAATTCATTTATTGTTGCAAAATATAGGTCTTCAATTTCAGGACTGGTTTGAGAGAAACCAGCTATAGGCTCATTATCATCTAATACTCGGATTTGTACTTTCCCCATCGATAGCCTTGAAGAAATAACTTGATGGTTTTTCTTTATGCTTTTAAAATCTTTTTTCTCTACTAGGCCAGTCCATACTTGGGTCGTTAGCTCTTTTATAAGAGCCTGAGGCTCGCCGACAACTTTTACCTGACCATCTTTTATAATAGCCATATTTCCACATAAATCACTGACATCTTCTACTATGTGTGTTGATAGGATTACGATTACATTTTCACCTATTTCACTCAGAAGATTATGAAACCTATTTCGTTCCGTTGGATCTAAACCAGCAGTAGGCTCATCTACTATAATCAACTTAGGGTCACCAATCAACGCTTGGGCAATACCAAATCGCTGTTTCATCCCCCCAGAAAACGTACCAAGTTTTCTATTTCTATACTTCCATAAGTTTGTTTGACTTAATAGAGATTTAGTAAGCTTTTCCCTATCTGATTTATTTGAAATACCTTTCATAATTGCCAGATGATCAAATAACTCCAGGGCATTTACTTTAGGGTATAAACCAAACTCCTGAGGAAGGTATCCAAGTATTTTTCTAAGTTCATGCTTTTCTTTAGACACATCAATATCGCCAACTGTAATGCGCCCAGTATCTGACTCTTGCAGCCCAGCTATCGTTCTCATTAATGTTGATTTCCCAGCTCCATTGGGGCCAAGCAAGCCAAACATACCATTTCCTATCTCTAAACTGACATTTCTTAAGGCTTTTACATCATTTGAATATGTTTTAGATACATTTTCTATTAATAATTGCATGAATACTCCATTCTAGAATCTCTAATAATTAAAAAACAAATTACGACTGCATAATGATTTAATTAAAAATATGTTCATTACTGAGTCTATTTATTAACTAAAGTTAAGTTGACAGTCTTTTGGTTATTTAAATAAAGAAAAATTGTGAATAATAAAGAAATAATTAAAAATAATAAAACCGGAACCCCGCCAATATTAAACCAGGTAAAACTTTGTAGCTGTAATATTCCTACCCCTAATAAAAACTTTAGCATTTCAGCGTATAATGATAGTTTACTGTTATCAAGTAACGATGTATAAGAAAAAATATTTAAAAAAATGAAGATCGCATATAGATAATTAAGAAAAGGTTCATATTGGTGTAATATTAAAAATAGATGAAACATAAAAACCAAGGCGAAAATTAATTGTGCCCAGCAAAATAGAATTAATAAGGAAGAATTATCTGTATTATACTTTATTTGCTCACCAGGAATTTTTAATTTATTATTTGGATAATTTTCTAAAACATCTTTTGGTCTCCACCCAGTAGGCATAAACCAAATTTTTATTTTATCAATTAATTTTTGAGCTCTCCAAGCATCCCTAAGTAATTGATAAAAGTATTTATAATTAATAATAATTGGGTTCCATGTCCCGGCTTGGTTTAATGTCCCATATACTGGAGAGACTGTTTTAAGCTCTTGCTGAAAGGTTCCAAATATTTTATCCCAAATAATTAAAATCTGCCCATAATTTTTATCAATGTATTCATCATTTATAGCATGATGAACTCTATGGTGAGATGGCGTAACAAAAATATATTCGAGGACTCCTAGATTCCCTATTAATTGAGTGTGATACCATAATTGCATAAATAAATGAATGGGGCCCAGAACTGCAAATACAGAAGCAGGTACGCCTAAAAGAGCACCAGGTATCATGAAAATAGCAGAAAACTTAATAGTATTAGAAATGGATTGACGAAGAGCACAAGATAAATTGAAGTCTTCACTACTATGATGAATAAAATGTCTATTCCATAACACATTTACTCTGTGATTTAATCTATGAACCCAATAACCACTGAAATCTTTAACTAAAAATGCTACAAATATTACCAGCCAATAGGACTCTAACTTGTATACGACTATGTTTTCAACTAGCCATGAATATGTAAGCAGGGCAAAAGTGAACTTTATCGCATCTCTTATTGTATTTGTAATTCCAGAGCTTAGAGAGGCAATAACATCAGCAGAACGGTTTATTTCGATTCCTTTTACTTTTGCGACTATCGCTTCTAATAAAATTAAAAATGCAAAAGTTGGAATGGCGTAAAACAAAGTTTTTATATAATAACTCATATATAATTATTTAATAACTAATCTTTTATCTTATAATCTTTGTCAAAAGAAAATGTTCTGGGATCAAAATCTTCAGCATAAAGCTCAACAATCTCAGTCCCAAAACTAACATCTGAATCATCATTGATTTTACCTCTAAGCCTGACATCACCTTTAATTATTTCACCTTTAATTGGGGTAATATTAAACACTAGCATTAAGCTATCTAATTCTGATGAACCAAGAACCATCTCATTATTAGAAAGACCCGCACCATAAGTACTTGAAAATATAATTGAGTCAGGAATACCTAAAGACAATAAAAGATTTTTATTAAGCGTATCCGCAACTTTTAAAAGTGAAAGCTCTTTTACCGCCCACTCATCAATTTCAATTTTATTTTCACTCGTTTCAAAAGTGGTTGTGTATTTTTTTGCCTTAAACCCGTGGATATCATCTATTCTTTCATAGCTTATTCTGGATATAGATAGTATTTCACTATTTTCATTCCCAACAGTAAAACTAATTTTTTTTGATTCTTTTTCATCATCAGGTTTTAGAGCTTCGTCGTCATCAGTATATATCCAATATTCTCTTTCATTGATATTATACTCCCATTGCCGCCCATCATCGGTAATTAAATGACCTGTTGTGTCATTTATATCTGAAAATAATCCTGCAAGAAACCCAAAGAATCTTTTTTCAATATTAGCAGTCTCATAAGTGTTTTTTTGATTTTTTGCTAAAACCGTTGTTTGATATAAATTTACTTTACCTATCACTGGAGCATCAAAGTAAGACTTAGTTTTCATCCTAATTTGAATCTCTTGAGCGAATGAAAGATTAACCCATGAAAATAAAAAAAAGATCACTAGTTTAAATGTCATTCCATATTATCCCATTTTGCCCGCAATTTAAGTTTAGGGTTAATGTCTACAATCGATAATGCTTCATACACACTTGAATGGATTCTTTGCCTCCAGTCATAATAACTAGGAGATTTACGATTCCTATTTGGATGAACTGCATTTGTTAATAATACAACAATGATCTTATTATCAGGGTCTATCCATAATGATGTACCAGTAAAACCAGTATGCCCAAAACTAGAATCACTCAAATATACACCGCCTGAAGCTTGACCGTCAGGACTATCCCAACCTAAAAGCCTTGAACTGTTTTCAAGGATATTTGCTTTATTTGTAAATTGATTCACAGTTTCATTCTTAAATATCCTCTTCCATCCATACAACCCTCCATTTAACATCATCTGTGAGAATACAGCAATATCCTTAACCGTTGAAAATAATCCAGCATGACCAGCTATACCATTGAGAGCATAGGCATTTTCATCATGTACATAGCCATGGATAAGTGTCCCGTCTTTAGATATTTCGGTTGGAACTATTCTATGTTTTTTTTCTTTTGGCGGATTGAAAAATGTTGTGCCCATACCTAGCGGTTCAAAAACCATAGAATCCACAAAGACATCTAATGTTAAACCACTTACTTTCTCAACAATTTGCCCAAGAATAATTGCCCCTACATCTGAGTAAATTGTTGTGTCTCTATTTTCATATATTGGATCTGTGTCATAAATGCTTTTTAACAATGATGTTTTAGTTTTTTCTGTTTCGTAATATTTTTTAAAAGGAGGTAACCCAGATACGTGGGCTAAAAGATCTTTTATTGTAATACTAGACTTTTGAGAAATATGTTTTTTAGTAGCCCCTTTAAATTCGGGGAGATACTTTACCACAGGTTTATTTATGTCAATTTTATTTAGATCTTGAAGTTTCATTATAGCAGACGTGGTAGAGACTACTTTAGTAATTGATGCTAAATCAAAGATGTCGCTAGATCGAGTAGGTTTTTTTTTGTCGTATGTATGGTAACCATGACCCCTTTGATAAAAAATATTTCCATCTTTAGCTGCTAATAACACTCCTCCTGGCCAAGCCCTCTCATTTACAGCTTGATCCATTAACTTTTCAATATTCGAAATGTTAGCATCAACAGATTGTGGCCTAACCCTAAGCATTAGCTTCCCAGGGCTAAATTGCTTTTTTTCTTCCTGGTTAAACTTTTTTTCAAGAAAAATGCCCGAACCGATATCAAACATCCCTGGTATCGAGATCGGCAGTCTTCCAGATATATTCTCTTTTCCCATTAAAGCTTTAGATAAAGCACTTTGCATTATTGCGCTTCCTTTGTAAGCGCACAGGTATGTTGATACTTCAGGAAAACCCATTAACAAATAAGGACTACCTAAACTCGCAAGAATAATTCGATTTGAAATTTTCATTAGCTCTTTTACAAAATAATTTTCATTATCAGGAAAGAATATTCTATCCTTCAATTCCTTAGGACTAACAAAAGCATTGATTAAAATTCTACTATTTTTAGGAATGCTGCTTAGAATAGCGTCAAGAATATTTTTCTTATCAGATTCATCAATCTGGATTGTCCTTATGGGAAACCTTTCACGAATCAAGCTTGAAGAAACACCAGATAACGAATGTTTATTTTTTTGATCATATATATCAAAAACATACAAAGTGTCTTTAGCATTTTTTGATAAAGGTAATAAACCTTGTTCATCTTTTATTAGGGTAATTGCCTCCGATGATATTCTGTTTGAAGTCTCTTTATGCTCCTTTATACCAATATGATTCATCATTGACTCAATATTCACATATGGATTTAAATGTAATCCAACTTTCTCTTTCATCTTTAACATTTTTAAAGCTGAAGAATTAATTCTATCTAAACTTATTTCTCCATTTAAAACTGCTTCTTCTATAGCATCAATGGATCCAACAATATCATGATTTTGAATGATAATGTCGCAACCTGCCTTAACGGTTTCAACTAATGCAAAATCATCCGAATAGTTTTTAGTGACTCCTCCCATTCCCATTCCGTCCGTTATTATAGTTCCATTATAGCCTATTTGATTTCTTAAAATGTCGGTGACCCAGAAGTCGCTTAAAGTTGCAGGCCTATCTGCCTCTGGTTGAAAATCAGGAGCATGCACATGAGCAATCATTACTGCATCAACACCAGCTTTTGCAACATCAATAAATGGTTTTAATTCAATTGACCATAATCTAGATGAGTCACTTGGTATCATTGCTAAAGAGCTATGAGAATCAGTTTGAGTATCACCATGACCAGGGAAATGTTTAGCAGTTGAAATCATTCCAAAGTCTTGAAGACCTTTTATATATCGCAATGCAAACTCACTAACGATTTCAGGACGCTCACTAAACGAACGAGTATTAATAATTGGATTTAATGGATTATTATTTACATCAACTACAGGTGAAAGATTCCACTGTACTCCTGCTGCCCTAGACTCTCTAGCAACTATTCTTCCAACTTCATATGCATTATCGGGATTTCCTGTAGCGGTAATTGCCATCAAAGGTGGAAAATCTGTACCCGAAATAAAACGCTGACCAAGACCTCTTTCAATATCAGCATCAATAATAATAGGTATCCTTGATCTTTTTTGTATTTCATTTAACATTGCGATAGAGCTGGATCCATCACCTGACCAAATATGAATACCTCCAATACCATCATTTGAGAGTAACGTTTTGATTTCTGTCCATTTATCTGGAGTAATATATTTATACTTTAGATGCATTCGGTATATCATCATCTGTGCAATCTTTTCTCTAAGAGACAACTTCTTCAACGTCCTCTCAGCCCAATTTTTTTTACTCATTTGGACACCTGCGCATCCATAAAAGAAAAGAACTAATAAAATAGATAATCGCATAAAAAGCGTTTTATTCAAATAAGGTTTAAACATATATATATTCATATAGTATTAAATTTATTTTAATTATATGGTAAAAACACTAGAACAAAAAATTGGACAGCTAATAATTGCCGGCTTTAGAGATAATACAGTATCAAAAGAAACTGACATTATTAATTATATTAGAAATTATAACATATCTGGTGTTATTCTGTATGATGAGGACATGGAAAAAGGTGGAGCAGGATCAAGAAATATCATTTCACAACACCAACTAAAAACATTAACTAGCACAATCCAGGATAGCGCTAAAAGTCCTTTATTTATATCAATAGACCAAGAAGGCGGTAGAGTTAACCGCCTAAAAGAAGAGTATGGTTTTCCAAGTTTTCAATCCTGGAAAAGTATTGGAGACCTTGATGAAGAATCCGAAACAGAAAAAATTACCACCACCTTAGCAGATTGCTTATCAGATTGTGGTATTAATCTAAACTATGCCCCAGTTCTTGATTTTGATTATGGAAAATCTTCATATATTGGAAATTCAGATAGAGCTCTTAGTAAAAATCCTGATAAAATTATCAAACACTCTTCAATATTTATTAAAAATCTAAAAGAGAAAAACATTATTTCTTGTGTCAAACACTTTCCAGGCCAAGGGTCAGGATTTGGGGATACTCATAAAGGAATCACTGACATAACTGAAACCTGGTCCAAGGAAGAGCTACTTCCTTACGAGATAATGATAAAAAATAATGAAATAGATATGGTAATGATATCTCATGTTTTTCACAGAAAATATGATGATAAATTACCCGCCTCACTATCTAAAAAAATCACGACAGACCTCTTAAGAGAAAAATTACATTTTAGAGGAGTTGTCATTTGTGATGATCCAAGTATGAAAGCAATTTCAAACAATTATTCTATTGAAGATACTTTCTCATTTATGATCAATGCAGGAATAGATATGTTTTGTTTAGGAAATAATCTAGAATATGATGTGAATTATATTCCTAAATGTATTGATGCAATTATAAGCGGGATAAAAAAAGGAAAGATTTCAATGGATTTAATAGATAGTTCAATAATTCGTATAAACTCGTTAAAAAATAAAATTTAACAATATGTATAACCGATTTGCACTAGGTATAGATGGAGGAGCATCTAAAGTTCTTACTCAACTTTTCACTATAAATAAAAACAATGAAATTATAGATCAATCTGAACCTTTTGAGCAAAGCTATAAAGATGTGGATACTTTCAATCATCAATTCATTCCCGTTCCATTAAATACCCAAAATGAAGAGATGAATAATGAAAATTATAAAATAGGTTTTAATGAAAAAGGTCAATCTAAAGTAATTATAAAAGCGATTATAGAATCAATAAAATATTTTAATTATAAAAATATATCTTTTATTGGATTTTGTTTTCCAGGTTTAAAGACAGAAAACCTTGACGGTGTTTCAGTAATGGCAAATGGACCAAGAAATTTAGAGATGTTAAATGATATTAATAAAAAAATTGCTAGTGAGCTCGGACCTTTTGTTAAAATAAATAAAATTTATGACGATTCTTTATCTTGTGTACTTGGAGAAAAATTCTCTCATGATGGCAAACTAAAAAATTGTTCTAACGCAATCTATATAGGTGGTGGTACTGGAATCGCGGATGGGATATTATTTAATGATAGGATATTAGATTTAAAAATAGAACCGCAAATAAAAAAATCGTGGCAGATAAAAATGGAGAACGGTGATTCAATTGAAGAATGCTTTTCTTTATCTGGGTTATGTAAAAAATGGAATGATAAAAAACCTAAATCAATTGAATTATTGAATGACCTTTTTAATAAAGCTATAAAAAAAGATCGTATTGCTATGCAAATACTAGAAGATGCAGGTAAAGCATTTCATTTGCTAATAAAATCAAGAATTAAATTTTTTGAATTTGAAGGAAAATATCCTGAGAAGATTGTAATTGGTCAGAGAATGGGGCAAATATTAAATGAAAAAAACCATCCTTTAAAAAACGTAATCAATAAATATAATGTAAAAGATATACCCCTAGAATTATCCCTTAATAGAAATACTGCTGCTCTAGGAGCAGCGCAATCAGCAATACATGAAGATAATGTCAAATAGAGAACCAATAATGTCTATCGGCTTAGTATTACCTGAGGATAAGCAAGGCCGTATATCAATGACTCTGAATGGAGCAGGTTTTGAACTTCATATTAACAATGTAGATCAAAAAAGTTTTGAAAAAAAACTAGACATTAGTATTCAAAATAAAAAAATGTATTTGAATGGTTCTGAATGTGAACAAATTATCATAAAAAACGAACAAAGAGATATAACGAACAATATTGACATAAATCCAATCATCGCTGGTAGAGGTTTTCATTGGCAAAAAAAAATAAATGTTAGAGTGATAGGAAATGTTGTTATTCAGGTTATCGACCAATCTCTTTTTGTGATCAATAAAATATATCTTGAAGATTATCTTATGTGCGTAGCAACATCAGAAATGGGAAGTGAATGTCCTAGCTCGCTTTTAGAAGCGCAAACAATTGTTGCGAGGTCTTGGATCTTAGCTGCCACAGAGAAAAAACATACAAAACTTGGGCTAGATGCATGTAATGATGATTGCTGTCAGCGTTATCAAGGAATATCAAATATCAGTAAATCTTCCATAAAGGCAGCTAGAAATACTAGAGGAAAAATATTAATGTACAAAAATACAATTTGCGATACTCGATATTCAAAAAGTTGTGGTGGTAGAACAGAAAAAGGAAATAATGTATGGGAGATAGATTACAAACCATATCTAGAATCCGCCTCTGATAGCGATTATAATGATGAAACTAATCTTTCTGATGAACAATCTTTTGAAAAATGGTTAACAGAGCAAAGTTTATCATTTTGTGGTCCAAAATTTATTGAAGAAAAAAACCTCAACAAGTATCTCGGAAATGTTGATGAAAAAGGTAAGTACCATAGATGGGAAGTATGTTATAGTAATGACGAGCTTATAAAAATAATTTTTGATAAAACTGGGAAGCAATTTTTAAAGATAACTAAAATTGCACCAAAAAAACGTGGCGCTTCTGGGAGAATATTACATTTAGATGTTATGGGGGAAAAAATTAATGGAGAAAAATTCTCACTTTCAATTAAATCTGAATATGAAATAAGAAGAATTTTGCATCCTAAATTTTTGTATAGCTCCGCATTTATCATTGAAACAAATTCAAAGCATAATAATGATAGTTATGATTTCACTTTGAAGGGCGCTGGGTGGGGCCATGGAGTTGGTTTATGTCAAATAGGAGCTCTCGGAATGTCACTATCAGGAAAAAAGACAGAAGAGATTATCTCTCATTACTATCAGCAAACAAATATGAAGGATATTTATGAATGATTCAATAATGTTACATTGGATTGATTGGTCCATAATTATTTCATACATAGTTTTTTCACTAGGAGTTGGAATTTATTTTTCAAAAAGAGCGGCTTCTAGTACGGAAGAATATTTCTTATCAGGAAGGTCTCTTCCGTGGTGGATAGTCGGGACTTCCATGGTAGCAACTACTTTTGCTGCAGATACTCCTCTCGCTATTACTGAGTTTATCAGAGGTCCAGGCATATGGCAAAATTGGTTTTGGTGGAACTTACTTATGGGTTCTTTATTAAGCGTCTTTCTTTTTTCAAGGCTTTGGCGAAGAGCAGAAGTTTTAACAGATAACGAACTCTTAGAGCTTAGATACAGCGGAAAACCAGCAGCTTTTTTAAGAGCTTTTAAAGCTGGTTATTTTGCAATTCTCTATAATTTTATTGTTATGGGCTGGGTTATAAATGCAATGGCTTCTGTTGTATCAGTTATGTTAAATATGGATAAATGGACTGCTGTTTGGCTATGCGTTATCATTGCTCTTGTTTATGCTATTCTATCTGGATTTTGGGGAGTAGTGGTCACAGATCTAGTACAATTTATAATTGCAATGTTTGGATCTATAGCATTAGCAATAATTGCACTAAATCACATTGGAGGAATGGAAATTTTACTTACCAAGTTAAATGCATTACTAGGTACAGGCGTTGTAACAGAAAACACGCTAAAATTTATTCCACCAATTCCCGATGCCAGTATAGGAACGCAAACATTCTGGGAATCTCCATTTTCAAAATTTTTAATTTTTATTAGTGTAATGTGGTGGTCTCATCATGGAACTGATGGAGGTGGTTATATTATTCAACGCATGTCATCAGCCAAAAATGAGCGACATGCTTTACTTGCAACTCTATGGTTTAATTTAGCTCATTATGCCTTACGCGTCTGGCCTTGGATCATTGTTGCGGTAGTATCAATAGTTATGTTCCCAATCATTCCTGCAGAATACTCTGATTTAGGTGTAAAAGCAGGATACCCTTTAGTGATGAATACATTGCTTGGGCCAGGTTTAAAAGGGATTCTAATCGTTTCTTTCTTAGCTGCGTTTATGTCGACTATTGATACACATCTTAACTGGGGTGTCTCATATTTAATTAACGATATATATAAAAGATTTTTCAAACCAAATGAATCTGAAAGGCATTATGTATTTGTGGGAAAAATCATGACGGTCATATTGATGATACTTGCTGCTTTTACAGCATTAAAAATGCAAAGTATTTCGAAAGCATGGGAATTTATTTTTGCTATGGGTGCTGGTATAGGCCTAGTATTAATTTTACGCTGGTTTTGGTGGAGAGTAAATGCCTGGAGTGAAATAACCGCTTTAGCTACTTCAATAATAATAACTATATCTTTTGAAATTATAGCTTACATCCAAACTATTAATAGTGACTTACAATATTCATTATTTGGATCTTCTCCAATAATTTTTGGTGTATCTCTACAAGTTCATCACAAATTAATGATCATTGTCCCAATAGCAATAATCTCTTGGGTTACAGTAACATTTTTGAGTGAGCCAGAACCACTAGATAAACTTGAGACCTTTTATAAAAGAGTTCAACCAGGCGGATGGTGGGGGCCGGTAACATCTAGTTTTAACCATACACTACAGCCTGTCACTAAAGGTATATTTATTTTATGGATATCAGGCGTGCTAATGATATATGGTTTTACATTTGGAATTGGGAATTTAATTTTCCAAAACTACGGAGCTTCAGTACTGCTATTCGGATGCGCAGGTATTGGTTCATATTTAGTCTGGAATAGAAATCTTTCAAAATTAACTTAAACTATCATGTCAAAACCTAGAAGAATTTTATCTATTGATATTTTTAGAGGTATCACAATTGCAATGATGATTATTGTGAATAATCCTGGGAGCTGGGCATATGTATACCCACCTCTTAGACATGCAAAATGGCATGGATGCACTCCTACAGATCTGGTATTCCCATTCTTTCTTTTTATTGTAGGTGCAGCAATGAGATTTGCATTCGTTAGATGGCATTCATTTGCTTCAAACGAGTTTTATAAACATGTGTTTATCAGGACATTATCTATCTTCATAGCTGGAAGTTTCATTCATGCATTCCCTTTCATACAGCAGGATTGGGATTGGAGTAATTATAGAATAATGGGTGTACTTCAAAGAATTGCTCTAGCATACGGTATTGCGGCAATTATGGTCATACATCTAGATTTAAAAAAGATATTTATTTCGAGCATCGGTATACTGCTATCTTATTGGGGTATTCTGTGGTTAGGTGGAGGAAGTGCCCCATATAGCCTCGATAGTAACTTTATCCGCAAAATTGATATTCTGGTGCTTGGTGAAAGCCACCTTTATGGAGGTACTGGTATACAATTCGACCCTGAAGGGTTATTAAGTACTATACCATCCGTTGTAACTGTTTTAATGGGCTATTTAGTTGGCTCAATGCTTCATACAACAAAAGATTTTTTAGACAATGTTAAAAGGATGTCCACCTTTGGAACCGTTTCAATAATTATTGGATTGATATGGGGCCTTATTTTCCCAATAAATAAGCAATTATGGACAAGCTCATATGTACTACTAACAGGAGGAATTGCGACCTTATTTTTATCTTTGCTCTGCTATATGATTGACATTAAAAAATGGAAAAAACCTCTCTGGGTTTTTCAGATTTTTGGTACAAACTCTATTTTCTTATTTGTCTTATCTGGATTATGGACAAAGATAATTTTAAAAATAAAATTCAACTTAGGAGAAGAATCAATCTCAGGGTATGGCTATTTATATAAAACTTTATTCGTTCCATTTGCAGGAGACATGCTTGGGTCATTACTATTTGCCTTTGCTCACCTTTTAGGATTCTGGCTGATATTATTATGGCTTTACAGAAAAAAAATATTTATAAACCTGTGATAAAAAGAATTGTTTTAATTATTTTTCTTTTTGTTGTTTCAAATAAACTACAATCTCAAAATAATCATCAATATTTAACAAAACGTCCATATGCGGTAGTGCTTGGGACGACACAAGATGGTGGATATCCTCATGCAGGTTGCGAAAAACAATGCTGTAAAAGCGCATGGTCATCAGATAGCTTAAAAAAGATGGTCTCGTGTATTGCTATTATAGACCCTAGATCAGGTTTGGGATGGATGATAGATGCTACACCAGATTTTGCAAAACAGTTCCATATAGTCACTAAAGAACATGGGGTCAGACTTGCAGGTATATTTTTAACACATGCTCATATCGGACACTATACAGGATTAATGCAGCTGGGTAAGGAAGTTATGGGAGCAAAAAATATAGTTGTTTATGCAATGCCGAAAATGAAAAAATATCTTGAGAAAAATGGACCTTGGAATCAACTTATAAATCTGAAGAATATTGTAATATCTCCAATAAATGATAAAAAAGAAGTTCAATTATCTAGAAATTTAATTGTAGAACCATTTTTAGTCCCGCACAGAGATGAATATTCTGAGACAGTGGGTTTTAATATAATTGGCCCAAATGAATCTATGCTCTATATACCAGATATAGATAAATGGGATAAATGGGAACATGATATTTTATTCTGGATTGAGTCAAATACTTATGCTTTGTTGGATGGAACATTCTACTATGATGACGAAGTTCCAAATCGCAATATGAGTGAGATTCCCCATCCCCTAATTATTGAAAGTATGAATTATTTCAGTAGACTTTTAAAACGAGATCAAAAAAAAATCTTTTTCATTCATTTAAATCATACAAACCCTGCGCTATCTGAAAACTCTGCTGCTTCTAGGAGCATTATCAAAAATGGATATAACACCGCAAGACTCGGAATGAAATTTTATTTTTAATTATGGCAAAAAAAATATTTATAATGGGAGCAAGTACCGGGATTGGAAAAGCTCTCGCAATTAATTATGCTGAAAAAGATGTAATACTTGGTCTAGCTTCAAGGAGAATCGATTTATTAGAAATAATAAAAAAAGAATGCGAATCATTAAATTGTAAAACCATCATTTATAAAACTGACGTAAGAAATACATCTGAATGTGAACAGTCAGCAAAAGATTTTATTAAAGAAGCTGGGGGTATCGATATTCTAATTGCTAATTCTGGTGTTGGGAGTAGCGATGGTATCTTTTCAGGTACTAGTGAAAAAATAAATAGAGTTTTAGAGACAAATATTCTTGGAGTAACAAATACTATACTACCATTTTTACCAAGGATGAAAGAACAAAAAAGTGGTACTATTGTTGTTGTTAGTTCGGTAGCTAGCTTTATACCAATTCCACATAAAGGAGGATATTCAGCTTCAAAAGTAGCTGTAAGAAGGTTATTTGATTCTTGGAGGCCCATACTCGTTGACAATGGAATTAAAGCAGTCTCAATTTGTCCTGGATTTATAGACACTCCGATGACAGAAAAAATCTTATTTAAACCATTTTTAAAAAATACAAACTCAGCTTCAAAAGCTTTTATAAAAGCAATTGCAGATGGTAAAAAAACATATATATATCCATGGCAAATGAAATTATTTGTAAAAGCTTTTAATATTTTGCCACAGTTTTTTTATGACTGGGTTATAAACAAATCAAAAAGTAGCATAACTAAATACGATAAAAACTAAATCTGAATTAATTTAATCTGATTTTTTTACTGGTAATTTTTTGATAGTAGAGACTAACCATGTAAGCCCGATAGCAAACGCTACAACTGTTGAGAGCATCATTGAGTACCATACCCATTCAACTGACTTTTCCATAATAAAAACAAAAAACAATGCTAGAGGTGCAGAAACCCCAAGTACCCGTACTATTGTTATAACTAAAACAGGCAGCCCTTTACCTAGTCCTTGTAGTACTCTACCCGTAGTTATTCCTACTGCAATAAATGGATATGCAAATGCAAAAATCTGTAAAAAATTAACAGCAATTAGAACTATTGATTCATCCTCAGTGAAAAACCTTACTACCTGGTCAGCAAATATATAAACCAATGCTGAGGAAAAAATAGTTATAATTAATGCTGAAATGATTCCATACCTAATTGTAAACCTCAAAGCTTCAAATTCTTTTGCACCATAAAACATTCCAATTAGTGTTGTGAGAGATGCAGCAATTGAAAAAATTGGTAGAAATACTAGCATATCTAATCTACCTGCTACTTGATAAGCTGCGACAGTTTCAACTGATATATGAACAAGGATTTTGTTGAAAACCCCTTGACCTACAGCCATCACAATCATTGATAATGATGCAGGGAGTCCTACTTTAATAATATCCCATAAAATTTCTGTCGAGAATGTAAAATCGTTCAGATTAAAAGATATGTAAGAGTGGTCTTTAAAAAATAACATAACAATAAAGACAAAGAAGACTACTAGTTGGCTAATAACAGTGGCCATTGCCGCTCCAGCGATACCTAACCCAAAACCAATACCACCAAAACTATCCAATTCAAAAATAAAAATTGGATCTAGAATAATATTTAAAACAGTACCTAAACCCGCCACCATCATTGGAAATTTCATATCCCCTTCACCAGAAAGTATAGATCTAAAAAAACCAGAAAATATCATAAAAGGCATACCTATGCACATCACATGAAGATACTCCCATCCTAAATTTAAGATTTCACCTTCTGCTCCAAATAATGACAAAATCTCTCTACCAAATAGCAATCCAGTAGATGATAGTATAATACTAATTAATGCTGCCATAAACACTGCATGTTCTGCACAATTATCAGCTTGCTTCTTATTGTCCTCCCCTATAAATCTTGCAATAGCAGCTGTGACACCTGTACCGAGCCCCATAGTTAATCCTAAAACCAAAAAAAATAAAGGCATATTGAATGCGATACCTGTTATGGCTTGACCACCTAATCTTCCAATAAATATCATATCGACTAGGTTGTATAGTGTTTGTATACCCATACCAAACATGATAGGTATTGCTAAAGACCATAGAGCCTTAGAAGGGTTTTCTAAAAATACTTTTAAACGTGATTTGGATTCTGATTGATGATTCACAGTTGGGAAACTTACGGTTCACAATCCATTAACATCTCATTATAATTCAGTTTAATTAGAAAAAGAAAATATGATATAGATATGTTAATTCAACAATATGATTTTAATAAAAGCTTTATGATCAAGTTAAAATCTTCTTAAATGCACTCGATACTCATAAAAAGTACTGGCTAGCTCATTAATATTATTTTCACTTAGCGTACTATTTTGATCTAACCCCATTGGATTATCAAAAAAACTTTTTCTGCTAGTTAATATTTCTAATGATGGCATCTGTAAAGAAGTTTTTATATTACCTCTAGCGCCTTCATCCCAATCAACTTTGAAATGACTAAATAATTGTTGTACTAAAGTAATCTGATCTTTTTGATTCATACCAATTTTATTAAGCTTTTCAAAAAAAGAGCCCATGGAGACTTGTAATCCAGATAAATAACTTGCCCTTGGAAGATCTTGCCAATAATTAAGTTCGATATTTAAACCAGACATTATACTTTTTAAAACTTCATCAATCTCTTTCAGTACTAAAGGATATTTATCTTTTTCAATCGAACTGTAAGGTAGTTCAAGTATTCTATTTTCTTGAACATTTTTGATTCTTTCAAAATGAGATCGAGTAAACTCAGTAGCAAAAGATCTCATTCGCTGAGTTACTAGAGTACGATCCTTTTTTGATAAGGACATAAAATAAATCGCATCATGCAATTGATTCATAACATCTTCAACAAGATCATGATCTTCAGCTTCGTTAGATTCAATAAATGAAAGCTGTTTTTCTCTTTTATAATTAGATATTGGACATGATGATTTTGAGAATAAATCAAAAAGATTTGATTTATTTATAATAAAGTGTTCTTTAATGTCATTTAAAATATTTTGAGGCTCATATTTTTCTATTAGTTCTATGTTTGAATATATTTTCATTATTTAAGAAAGATCATTTTTTGAGAAGCTATAAAATTACCTGCTTTAATGCGATAAAAATAAACACCCGACCCTACAAGAGCGCCACCTTTGTTTGTTCCATCCCAAACTACTTTATAACTCCCTGTTTCCATATTATGATTAATTATCTCCTTTACTACTTTCCCATTAACATCATAAATAATTAGCTCCACATTCGAATCTACGGGCAATGAGAATCGAATTGTTGTTTTTGGGTTAAAAGGGTTTGGATAATTTTGCATTAACGAAAATTTCTCAGGTATGTAAACACGATTCACAATGCTGTCTTTTTCGTCTAAAAGATTGTAATTACCATCAAAAAGAGCATATGTCACACGCACATCTAGATCTTCAAAAGTACTGGCTTCAAAATCAAATCCTATTGGACAATTTATATCTTCAGAAAGTGCAAATTCAATTATTGCAATCCCATCATCATCATTGATGTTATTTAATATGACCCCATTACTATTTAGTTGAAAATTATTAATGACATTTACAGAATTTAGATTAGACCCATACTCCAATGTCAATTGACCATATTTTACACTTTGCGTAGCAAATATACTTATCCTGTCATTACTGATTTGCAACAAGGCAATATCAGAACTATTCTTATTTTTATCAGCTAGGTATACAGGTCCATATTTCTCAATTGACCATCGCCACATCTGAGTAAAGGCCATACCATCATCAATTCCAAACAAGCTATCTTGAGAAATTTTAATATTTGGTGGATTTCCAATATATGGCCCAAGATTTTTCGAAAAATCATTGGAATTCCAGCTAGATATAAACACAGCTAAATCTTCTAGGCTAATTCTATCATCTGGGGGATCACTAAAATCACCTGCTGCTTTTGTAAAAAACCGTCTACTTAATAAACTATCTCTGACATTACCAGAGGTATCCTTAATATATAAAACTTCAAAATCAAGAGTGTCGTAAGACATTATTGTAGAATCCAGAATTAAGAACAAAGTATCTGAATTAAGCCTAAATGCATAATCAAACCCTAAAGTATCACGTTTTGATGTGAATTTATATGAAAATGATTCAACATCAATTGGCTCTGAAAAATATATCGATATAACTGAATCGATTACTAAGTCAACAAAACCTTCATGTTCAATATCAGTAGAGTCTATTGTCGGAAATCGCAAATCATATGTTAATAGCGTATCGGTGGTGCTATCTACGCTCATTGCATTAAGTCCTAGATCATAAATTGCTGAATTATTAGCTGGGCGAATGAGAAATTTTTCTTTACCTGATGGTACTTCATCAAATTTTATTTGTAATCTAACTGAATCTTTACCTTCTTCAAAATGGTCAAAAACCTCAATATCTTCAATATTTGCACTTGAAACAAATCCATTATTTTGAAAAATCTCCACACTAAAATCACTAGGTATTACGCTATTTAACCCAGAATTATCTGTAAATACGTTATCATCTATAGAAAAATGAACTGCACAAATTTTTCGTGATGCCTCAGATGGATTATTTTGTAAAGACATGTACAAATTGGAATCAATTTTAGCTGAACCAGAAATAAAATCAGGCGCAATATTATCTGATGTTGTGAATGTTATAGTATCTTTTGCTAAAATTTGATTACCTGAAAAATCCTCAAAGTTATCTTCAATTATAACAGACATTACGTGCTCACTTCCAAAAGGCTGTGTCATTACAACCCAAATACTATCAGGTGATGGGTCATTCACTATTGTATAGTATGTTACATAATCAATAGCACTGTCTGGAGGGATTATGATAGTAGAGTCAGGAGTCGAAACCACTATATCTTCATACCTAAACACGTCCATTATTTTAAAACTTTCTAAAGCAGAATCATCAGTTAGAGGCTGACCATTCAATAATCTAATAGGCTCATTAAAACTAAAAATTAATGTATCTTTATAAGATATATTATTACTCTCATTCGTTATATTTGAACTATAAAAGGGTCTTAATTGATCGTTTAAAATAAATGGGCCAGCAAATTCTGATGAATCCATGTTAACGCCGTTTTCATTATAAATCGCATTTGAAGATTCAGGGAATATTCTAATTATTTCACCACCAGTTGGAATAAAATCAAGACTAACGTCAAGTTTTATTGTATCTGCTCCTTCATTATCTAGCAAATTATTATTTTCATCAACAACATATATTGGAAATACCTCACTTATGATATCATCATTTGATGTAAGCAATACTTTAAAATCTTGGATAACCAAGCCAGAATTAGATAACTCATTTGAAAAAACAGGCCCATTTTCGAAAATCAATCTAAAGAATCCATTATCTGGACTAAGGCTACTATTTTGGCCGAAAATAGGTGACGGTAGTAAATAAAATTGTTCAGTTACCTCAGTAGCGCTCATAATATTGCCACCGGCATCATAAATTTCATTTGGGGTTGGTCTTATTAAAATATTTTCTGTACCATTTGCAGAGCCAACAACTTTTAAGTTCAAACGAAATATAGTTTCACCAATTATAGGATTGCCTCCAGATGTATCAGCTATTGATTCGATGTAAATAGATTGCGCACCATTTAAATCTCCATAATCGACTTCAAGAGTAAAATCTTCTATGCTTAAAGGTTCGGTTGCTTCAGAATTACTAAAAACATTCTCGCTCATTTGAATTAAAACATAATCATTACCTCTACCAAAGGAGTCTGCAATAAAACTAGGAGGAGAAACATCTGCGACCTCAAACTCAAAGTTATAGGCTGAAGTGAAATTTGTGTCACTATCACATAAACTTGAACTATTAATAGAAAGTGTGAATGTTTCTAATTCAGTAAAGAGAACATCTGGGTTTATGGTAATTGAGGTAGTATCAATATTAAAATCAGTTTGATAATTTAAGGTATCACCATTTTGATTAATTAAATGTACTATTTTTTTAAATTCACTATCATTTAAATCATTTATACTAGTGTCACTTATATTATAACTTTTCACAGTTTCACTAAATAGTAAAATTATATTGCTACTAGGTAGTATAGCGTTATCAGGGTCAGGCGATAATTGCAATAGTGCTGGTGCTAATTCATCTTTTAAATTAAAGTTTACCTGATTTAAAACTTGATTTCCAGCACGATCCCTTATTGGTAAAAAAGTGGTTGATATTGTAACTATTTCAGAACCTGAAGCATTAGGTGGATCTAAAATTAATTGTAATCTAAAACTAGTCTCTCCCCCTACAACTGGTTCAAAACTATCAACCTTGATAACATTTTCTACCGATACAGTTTGGACATTATTTAAATCACTGCTTGAAATGCCTAAATCAAAGTGACTGCTAGTTAAGCCTCCAGAAGCGACTAGGTCCGCATAGTCTTTATATATCTCTTCACTCATAGATACAGTTACTAATGTATTTGAATTACTATCGATTACTGCATTGTTAAATAATGGATTTACAATATCATTTATTCTGATATCAGATGTTTTAGTTGTAATCTGATTCCCAGACTCATCATTTAAAGAAACACCGCTAGCATTTTGGTTTAATACCGTTATTTGAATATCTTCCCATTGCGAATCAACAAATGAATTATCTGGGTCAATCTCAATTACTCGCAAATCATCGCTAACATCGATGCTAAAACCTATGGGGGCTCCACTTTCAAGAAATGAAAGTGAGATATATTCTGATAGATTCGCTTCAGACACCTCATCTTGATTTTTAAAAAGTTCTTCGGATGAATAAATAATTATATTTTCATTCGGATCAACAATCATAGGATCAGATTCAACACTTATACCCTCAATTGTTATTTCAGGAGCAATAATATCATATAGTTCAATATAAATGGTATCGCCAATGGTAAATGGAATGCTTTCACTGTTTATTAAATGAGGTGCAGTAATTTGAGAAATGATTTCTCCATTTTCATCACGCGTTGCAAAGATATGATCTTTTACAGTTACATAGATATATGAACCATAATTAGGCTGATTAATTAAGGGGAATCTAATTGTACTATAACCAGTATTCTGTTGCAATAAGCCCCCGTTTTCATCCAGTAATTCACCTAGCCCAACATTAAAACCATTTTCATCTCTAATTTCAAAATAATCTTCGCCATTTAAAATAGAACCAATACTCCAAACCTCTCCATCATTTACACCATATACTTCATTTGAAAAGTCGATATCAACAAACAAATTTTGAGGATGCAGATTTTTATAATCAGAGAAGTGAGACATTTCACCAATGACAATACTAAAATCGCCTATATTACCATCATTATGTCCATCTACCACTATGTAATAATCTCCTTGTTCATCCAAATATACCTCTCTAGCTATTGGTAAATAATCAGGAGGACTAAAATCTACAGCGCTAGGGCATAACACGCCTGAATCAATTAATTCATAAGAAAAATTTTCGTTAGCAATTAATTCATTTTCATCAATGTTTTTACAATCTATACCATCCGCTTTAACTATTGCAATCGAAGCATCAAAATTCACTCCACTTCTACACATATCAGCAAATAAGTTTATACCCTCATCATTCTCTCCATCACCATCTTCATCAGAAAATCCAATAGAAAATTTATATATCACATCATTTGTAAGGTACCCTGCTAATTTATCTGTGGTTCCTGAGCTGTAAACTACAAAATCATCTCCGCTTGCTGTTGTTGACCCAGAAAGCTCAATAGGGAAATCATCTACTGATATTGTTAGATTAACATCATCTTCACATTGGGCATTTATGGTCGCAGGTGCTGAAAAACTTAAAATAATTAATAATGCTGTTATTTTATTGAACGGCATTGATTAAGCCCTCACCGTAACTATTTAGAAAAACCGAAATATTGTTTTCATTTCTAAGTACAGTATTATTTGTATATCTTATTGGCGCTAAGCCTTCATCTTTTACAGTAAATATTATTTTGGCCATTGACATAGTACCACTTGAATTACTCGTACCAATGGTTGGTTGTAAAAATAAATAAACGTTTAAAAATCCATCCTCTTGATCGGTAAACATGATGGGAGTATTTGTACCATTCATGAAAAAATCACCATACTCCACGCTATCTATCTGAATTATCTCAGAATCAAACTCAATCTGTAAATGAGCACCTGCAGCATTTTGAACTTTATAACAATAAAGCTCGAGTGTATCACTTTCACCAACCTTGATGGATTCAAATTCTGGTGGATGAAAAAATATTGTTGGTGAACTCAAACCAAGATTTTCTGGATCAAATTCGTTATCTAATTGATACTCAGCATCATCGCAGGATGGTAAAAAAATAAACGCAACAATAAAACTAATTAGTAGTTTAGGGTATCTGGATACCAACATTAACTCCTAATGATACCCACATCGCACTTCCTAAGGAAGATGTGTTAACTAGATTTGCTCTACTTGATAGTGCAAAAGATAATGGAAAGGTACTAATACCATAGACCAAATCGCCACCAATTACATAGCCCTTACCATCATCATATGTAGACCTACCTAAAAATGTGTATTTTTTTAGACTATTCCCTCCAAAAGATATTTTTTTAGTTAAATCAAAATTCAGTGCTAAAGTACTGCTAGACCCCTCATATTCATTATCAAAACTCGAAGATGTAAATGAATAGTTAGATACTTCATAGGTCAATGATGTAAATACTGA
>Ga0208410_1000407_pt1 | contig 25069 bp, 27 predicted proteins | sample ETN02SmetaG_3_FD_185787 | JGI IMG/M metagenome (GOLD analysis project Ga0208410, IMG submission 185787) | Marine microbial and viral communities from oxygen minimum zone, Eastern Pacific Ocean - ETNP2014F10-02SV257 (SPAdes) (version 2) | ecosystem: Environmental > Aquatic > Marine > Oceanic ... | reverse complement strand
CCAATTCCGCCATCCGGGCTTACTTAAAGATTATATTTGATATATCCAAAAATGAGAGAATTTATTTTTTAAGTTTACAATGGTTTAATGGTTATTCTTATTGATGGATTTAGTGTTGCTTTTAGAGCTTTTTATGCATTACCAGAAACTTTAATTACATCTCAAGGAACTCCTACAAATCTTATTCATGGATTTCTTTCAATGATTAATAAAGTTATAAATGAATACAAATCAGAACAAATGATTGTTACATGGGATTTGCCTGGAAAAACTTTTAGAAATGATATATACAAAGAATATAAAGCAAATAGGTCTCCAGCACCCGATAATTTTAAGGTACAGATACCTCTTTTACATGATTTATTAGATTCTTTTAATATTCCACAAGTTTCGGAAGCAGGCTACGAAGCTGATGATGTCCTTGGGTCTTTAGCTAAAAAATATAATGAAAAAGGTGAAGAAGTATTAATCGTTACGGGAGATAGAGACACTTTTCAATTAATTTCAAAAAAAACAAAGATACTGTATACAAAAAGAGGAATATCTGAAATAGATATAGTTGATGAAAAATTTTTTAATAATAAATTTGGCTTTAAAACAGATCAATATGTTGAATACTTAGCGTTAAAAGGTGATCCTTCAGATAATATTCCTGGTTTAGCTGGTGTAGGAGAAAAAACAGCGACAGCGTTGTTAAAAGAATATAAAACAATAGATGGAATTTATAAAAATTTAAATGACTTAACACCTAAAATAAGAAATTCATTTGAAGAAAATAAAGAACTTTTAAAAACCAGCAAAGAGCTTGCAACTATTAGAACAGATTTAAAAATAAAACTACCGAGTGTAAAATTAAAAGATACAGCATATTTTTCTGATGAACTTTTAGAAGCTTCTCAAGATAAAGTAAGAGAACTAGAATTAAATAAATACATTACATCATCATCAAATAGTGAAAAAGTTGATAATAGTACAAATGAAGAATCTGAAGATTTAAAAAGTTATGAAAAATTATCAGGTAATCAGATAGTTTTTTATTATGAAGATGAAATTTATTTTGTAAATTCAAAAAATTACGGTAAATATATAGGTAAATTATCAGAATTAGATAAATTTATATCTTTGAACTCACAAAAACTCATAAACTCGACTACAGAAGAAATAAAAAATATAAAATTCTACGCATATGACTGTATGCTTTTTTTAAAAGATCCAAGCATTAGACCTGATAACTTATTGTCAATTTCAAAACATCTTGATAGAACTAGTAAAATTACAAATAAATCAGAAGTAGCTGACTATTTAAAATTTTTTAATAAACATTACTTATTTATAACTAAAGATGTAGAAGCATTTAAAAAAGATAAGAAACTTTTTAGAATTTATGAAGATTTAGATTTTCCTCTTTTATCAATATTGGATTCTATGAATAAAAAAGGAGTGAAGCTATCTAAAAGCAAGATTGAGATATTGTCTAAAGAAATTAATAGCGAGTTGGAGTTATTTGATAAAGAAATAAAGAAGATTACAAATAAAGATTTTAATTTAAATTCACCTAAACAATTGTCTGAAATTTTATATGTTGATATGAAATATCCAATAATTAAAAAAACACCAAAAGGGGCTCCTTCAACTGATGCTTCAGTTTTAGAAGAATTATCAAAATCTCACGAACTACCAAAACTAATTCTGAAATATAGAGAGTATGAAAAACTTAGATCAACTTATATTGAAGGATTGAAAAATGAAATAATAAAAAACAGAGTTCATACATCTTATAATCTGTTCGGAACTACAACTGGTAGGCTTTCATCTGAAAAACCTAATTTACAAAATATTCCCAATAAAACAGAAATTGGTCAAAAAATTAGAGAATTTTTTATAGCAGATCCTAAACATTCATTTATTATTGCTGATTATTCACAAATAGAATTAAGAGTACTTGCGCATTTAAGCAAAGATAAAAATATGATTAGCATGTTAAAAAATAGAAATACAGATATACATTCTGAAACTGCTGCTCGTATATTTAATACTGAAATAGATACTGTTACAAAAGATATGAGAAGAAAAGCAAAAGAAGTAAATTTTGGCTTAATTTACGGAATGGAGTCATTTGGATTATCAAAAAGTTTAAAAATCTCAAAAAAAGAAGCTACTGAATTAATAGATTCATATTTCAATCAATTTCCAAAAATAAAAGGATTTTTAGAAGATATTGTAAAAGAAGCAGAAGACTCAACATTTACTGAGACATTATACGGAAGAAAAAGATACATTAGAGAGTTAGCTTCTTCTAACTTTCAATTAAAAGCAATGGGTAAGAGAATAGCAATGAATGCACCCATTCAGGGGACAGCATCAGATATTATGAAAATTGCAATGATAAAAATTGAAGATAAAATCAAGAATCTTGATTCAACAAATTTATTATTACAAATACACGATGAAATAATAATTCAGACTCCTAATGATATAGCAAATAAAACATCTAAATTAGTTCAAAAAGAAATGGAAAATGCAACATCTCTAGATGTGCCTTTATTTGTTGACATAAAGGAAAGCAAAAACTTAGCAAATTTTAATAATTAGTTTGTAAATATCATAGATATGTTATTCTAAAAGTCGCAACACTATGATTGGAAAAAAATACATATTATGACAGATAATTTAGATGAGAATTCTAATTCTTCAAATGTCGTTCAGATTCCAGATGATGCTAAACCTGAAGATTTCCCAGATCTTTTAGAGAAGACAATTGTCACCTTTAACACAGGAGATGTAATTGAAGGCACTGTAGTTAGAATTGATAGAAATGAAATATTTGTTGATGTAGGTTATAAGTCAGAGGGTGTAATACCTTCAAGAGAACTAACTGTTAGAAAATCTGTAAATCCTAATGAGATAGTTAAAGAAGGCGAAAAAGTTAAAGCGTTAGTTTTAGATAAAGAAGATGATGAAGGTAGATTATTACTTTCTGTTAAAAGAGCATTATATGAAAAAGCTTGGGGAGACATCCAAGATGTTGCAGATAATAAAACTTCAATAAAGGGAACTGTAATAGAGTCAGTTAAAGGCGGATTGATTGTAGACATCGGAGTAAGAGGTTTTTTACCAGCATCATTAATCGACGTAAGGAGAGTTAAAGAATTAAATTCATATATAGGTGAAGAAATTGAAGCAAAAATTCTTGAACTCGATAGGTCTAGAAATAATATTGTACTTTCAAGAAAAGCTCACCTAGAAGAAGAGCAGTCCGAAGAAAGACAAGGATTCCTTGAAGATTTAGAAGTTGGAGATATTAAAGAAGGTAAAATATCTTCAATTGTAAATTTCGGAGCTTTTGTAGACATTGGAGGCATGGATGGGCTTGTTCACGTATCTGAACTTTCATGGAGACATGTTGAAAACCCAAATGAAATTGTAAAAGTCGGTGACGAAGCAACTGTAAAAGTTTTAGAAATAGATAATGATAAAGAAAGGATCTCACTTTCAATTAAACAAGTTACAGAAGATCCATGGTTAGATTTTGAATTAAGTTTTAATGAAGAAGATATAGTTGAAGGTGAAGTAACAAAAGTTGTACCTTTTGGTTCATTTGTAACAATTGGAAAAGGCGTCGAAGGTCTTGTACATGTATCAGAAATATCTACTGATAAAGTTGATTCACCAGAACTTGCTTTGGCAATTGGAGAAAAAGTTAAAGTTAAAATTATTGAATTAGATATTCCTAAGCGTAGAGTCAACCTTTCTATTAAACAAGCTGATCCAGAGTGGGAAGATAAAGAAAATGAAAAAAACAAACCAAAGACTCATTCTTCCCAATCAGACAATAAAGCCGAATCTGATGATCAAAAATCTAGTCGTCAAAAAGTTGAAGGAGTTGATGAATCATTAGACAATATACTCCAAGAACTTAAAGACCGCGGTATAGGCAATACAGACTAGATTTATATTTCATAATTACGTATTCTTATACGTATGGATATCAAAGCAATAATAATAACTGGACCTATTGGAAGTGGTAAATCAACAGCTTTATCAATAATTAAAAAGTTAGGATATAACACAATTGATTTAGATGAAGTGTCAGGAAGAATATTAACAAGTAATGATTCTATAAAATTTTTGACCGAAAATTTTCCAACAACTATTGTCGATAATCAAGTATCAAGAAAAAAAATCGCTGATATAGTATTTGATGATAAATTACAGTTAGAAAAATTAGAAAAATTTTTACATCCTAAAATATTGAATAACTTAAACGAAATTATTAACAAAAATGAAGGAGTTACTTTTGTTGAAGTATCTGCACCTAAAAATATACATAAAGAATTTCAAACAATAGTTATTTGGTCCCCTGAAGAAGAAAGAATTAAAAGACTGCAAACTAGAGGAATGGAAATAATAGATATAAAAAATAGAATAAAATCACAACCAAAAGATGATTGGTGGTTTTCTATTGGAAATGTAATAAAAAATGATAATTTAAATAATTTAAATAATGAAATTAATAATTTGTTAAACAATTTACTAAAATGAATAAATTTAAAGTTGTTTCAGATTTCAAACCTGAAGGAGACCAGCCTAAAGCTATTAATAAATTAAAAGAGGGTTTAAATAAAGGATACGACTTCCAAACATTAATGGGGATAACAGGGTCTGGAAAATCTGCCACCATAGCATGGTTAATTGAAGAACTTCAGATGCCTTCACTTGTATTAGCCCCTAACAAAGCTTTAGCTGCACAATTGGCGAATGAATTTAAACAATTTTTCCCCGAGAATAGGGTTGAATATTTTGTTTCTTATTATGACTATTACCAACCAGAGGCTTATGTCCCAAGAAGTGATACCTTTATAGAAAAAGATGCAAATATAAATGATGAAATAGACAGACTAAGGCATTCTGCTACAAGTGCTTTACTTATGAGGAAAGACGTAATAGTAGTATCATCTGTCTCTTGTATCTATGGCCTAGGTTCACCTGAAGAGTATAAAAATAAAATAATTCCAATTATTAAAGGTGAAGAGTTTGAATTAGATAGATTATTAACAAAATTAATAAAACAGCAATACATTAGAAACGACTTAGTTGTTACAAGAGGGACGTTTAGATTAAAAGGTGATACTTTAGATATTTTTCCTGTATATGAAGAAACAATTTACCGTATTGAATTTTTTGGAGATGAGGTAGAAAGCATATCAAGAATAGATCCAGTAACAGGAGAAATATTAGAAAAATTAAATGAACTAGCTATCCTTCCTGCATCTCATTATGTTTCTTCAGAAAATACTATAAAAGATGCATTAAAAAAAATTGAAATAGATATGAACAACCAAATAAAAAGTTTTGAGAAAAATAATAAATTATTAGAAGCACAGAGAATTAAACAAAGAACAATGTTTGATCTTGAGATGTTAAGGGAATTAGGGGTGTGTTCAGGTATTGAAAATTATTCTAGATATTTTGATGGAAGGAAACCAGGTGAGGCTCCACACACTTTAATTGACTTTTTCCCTGATAATTTTCTCATGGTTGTTGATGAAAGTCATATTGCAATCCCACAAATAAAAGGTCAATATGAGGGTGATAAATCAAGAAAAACAACTTTAGTTGACTATGGTTTCAGGCTTCCAGCTGCATTAGATAATAGACCTCTCAAATTTGAAGAATGGCAAAGTAAAGTTTCAAGTACAATATTAGTTTCAGCTACACCAGGTAAATGGGAAAATAATAATTCTAAAGAATTTGTAGAACAGGTAATAAGACCAACTGGACTACTGGATCCTTCAGTAACTATAAAGCCAACAACTAATCAAATAGATGATTTATTAAATGAAATAAAATCTGTGATTGATAATGGTAATCGAGTTTTAGTAACAACATTAACAAAAAAAATGAGTGAATCTCTTAGTGATTATTTATTAAAAATGGGAATTAAAACAAGATATCTACATTCAGATATTGACACACTAGAAAGAATAGAAATTTTGAGAGATTTAAGAAAGGGTGAGTTTGATGTATTAGTAGGTATTAACTTATTAAGAGAAGGTTTAGACTTACCAGAAGTACAACTCGTTGCAATCATGGATGCTGATAAAGAAGGTTTTTTAAGATCTGAAACTAGTTTAATTCAAACAATAGGTAGAGCTGCAAGAAATAAAGACGGTTACGTAATAATGTATGCTGATAAAATGACTGATTCAATTACTAAAGCAGTATTTGAAACAAATAGAAGAAGAGAAATTCAAGAAGAACATAATAATAAATATGGAATAAATCCTGAAACTATAAAAAAAGAAGTTACTGATATATTAGAAATGGTAGAAAAAAATAGACCCTCAAAAGAAGATATTAAATCTAGATCTGATGCTAATTTAAAAAATGCATCAAAAGAAGATTTATATAAAATATCTAAAGATATTGAGAAAGAAATGCATTTAGCTGCTGATTTATTAGAGTTTGAAGTTGCCGCTAGATTAAGAGATGAATTGAAAGAAATAAAAAAAGAAATAATGGAGTTGCCTAAATAATGAGTAAAGATTATTTAAAAGTTAAGGGTGCAAAAGAACATAATTTAAAAAATATTTCAGTTGATATACCAAAAAACAAGTTTGTTGTAATAACTGGTCTATCTGGGTCAGGCAAATCTTCCCTAGCTTTTGATACAATATACGCAGAAGGTCAACGTAGATATGTCGAAAGCTTATCAGCATATGCCCGTCAATTTTTAGGACAGATGGAAAAACCAAATGTAGAAAGCATAGAAGGGCTTTCACCAGCAATTGCGATAGATCAAAAAACATCATCAAGAAGCCCTCGATCAACAGTGGGTACTGTTACTGAAGTACACGATTATCTAAGATTATTATGGGCAAGGATTGGAATAAGTTTTTGTCCTATCTGTGGAACAAAAATTATAAAACAATCTGTTGAGTTTATAGTTAATCAAGTATTAAACATAGGGGAAGATATCAATGTAGAAATTCTCGCACCAGTCGTAAAATCACGTAAAGGTGAATTTGAAAATCTTTTTAAGGACCTACTTAAGGAAGGATTCAGTAGAGCATATATAGATGGTGAACTTACACGATTAGATGAAGCAAAAAAATTAGATAGATATTTTAATCACGATATATCTGTTGTTGTAGATAGAGTTAAAATTAAAAAAACAGGTGGAAGAAGATTACCGCAATCAATAGAGGCTGCTCTTAAACTAACTGATGGTGTAGTTGATATAAAAATAGATGACGAAATAAAAAACTTTAGTCAAAATTTAGGCTGTAAGGAATGTGGAATATCATATGGTGAACTTGAACCAAGAGATTTTTCATTTAATTCACCTTTTGGCGCATGTAATTATTGCAATGGATTAGGTGTTAATTATGAGATTGATGAAAATTTATTATTAAAAGATAAAACATTGTCAATTAATGAAAATGTATTTCCTGAAATGTCATTTCGAAAATATTTTAGAGCACAAATATATGGTGTTTGTGAATATTTTGAAATACCTAAAGAAGTACCTTATGAAGAATTATCTAAAAATGATAAAGAAATATTGCTATATGGAACAGATGGAATAAAAACGCCAATAAATTATACAAATAGATTCGGTAATTCAAGATCCTGGAAAAGAGAGTTTCCTGGTGTTATACCATTATTCAAAAAGATATATGAAGAAACAAGTTCAGATAAAAGGAGAGATCATTACATGCAATTTATGCGTGAACTTGATTGCGGAGAATGTGATGGTGAGAGACTTAATGAAAGATCAAGAAATGTAAAAGTAAAGACTCTCACATTAGGAGAATTTAATAAATTATCTATAAAGAAATCTTATGAAGTAATTGATAATTTAAAACTTACTGGAAATTCAAAAGAAATTGCTGAAGCAATACTAAGAGAAATTAAAGAAAGGTTAAGTTTTTTAAACGAAGTAGGTTTAGGCTACTTACAACTCAACAGGGGAGCTGCAACACTTTCAGGGGGCGAAGCTCAAAGAATTAGATTAGCAACACAGATTGGTTCAGGTCTTACGGGAGTTTTATACGTTCTAGACGAGCCATCTATTGGATTACATCAATCAGATAACAAAAAATTAATAGATACATTATTAAAACTAAAAAACTTAGGAAATACAGTGTTGGTTGTTGAACATGATGAAGAGACAATGAAAAGCTCTGATTATTTAATTGATATTGGCTGGGGCGCAGGTGAAGATGGAGGAAATATTGTAGCTGCTGGTGATTGGGATACAATATCGAAAAATAAAAAGTCAATAACAGGTAGATATCTTTCAGGAAAATTAAAAGTACCATATCCAAAAGTGAGGAGAAATGGTAACGAAGGAAAAATAGTAATAAGAGGTGCTAAAGAAAATAATTTAAAGAATATTACAGCAGAGTTTCCTTTAGGAAAGTTTGTTTCAGTGACTGGTGTTTCTGGAAGTGGAAAATCAACATTAGTTTCTGAAATATTAGCTAAAGCTATAAACAATGAATTTACAAGAAAAAACTGGAATCCACCAGGAGTTCATAAAAGCATAAGTGGTTTGAACTATATAGATAAGTTAATTGAAATAGATCAATCACCAATAGGACGTACACCAAGATCAAATCCAGCCACTTATTCAGGAGTATTTGACATGATTAGAAATCTCTATTCTTTAACTGAAGAATCAAAAATAAGAGGGTACAAACCGGGAAGATTTTCTTTTAATGTACCCGGAGGAAGATGTGAGTCTTGTAAAGGTGATGGCACAATTAAAGTTGAAATGTATTTTTTACCTGATGTTTATGTTATGTGTGAAGATTGTGATGGTTCTAGATATAATCCTGAAACTTTAAGCATTAAATGGAAAGGTTATAGTATTGCAGATATTCTTAACTCAACTGTAGAGAATGCATTAAAAGTATTTGAAAATCAACCAAAAATACATCGAATTATAAAAACATTAGATGATGTTGGTTTGTCGTATATAACACTTGGTCAGTCAGCAACAACTCTTTCAGGGGGAGAAGCTCAGAGAGTAAAATTGGCAAAAGAGTTAAGTAAAAGGTCAACAGGCAAAACAATGTATATTCTTGATGAGCCGACAACAGGATTACATTTTGCAGATGTACAAAAACTTATGGAAGTATTGCATATGCTAGTAGATAAAGGAAACACAGTGGTAGTTATAGAACACAATCTAGATGTTATAAAAAATTCAGATTGGATAATTGATCTCGGCCCTGAAGGTGGAGAAAATGGTGGAAAAATAATTACAGAAGGGACGCCAGAAAGCGTAATTGGTGATAAAAAATCCTTAACAGGCAAACATCTTAAGTTAGTTTTATAAATGCAAAAAATAATAAATAAAGAAATTCCAAACGAACCAGGAATTTATATATTTAAAGATAATTATTCTGAACCGTTATATGTTGGTAAAGCAAAGAACTTAAGAAAAAGGGTACCATCATATTTTTCTAAACAATCTTCTTGGAAAGTAAAAAGATTAGTCTCTGAAGCAAATGAATTAAGTTTTATAGTTTCTAAGAATGAAGCAGATGCGCTATTAGCTGAATATTCATTTATACAAGAATATAAACCAAAATATAATGTTCAATTTAAAGATGACAAATCATATCCATATATAACTCTTACTAATGAAATCTGGCCTCGTGCATATATTTCGAGAAAAATTAAATCAGAAAATAATAATTTTGGCCCTTTTCCTTTTGTTGGCTCAGCTAAAAGATCTTTAGATCATTTAATAAATATTTTTCCAGTAAGAACTTGCTCAAACACTGTTTTTAACCGACATCAAAAATTAAACAAACCTTGTCTTTTGTTTGATATAGATAAATGTTCTGGTCCTTGTATAGAAGCAATTAATAAAGATGAATATAGTAAATTCACTAAGAGTTTAAAAGATTTTTATTCTGGTAAGTCTGATAAATATATAAATAAGAAAATTGCTGATATGAAAGATTATTCAAATAAACAAGAATATGAAAAAGCTAACGAAACAAAAAAACTTATAAACCACTTAGAGAATGCTAGGTCAACTCAGACGTTGTTAGTTGATAATAAACAATCAGTTGATGTATTAGGCGTTGATATAGACAACTTAGATGTTGTTATATCATGTTTACTCATTAGGAATGGAAGAATAGTTGGAGAAGTTAAAAAAACTTTAGAACCCATTGATACAGAAGAATATAATGAATATTTACCACAGGTTATATTGTCCATTTTTTCAGAGAACGAACCGTCAGAAGAAATATTAGTCAGTCATAATTTTCCATATTCTGAAATTATTGCAAAAGAACTATCAAATAAATGGACAAAAAATATAGAACTTAAAACACCTAAAAGAGGGTGGAAAAAAGATTTATTAGACACAGCTATAATCGATGCAAAAGAAATAAGAAGAGTAGTAAATTTCAGAAGACGTACAGATTTAGAATTTAGAACACAGTCATTAGAACAATTAAAAAATAATCTAGGATTAGTTAAGATACCTTACAGAATTGAAGCTTATGATATTTCTAATTTAGGAGATAAATTTAGAGTAGGTTCAATGGTTGTTATGGAAGATGGAATATGTAAACCTTCTATGTATAGAAAGTTTCATATAAAATCTTTTGAAGGTCAAGATGACTTTAAATCAATGGAAGAAGTTCTTTTTAGAAGATTAAAAAGATTAAATAAAAATAATGAAATTGATAAAAGTTTTAAGAAATATCCTGATTTGATATTAGTTGATGGTGGTAAAGGTCAATTATCTTCCGCTAAAAGCATAATAGATCATTTTCAGCTAGATATTGAATTAGTTGCTTTGGCAAAAAAAGAAGAAGAGTTATATCTCCCAAACAGGAAAGAACCTTATCTTTTAAATAAGGATTCAGAAGCTTTGTTTTTACTGCAGAATATTAGAGACGAAGCTCATAGATTTGCTTTAAAAGAAAATAGAAGGCTTAGAGCAAAGGAAATTGGGAATAAATAGCTCATTCAAGAAAGTTCTACCATCTAAACCATCACTAATTAGAATGTTATTAAAGGAATTTAATTGGCAATAAAAAGACCAGAAGTTTTATTATTAGTAGGAATGTCCGGAGCAGGTCGTTCTGCTAGTTCCAATGTTTTTGAAGATTTAGGATATTACGTAATTGAAAACCTACCCCCAGATTTAGTTGAATCTGTTGTTGAGTCAAATGATGTTGCGGAATCAAACAGGCAATTAGTACTAACTGTTGACGCTAGGGATGGCTTTGCCCAAGATGAGTTAAATAAAAGTCTTGATAGATTAAGCCAATCTGGAGTATTAACAAGGATTATTTTTCTAGATGCAGATACCGAAACTTTAATAGAAAGATATGAAGAGAATAGAAGACCTCATCCTATGGGACAAGAGTCTTTATCTCAATCTGTAAAAATGGAGCGTGATTTACTTAAACCTATAAGGGAGTTGGCTGATTTAGTAATTGATACAACTGATATGAATGTCCACGACCTAAGAAAGAGAATAATAGAAGGTTTTCAAGGTGAAGCAACTAATCAAGATTTAAAAATATCTGTAACATCATTTGGGTTCAAAAATGGTTCACCTAGGGATGCTGATTTAGTTCTAGATGTTAGATTTTTACCTAATCCTCATTGGAGGGAAGAACTTCGCTCATCTACAGGTCAATCACCTATGGTTAGGAACTATGTATTATCCTTTGAAGATGCTCAAATATTTTTAGATAAAGCTAAAGATCTTATAGAATTTTTACTTCCTAGATTTACCTCTGAAGGAAAATCATATGTTGGTATTGCAATTGGCTGTACTGGAGGAAAGCATAGAAGCGTTGTTATGACAGAAGAAATTGGGAATTGGTTAAAAAATGATGGAAAGGATGCTGTAATTATCCATAGGGATATGAAAGAAGCATAAGTGACCACTCAAAATTTAGGTAATGTACTAGTAAGATCTGATTTAAATGTTCCGATTAATAATGGATCGATATTAGATAATTTTAGAATTATAAAATCAATTGAGTATATTGATAAATTAGAAAAAATTTCTAGGAGTATAACTTTTATCAGTCATCTAGGGAGACCTAATGGAATAGATAGTTCTTTATCACTAAAGCCTGTTGCTGATGAAATGAGCAAACTATTAGGACGAGATGTAACATTCATGAAAAACAATAATGACAAAAAAATTGAAACTCTATTGTCCAAAAATAAAAAAAGTATCTTATTGTTAGAAAATTTAAGATTTAATGAAGGTGAAGTAAGTAATGATAATAAATTCGCAAAAGATTTAGCCAGACCTTTTGACACCTATATATTAGATGCTTTTGGTGCTTCACACAGAAATCATGCATCAATAGTTTCAGTTGGCAATCATCTAAATTCATACCAGGGCCCTTTAATGAGTAAGGAGATTGACGAATTAGATAAAGTATTAAGAGAATCAAATGATGATTTCACCATAATACTTGGAGGTGCAAAAGTTTCAGATAAGTTAGATCTCATTAAAAACCTACTTCCACGTGTGAATAGTTTATTGATAGGTGGGGGAATGTGTTTTACTTTTTTAAAGGCCTTAGGTCACAATATAGGAAATTCATTAAGTGAAGATGATTTTATTAATTCTGCTAAAGAAATTCTCGATTCAGTTGATGGTAATAAAATAAAATTACCAGTAGATTTTGGTGTTACTAAATCAATTGAAAATTACAGCAGAGTAAATATAGATTTAACTGAATTTAGTGATGATGATATAGGTATAGACATAGGGAGAGAAACAATAAATGAATTTAGTAAAATCTTAGCAAAATCTAAAACTATATTTTGGAATGGCCCCATGGGTATATTTGAAGTTGATGAATTTAGTTTTGGAACAAAAGAATTAACAAAAATAATGTCTGAGTTAAATGCTCACACAATAGTTGGTGGCGGTGATTCAGTTAATGCAATTAATAAATTTTCTAGTTTAGATAAGTTCAATCATGTATCTACAGGTGGAGGTGCATCATTAGAATACTTAGAAGGAAAACATCTACCTGGTGTAAATATTTATAATCAACTTATAATTAAGTAAATAATGAAAAAAATAATAATAGGTAATTGGAAATTAAACCTTGATCATTTAGAAGCAATTCAGCTACTTCAAAAGTTGAATTATTCGATAGAAGAAGATAAAGAAGAAAAGATAGATATTGTAGTTTCTCCTTCTCATACATCTTTACGTTCTATTCAAACAATTATTGATACTGATAAATTAAATATTCAATTATCAGCACAAGATGTATCTCAATTTTCCGAAGGGCCATATACTGGTGAAGTTTCAAGTCACCAATTAAATAAATTGAATGTTAGTTATTGTATTGTAGGACATTCTGAAAGAAGAATTGAGTTTAATGAGAATGATGAAATAATAAATAAAAAGATACACAACTTAATTAGTGAAGACATAACACCAATAATATGTTTTGGTGAATCATTAGAACAAAGGAATAATGATCAATATTTAGATCATATTTCAAATCAGATTGATGCAGCTGTTAAAGGTTTGAGAAAAGACAAAGTTAATAATCTTATTTTTGCGTATGAGCCTATCTGGGCAATTGGGACAGGAGAAGTTGCTTCTGCAATAGATGTTGTTGAAGTTTTGTCTATGGTAAAAGAAAAGATTTCTGAAAAACCTTTTTATGACAGCGATACAGTACGTTTTATATATGGAGGAAGCGTAACACCAGATAATTCTCATGAATTATTAAATTCAAAAATTATAGATGGTGCTTTAGTTGGAGGGTCTTCATTGAGCGTTGAAAAATTTGTAAAAATTATTAATTCAATAGATTTATGAATTTAGTTTTTGTACGTCACGGCCAAAGTATTTGGAATTTAGAAAATAAATTTACTGGATGGGTGGATGTTGGTTTAACTGAAAAAGGAATTGAAGAAGCTAATATAGCTGGTAAAACTTTGATAGAAAATAAATTTATACCTGAAATTTGTTTTACATCTTATTTGATTAGAGCAATTGAAACTTCTAATAAATTATTAAATCAATATGACGAAACTCTTATTAATGAAATAAATATTCAAAAAAGATGGCAATTGAATGAAAGGCATTACGGAGCATTACAAAGTTTAAATAAGATAGAGACAACAAAAAAATATGGTGAAAGCCAAGTTCATGCTTGGAGAAGAAGCTACAAAACAAAGCCACCTTTTGTTGAAAAACATTCAAAATATGATCCAAAACAAGATCATGCTTACAAAGAGGTTGTTGATGAATTGCCATTAGGTGAATCTCTTGAGGATGTAGTACTAAGAGTTGAATCAACCTTAAGTGAAATCATCCAATTATCTAATAATAAAAGTGTTCTTGTTGTTGCTCATGGAAATAGTATTAGGGCTATGTTAAAAATTATTGAGAATATTTCAGACGAAGCAATAGTTGAAGTTAATATTCCCACCGGAATACCTCTCGCATTTAATATTAACAATGATAAAATAACTAAGATTGGGTACCTTGGTGACCAAGAAATAATTGAGAGTTTAGAAAAAGAAATAGAACAACAAGCAAAATTAGAAAAGGATAATTAAATATGGGATCTACGACAGCAATACTTATATCAGTACATATAGTTGTATCAATTGCCCTCATTGCTTTAATTATGCTCAATAGTGGTAAAGGTGGTGGTTTATCTGATATGTTAGGTGGGCCAGGTGCTTCAGGAAATATTGGCCAAACCTTAGCTGAAAGAAATTTAAGTCGTATTACTGCTTTAGTTGCTTTAATGTTTGCAGCAACTACATTATCTTTATTCTGGTTTCTTGACTGATAAAGCGCGGGTGGCGGAACTGGTAGACGCGCAGGATTAAGGATCCTGTGGGATAAAACCCGTGGAGGTTCGAGTCCTCTTCCGCGCACAAAAAAAATGGAAAATAAAAAAACAATAGCAATTATAAATGATCCTGATGTAACTCTTGGATCACTTGAAAATAATAATATTAAATTACTTAATGCTTGGGAAGCTGATTGGGAAGAAATGACTTCTTCTAATGATTATATTATTTTAGGTGGACATATGGGTGCATACGATACTGATAAATATCCATACTTAATGTCTGAAAAGAAATGGCTAACTAAATCAGTAAATAATGGAATTAAAATATTAGGCATTTGTTTAGGTTCTCAACTAGTAGCTGACTCATTAGACGGTGAAGCATATCTTTCTGATAAGATAGAGTTTGGATTTAAGAAATTAAATTTTATAAGAAAAGATGCAATATTTTCTGATTTTAAGGATGCTGAAGTATTCACATGGCATAGAGATACATTTAAAATTCCAACAAATGCACAACTTATAGCTGACACAGATTTTCCACAAATTTATAAAATTAATAATACAACTTGTATTCAATTTCACCCAGAAGTAACAGTCGAACTTTTTGATAAATGGTATGACAGTGAAGTTAGCAAAGAGGAATTAAAAAATTTTGATGTTGATTACACACGCAGTAATTTAATAAACAATGAACAATTAATGAGTCAAAAAGTTAATAAATTATTCAAAAAGTGGAAAGAGAGTTAAATGGTTCTTTCCTTTATTTCATTCAAGTAATTATTTAATAATTTAAATCTATAATTTATATCGTTACTATTTAATAATTTGTTTCTTAAATCCATTGTCATAGGAATTTTAGAACAAAATTCCCATAGACTTAGGATCCTATTTTCAGTATCAATTTCAAATATAGGTAAATCTATATCTAATCCTTTCTCTATTAGTTCGGATAAATTATTTGTAATTTTATTTTGAAGTTCATTTAATTCTTCAATTTTTGGAGGTAATCCAACATCAATTAATATTTCAGCATTACAAATCGGATATTCTTTATCAGTTATTATATTTTTAATTTTGTATAAATTTATACACTTGACTAAAACTAACTGTTCAGCATTTGAAATATCTCTATGCTCAATTATTTCAACTTCTGATATAACTTGGTTTTCCTCGTCAATGTTACTACTTACGCAAAATGTACTGCCTTGCTTAATTGCGTCAGCAATTAGCAACAAATATCTAGGTTCAAATACTCTTAATGCTGATAGCTCAGTAGGAAAATATATAATACCAGCACCAAATAATGGAAATTCAACTATCATAATTTCTGGTATTTAGGATAAGGGAAATAATACATTATGAGAATAGAAGATGAGATAAAATTAACATTTGATGATGTATTGATTAGGCCTAAAAGAAGTACATTAATATCTCGTTCAGAAGTAAAGCTTGAAAGAGAATTTAAATTTAGGCACAATAACCATATTTGGGAAGGAATTCCTATATTTTCTGCGAATATGGATACTACTGGTACTTTCGAAACTGCTAAAGCATTACAAAAGCATAAAATGTTAACTGCAGTACACAAATTTTACAATCTTGAAGATTGGAAAGAAAACATAGACTCTTTAGATAAAGACTATGTTGCTGTAACGGTTGGACAGTCAGATGAAGATTTTGAATTAGTTAAAAAAATATTTGCACTTAATAATGATCTTAAATTTCTCTGTATAGATGTTGCTAATGGTTATAGAGAAGATTTTCTTGAAGCAGTAAAAAAATATAGAGAAACTTACAATGATAAAATTATTATTGCTGGGAATGTAGCAACTAGAGAAATGACAGAAGCTCTAATACTTGCAGGCGCTGATATAGTAAAGATTGGTATTGGGCCAGGATCAGTATGCACAACAAGAAGCGTTGCTGGTGTAGGCTATCCTCAACTTTCATCTATATCAGAATGTTCTGATGCTGCTCATGGCTTAGGAGGCCATGTTTTGGCGGATGGTGGTTGTAAGTATCCAGGTGACATCTCAAAAGCATTTGGAGCAGGTGCTGACTTTGTTATGTTAGGGGGTATGTTTGCAGGTCATGAGGAATCTGGGGGAGAACTTGTTACTGAGGAAGATGGTAAACAATATAAAGATTTTTATGGCATGTCATCTACAAAAGCTCAACAAACATATTATGGAGATTTAGCCAACCACAGAGCTGCAGAAGGTAAGAAAGTAAGGCTTGAATATAAAGGACCTATAGACACAACAGTGCAGGCAATTCTTGGTGGGATGAGGTCTGCTTGTTCATATGTAGGTGCAAAAAAACTTAAAGATCTACCAAAAAGTACGACATTTATAAGAGTTACTCAAACAACTAATGAAATATATACAGGGTCTGAAAATCTTTGAAAATAGAAATTTACACTAAAGACAATTGTATCTGGTGCGATCGAGCCAAAAACTTGTTAAATTCAGTAGACTTAGCTTATACTGAAAAAGATTTGTCAAATGATGATGAACGTCAAAATTTTTATAAAAAAGTAGGCGAAGGCGTGAGTACAGTTCCACAAATATATATAGAAGAAAAAAGAATAGGTGGATTCCCACAACTAGTTGCTTGGTTTGAAGAAAATGGCTACTAACCAGTCGTCAAAAACAGTTTTTCTAGCCTTATCTGTTAATTTTTTTATAGCTATAGTAAAAACAGTAATCTCCGTAATTACTTCCTCTAGTGCTATGTTTTCTGAAGCAATTCATTCCTATGTAGATTCAGCTAATCAGTTCATCTTATGGTTTGGAATTAAACAGTCAAAAAAAGTAAATAAAAGAATATATCCACTCGGTAGGGGTAAAGAAGAATATTACTGGACATTAGTTGTTGCAGTCTTAATTTTTACTATTGGAGGATTAGTTTCTCTCGAGCATGGGATACAGGCACTTTCTCACCCACATGAGTTAAAGAATTTATATATATCAATAATTGTTTTAACAGTGTCAATTATTCTCGAATCATTTGTTTTATACAAAGCAGTTAAACAACTTAAGAAAACTGATCAAGAAAATAAATCAATATTTAAATTACTAAAAGAATCAACAGACGGGCCTCTTATAGCTATCGTTATAGAAGATTTTGCTGCAACTATGGGACTATTCATTGCATTAGTAGGTACCTTGCTATCAAACTTTACGGGAAATCCAATATACGATGCAGTTAGCTCAATTCTTATAGGTGTACTTCTAATGATCTCTGGATTATTTCTAGGATATGAAATGAAACATCTAATTACTGGTGAAAGCATAAATCAATATAGTCACGATAAAATAAGAAAAACTATAACTAGTAATAAGAATGTTTCTGAATTAACGTCTCTAAAAATTGTATCAGTAGGAACGAATAGTTATTTAGCATTAGTTTCAATTGATTATTTAGATAATTTAACAGATGCTGAAATAGTCAAATTAAATAATGAATTAAAAATAGAAATTCAAAATATAGATAGTTCTGTTGGTGATATTTATTTTAACGCAGAATAATATAGAATAAAATTATGTCTATTAACAAAGAACATTTGTCAGAAGAGGAGATAGAGGTTACTCAGAATTGTGGAACGGAACCACCTTTTTCTGGCAAATTATTATATGAAAAAAGAGAAGGCATATATAAATGTATTGTGTGTAATAATAAACTATTCGATTCTGATAAAAAATTTGATTCAGGTACAGGTTGGCCAAGCTTTTACGATGCAATAGGTGAAACAGTTACTACCAAAGAAGACAATTCTTTAGGTATGAAAAGAATTGAAATTAATTGTAAAAATTGTAATGCACATTTAGGTCATATATTTAATGATGGGCCAACACCAACAGGACTTCGCTATTGTGTTAATTCTCTAAGTTTAGGATTTGATCCAGTTGAATAAAATATATATAGATTCAAATTGTAATTTATGTATTGGTTATGGTGAGTTTTTAAAACATAGAAATTCTAATTTGATTGTAGCTAATCAATTAGATTTAAAGACACATGAAATCACCAAAGATGAATTGGTATATGAAAGAAATAATGAAAAATATTATGCTAATGAAGCAATCATAGAATCAATATATGATTTAGGTAATATTTTTAAAGTTGTTAAATTGTTCAAAGTATTTCCTAAAAGTTTAAGTTATATACTGTATAAAATATTTGCAAACAATAGGTATAGATTTAATTAATAATGAAAATTGATAAAATTTTATCTAATAAAATATTTAAGTCGTTTATTATCTTTTCAATATTTAGGGCAATTTATGGTTTCGTTATCGTCTTAATAGCATATTTCGCTACTCAAAAATACAATTTAAGTATTTTTGGATCGTTGCCAATATTTATATTTTCTATATTTTTATCACGATATTTTTTTAAGAAATTTAAATTACGTTTTAATCTCTAAAGTTTCCGTAGTTCAAATGTACATTATAATTTTTACCTTTAAGAAAAACTATAGCTTCTTGTAATTCATCTCTCTTTTTAGATGTAACACGTATTGATTCGTTTTGTATTGAACACTGCAACTTTTTAGAAAACTCTTTAAGATCTTTAACTATATTTTTCCCAATTTCTTTATCAATGCCTGATTTCAGTGTATAAATTCTTTTTGATTCTGAGGGGGTTTGTTCATCAATAAAATTAGATAAGAATTTTATAGATACATTTCTTTTTACAAATTTTTCTCTTAAAACTTGATCGGCAGCTTTTAATCTTTCATCAGTGCTGCTTCTAAGTGAAATTGTTTCATTAGAAAAATCTACTGAAGTATTTGTATCTTTAAAATCATATCTGTTTACTATTTCTCTATTCATTTGATCAACAGCATTTAATACTTCTTGTGAATTAAATTCAGATGTTATATCAAAACTTGGCATTTCTTTACTCCTTAATAATCTAATATATCATTTATCATAATTTTGCCTCAAGTATTCATAAGCAACAATTGAAACAGCATTTGCTAAATTAATACTTCTTGAGTCACTAGTCATAGGTATAGTTAAAATATTTTTATTCCCATTTAGTATATCATCAGGCAAACCTACTGATTCAGGTCCAAAAATCAAATGAGAGTATTCTTTGAGTTCAACATCCCATATATTTTTCTTACCTTTAGAAGACAAGTAAGCAACATTTTCTAAATTTATTTCTTTTTTAAATTCATCCCATTCTTCATACATGCTTACTGATGCTAAATCATGATAATCTAAACCAGCTCTTCTAATTTTATTTTCTTGAAAGTTAAAACCTAAAGGCTTGATTATGTTTAAGGGTATATTTGTATTTGCAGATAATCTTATACAAGCACCTACATTTCCTGCTATTTCTGGTTGATAAAGTACAATTTCCACATAGTAATTATATTCCTATTCAATAGTCATAAGGCATGTAAAATATTAAATGTGAAGCAAGTTATTAAAATATTTATACCTAGTTTTGGCAGCTTTAGAAATGTAATAAAAGAAGCACAGAATACTTCAATATCAAGAGAACGGTTTATTGATTTTATTAAAGTTATTGGTTTGCTTATGGTTACTTTTAATACTGAATACCTTTTAGATTTTAGAAATTCTGGAGGTGAATTATTAGTTTACAATGAATCATTTACAATTTCTCATAAAACAAGATTTACTTGGTTTACAACAGGAATTTCATTATTTTTCTTTTCAACAGGATTTACTAATAAAATTGCCTGGTATTCAAATGTTGGGCGTGATGGAAGCCAGTGGAAATTTCTAACAGATAGAGTAAATAGCTTGATGGGCCCGGTATTAGTATGGATATTATCAATCACTGTTTTGTTAAATCTATTTTTTAGAATACTTAAATTCCCACTATTTCTAACTACAGAGGACGACGGGATTATTACTATTACAGAATTTCTCATGTGGCCTTTGTGGATAGTTGCTATCTACTTAGTAGTAGTAATATTTTGTCCACTTACTATTTATCTTCATAAAAAAAATCCCTATCTAACTGTTGTAAGTTTAGTATTTTTGACTATTGCTATAGACACTATAGATTTCTCAATATCTTTATCTTATATAAAACTATTTAACTATTTGATATTTTGGCTAACAATACATCAACTCGGTTATTTCTTTGCAGATGGAAAAATGTTTAAATATAAAGCTTCTATTTTTGTAACAGTTTCTATATTTTGTTATATTTATCTTTTTTACAAATTTGATACGTCTAATCAATTCATGTCTGTTTCAGGATATAGATTAAATCTATTATCGAATGAAGATCCACCAACAATCTATTATTTAATTGCTTCAGTAGGGCTTTTGGCATTTTTCTTATTTTTTAGAAAATCATTTGAGGATATCTTACAAAGTAAAAAGTTTTGGTTGGTATTTAGTTTTTTACATTCAAACATTTACACAATATTTTTATGGCATATATTTCTTTTCTTTTTCATGCATATATTTAATATTGAATTATATTTTTATCCACTCATTTTAATTTTTGTTGTAATTTTATTTGGTGACTATGAAAGAAAAATATTTAAGTTATCAACAAAACTAGTTCAACGTGTAAACCCTCTACAGCCATGGCCTTCACCTATTAAAGCAAAAGGTTCTTATAGTAATTTTTATTTATCTTGGATTTCTTCTATATTAATTTTAATTGGTGTTCTTCAAATTACATTAGGCGGAGTTGGATTATCAGGTTTCTTCACATTGAGGGAACTTTATTTTTTAACAGGAAACACTTTTGAAGCTTTCTTAAAATTATTTACAGGAATTATATTGTTAAATACAACAATCAGAAGAATAGATTTGAAGGATAAAATATTATTATTTGCAGCTATTCTTCAAATATTTTCTTTAGCTGTAAGGAATTATCAATATTCTTTAATTACTACTTTTGAACTATATTTTTCTATGTCTTTAGCGATCTTCTTTATTTGGATTGTTTTACGGAGTCGTAACGCAAAAGCTCAAAGAAAAGTCAAATTAAAGTGAATATACCTAAAGGCGAAACAAGACAGGAGCTATTAAATAGGGCTTTTATATATTTAGTGCTTATAAGTTTTGCAGTAATAATATTTTTAAGAGTAAGGTCTTTGCTATTTGATTTATTTGTCGCAGTAGTTTTGGCCGCTTTAGCTGAACCAATTGTTTACAGATTATCTAAAAAAACAGGAAGAAAATTAGCAGCATTTTTAACCGTAATATCTATTTTGTTAGTCATAGCTGGAATATTATTTTCAATAATACCTGTTATGGTTCAAGAATTATATTTTCTCTCAACACAGCTTCCAAACTATTTGGATAATATATTGGATTATTTTAATAGTGAAGGCTTTACAATATCTAATCAATCTCTGGATTTAGAAAGTGAATTTAATTCATTCATAAAAAATTATGGGGGAGCAGTTGGGAATACTGTTGTGTTTGCTGGCCAGGGTATTCTAAGTGCTTTTGGACATTTTTTTGTAATATTCTTTTTTGCTTATTATTTAATTTCAGAGGGAGAACAATGGAGAATCAAACTTAAAGAGTCACTTGATGATAGGTTTTCAAATGCAATAGATCAAGTATGGACTATTGGAGTTTCGAAAGCTGGTGGGTTTATAGTTGCTAGAGTAATATTATCTATTTTAGCTAGTGCAGTTTTCTCTATATCTTTTGCTGTTATAGGATTACCATCGGCAATAGCATTAGGTATATCAGCAGGTATTCTTTCTCAATTAATACCTGTAGTAGGAACATTCTTAGGTGGAATAGTTCCAGTACTTGCTTCTATATCTTTAGGAACTTCTTATATTCTTTATACATTGTTAGTTTTAGTATTATATCAATTTGTTGAGAATTATTTCATTAGCCCAAGAATAACAAAATCAACTATGGAAATTCATCCAGCGGTTGCAGTGTTCTCCACACTATTTGGTGCCTATACAATTGGAGCAGTAGGTGCAGTGTTAGCTTTACCAGTAGCAGCAACCATACAAGGTGTCATTGGCACAATATTAGAAAATAGGAAAAATGGATAATTTATTTAATATCCCAGCTAATGCTGTAAAAACTGCAGATAAGTTGTTACAAAATTTTAGAGAAGAAACAATAGATGAAGTAGAGGAATCATTTAAAAATCTAAAGAGAAATTTTAAATCTGGAAACTATTTAGCTATTGCTATGTTATTTATTATTCTTGGAATTTCATCCATACTTGCTCAATATTTTAATGAAAATTATTTTCTACAAGCATTGAGCTATTTTTCAATGGCTTTTCTATGCATTGTCACATTTGTAACAATAATCTGGAGAATTTTAAAATGAATGATTTTAAAAAAGAATATAATAACTTAAAAGATTCAATAAATTCAGATAATTCAAAACTAATATCTTTTTTAATTATGGGCATTTTATTAGGAAGATTTATTGAGAAATTTAAAAATATTAAAAAGAAATTTAGACGAAAATAATGAATAGATCAATGCAAAAATTTGTTGCTATAGCAATTGCTGCTGGTGTTCTCCTTTCAACAATTTCATATTTTTTACTACTTTTATAATTTATAGTGAATCTAGATAATTCCTTAATAGTTATAGAGTCACAAAATAAAAAATACTTAACGGTGATTAAATCTGATGATCATTTTATTACTAATGATGGAAAAATATCATACAATGATATTAAGTCAATACCTTCAATTGTTATTTCATCTACAGGTAAAGAATTCAATATTTATAAACCATCCTATAAAGAATTTATTTTATTAATGAGAAGAGGTCCACAAATTATATATCCAAAAGATATTGGCAGCATCATTGTTGAAGCAAATATTAATAATAAGTCCACTGTTCTAGAAATAGGAACAGGTTCAGGGGCTTTAACATTGTATTTAATCTTAATTCTTGGGAAGAACGGTAAAATATTCTCTATTGACTCTGAAAAGAAAAATCAATATAGAGCTAATAAAACAATTGAAAGATACATCTCATCTTTTGCTGAAGAATTTGAGTATAATTTAGAACTAATTCAAAGCGAACTTATTAATTTTTCTTTAAACGACATACTAGATAATATAGATACGATTATTACAGATGTTCCTGAACCATGGGAATTTTTTAATAATAACAAAATTGAAAATAATATTACATGGGTTTCTTATTTACCTTCTATTTCTCAAGTTGATAAATTAACAAATACATTAAAAGATAATAATTTTAAAAATATAGAAATAAAAGAGAATTTAGAACGCTATTGGATAATTAAAGATAAGATACTTCGTCCTAAAAATGAAATGGTAGGGCATACGGGGTTTATTGTTTCTAGTAGATATATATCAGAATAATCAGTCTGGCTCTATCATAATGCACTCACCAGGGCATTCTTCTGCCGATTCTATGACTCCATCTTCCTGTCCCTTTGGAACAACAGCAACACCTTCAGCACCACCAACGTTACCATTCTCTTCTGAATAAACTTTGTCACCTTCTTTTACATAAAAGAGACCATCGTCTAAACCAACAAAAACATCAGGTGCTATTTCTTCACATAGTCCATCTCCAGTGCAGAGATCTTGATCTATCCAAACTTTCATATATTATATTTTACATCAATTAAGGCATACACAAATATATGAATAAAAATTTAAAATAATAAATTTGTACAATATATATATGTATATAAATACTAAAAAAAATAATACATGAAAAATGTACTAAAAAGATGTATTTCTTTACTTACATTATTAAATTCTCAACCTTTAACTGTATCAACAGAATTTATAAAAGATAATTTAGAAGAATATAGAAATTTATCAGATTCTGCCTTTAAAAGGTCATTCGAAAGGGACAAGGTGCTTTTAAGAGAAATGGGCTACAGCTTGGATTATAAAAATGATAAATGGTCAATTGAAGAAGGATACAATATTACAGGAACAGCAATTATTGAGAAATTAAAAACTAATCCTAAAATTAATTTCCACAATTTTATAAATACTTATCATCTAATAAAAAATAATGTAAATTCACATAATGAGAATATAGATAACTTAAATTATGTATCGAAACTAACAAATGCAATTAATGATAAAAAAAGAGTCTCATTTGTTTACAGCAATAAATTAAGAAAAGTCTACCCAATGGGAATAAAGTATCATAAAAATAATTGGTATCTTGGAGCAGAAGAAAATAAATATTTAAAAACTTTTAAATTAGAAAGAATAAGTAATTTAAAAATTGGAAATAA
>Ga0208410_1000405_pt1 | contig 25157 bp, 22 predicted proteins | sample ETN02SmetaG_3_FD_185787 | JGI IMG/M metagenome (GOLD analysis project Ga0208410, IMG submission 185787) | Marine microbial and viral communities from oxygen minimum zone, Eastern Pacific Ocean - ETNP2014F10-02SV257 (SPAdes) (version 2) | ecosystem: Environmental > Aquatic > Marine > Oceanic ... | reverse complement strand
TGCAGTGTGGGGGGTAATGGGTCACCGTCATCGAGCCATTCGACGATGGCTGCGTCGTACGCTGCTGTGTGAGCGAACGCTGTTCTAGCGAGTTGTCGTCGTGTGTCTGCGGTAAGCGTTCCTTGGTCTGATAGTTCGGCAATGATCGTGGCGTAGTCGTTGGGGTCGACGACAATGCCGACGCTGTCGTGATTTTTTGCTGCGGCGCGCACCATGGTGGGTCCGCCAATATCAATCAACTCCACGCTTGGGTCGCTGCGAAATGGGTACAGGTTGCAGATGACCAAGTCGATGGGTTCGATCTCGTATTCGTTGAGGGCTTCGAGGTGTGTTGGTTTGCTCCGGTCTGCGAGTATCCCGCCGTGGATGTTGGGGTGCAAAGTTTTCACTCGACCATCAAGCATTTCTGGGCTCTGAGTGACTTCTTCTACTGGGGTGACGTCCACGCCAGCTTCGTTGAGTGCTGTGGCGGTACCGCCGCTGGACACAATGTCCCAGCCAAGTTCAGCTAGGGCTTTGGCTGTTTCGATGATTCCAGTTTTGTCGTATACAGAAATAAGTGCTCTCATCTTTGTTTCTCCATCTGGGCAAGGAACTTTTTGATAGTGGCGGGGTAGAGATCGCGTTCGGTCAGTTTGATTCGTTCATGAAGCGAAGTTTCGTCGTCGTCGTCTCGTATTTCGACTGGTGATTGGGCGAGAATTGGGCCAGCGTCAACTTCTAGTGTCGCTATATGCACCGTGCAACCTGTGACTCGCACACCATGTTGAAGCGCGTCGGTGACTGCGTGCCATCCAGGGAATGAAGGTAGGAGTGAGGGGTGTGTGTTAAGCACTCGCCCTTCGTAAGCGTCGAAAAAGGGTGCTCCTAAGATTGTTCCGAATCCGGCCATTGCCACGACTTCTATATTCTCGGCTTGCAAGGCGGCCACAACGTCAGTCGAGTATTGGTTTCGGTCAAATCCTGTTCCAAAGTTGCTGCGTTCAACAAGCACAACTGGAATGTTCTCAGCTTCTGCTAGATCAATGGCGGGGCAGCGTCTGTCAACTACGACCGCGGCGACTTCAACCTCGGCATTAATGATTGCTTTGCATATTGAACCGGTTCCGGATGCAAGTACTGCGAGACGCACCCCTTGGAACTTAGTTGGCCTGGGCTACAAGGAGGCGACGATCTCTGCCATCAGTTCACCGGCTTCGGTCGGGTTGAGTCCGACTTTGACTCCGGCGTCGCGCAGGGCTTCCATCTTCGCGTCTGCTGTTCCTTTGCCTCCAGAGACGATGGCACCTGCGTGTCCCATTTTCTTTCCTGGAGGTGCTGTCACCCCTGCGATATAGGACGACACCGGTTTTGTCATGTGATTCTTGATGAAGTCTGCTGCTTCTTCTTCAGCTGATCCACCTATTTCACCGATCATCATTACCGCTTGTGTGTCGGGGTCAGCTTCAAATGCTGCAAGACAGTCAATAAACGAAGTGCCAGGTACTGGGTCTCCGCCAATGCCGACGCATGTCGTGACGCCAATGTCTTTTTGTTGCAATTCATATAGAGCTTGGTATGTCAGGGTGCCTGACCTACTGACTATGCCGACTGGTCCACCCGCTTTGGCTATGTGTCCCGCGGTGATGCCGATGTTGCATTGTCCGGGGCTGATAATGCCTGGACAGTTAGGTCCAAGTAGTTGAACGTCTGGGTACTGTGCTTTGAGTTCGTTGTAGAAAGTTGCTTCGTCGTGAGCAGGTACACCTTCGGTTATACACACGATGAATTTGATTCCACCGGCTGCTGCATCCATCACTGCTGAATACACGCCTGCAGCGGGAATGAAGATGCAAGATGCGGTTGCTCCGGTGGCTTCTACTGCTTCTGCACAGTTAGCGAAGATGGGGATCCCATCTACGTCTTCTCCGGCTTTTTTGGGGTTGGTCCCGCCAACGACTTGGGTTCCGTAATCGCGGTTAAGTAAACCGTAGTAGCGGCCTTGGCTTCCTGTAAGTCCTTGGTAGATGACTTTGGTGTTGCTGTCTACGAAGATGCTCATGCCTCTGCTCCCTTGGCGAGTTCGACGACTTTTTTGGCTGCGTCGAGCATGGTTGGTTCCATCATTAATTTGTCATTCAGAGCTGGTTGAAGAATTTCTCGTCCTTCGTCTGCGTTAGTACCGTCGAGTCGAATAACGATTGGGGCATCGATGTCTACTCTGTTGAGTGCTTCGATAATGCCGTTGGCAACCTCTTCGCCTCGGGTTATCCCACCGAAGATGTTGATGAAGATTGATTTGACTTCGGGGTCGTTGTTGATGACTTCGAGGGCCCCTGCCATAACGTCGGCGTTGGCTCCACCGCCTATGTCAAGGAAGTTTGCTGGTTTCCCTCCGACTTGGTTCACGACATCGACGGTTGACATTGCAAGCCCAGCGCCGTTTGCGATGACACCGACACTGCCTTCGAGTCCAACATATTGAAGGCCTTTTGCGTGGGCTGCTTCTTCTCGTTCGTCTCGGGGTTGGGTTTCGTCGAATTCTGCGTAGTCCTCGTGCCGGAACACCGAGTTTGAGTCGAGTGTGACTTTGGCGTCGAGGACGTGCACTCGGTTGTCGGGTGTGAGGATGAGCGGGTTGATCTCAACGAGGTCTGCGTCGCCTTGGACGTAGGCGTCGTAGAGCTGCATGGCGATGTCTACTGCACCTTCTACGGCGACTGGGTTGAGGTTGGCTCCGTCTACCCAAGCTTGCGCTGCTTCTCGTGTAAGGCCGACCGCTGGGTCGACATGAATTTTGCTTATGGCGTCAGGGTTTTCTGCGGCGACTGTTTCTATTTCGACGCCGCCTTCTGCTGACAGCATTCCCAAGTGTTGTTTCGCTGAGCGGTCGAGCGTGAAACTTGCGTAGTACTCCTCGGATATGTCGCTGGCTTTTTCGATCCACAGCCGTTGGACAATGTGACCATTGATGTCTAATCCCAAGATGTTGTTGGCGTGTTCTTGCACGTCTTCGACACTTGCTGCGAATTTCACTCCGCCGGCTTTGCCTCGGCCACCTGTGTGGACTTGGGCTTTCACCATTACGGGTGTTCCGAGGCGTTCTGCGGCGTCAACAGCTTCTTGAACTGTGAATGCGACTTCGCCGTCAGAGACGGGCATCCCGAACTGTTTAAAGAACTGTTTGCCTTGGTATTCGAAGAGATCCACTGGGGGCTCCTGTCTTGGCTTGGTGTAGGGAGATGAGGTTGCCCTACGAATTCGACATACTAGGTGGATCGGAGAGGTAACTGTCTATTGAAAGTGGTGTTTCGATGAGTGAATTTGAAACTGGTACTGATGTGATGCTGGCCAGACGTGAAGGTCAAGTCGCAGTGTTGACCTTTAACCGGCCCGATGCTCGTAACGCGTTGCATCCAGAAACGTATGCGGCATTTGAGAAGTTGCTACCTCAACTAGCGGAAGATCCTGCGGTTGGGGCGTTGATGTTGACGGGCGCGGGTGGCGCTTTTTGTGCCGGAGGCGATGTTAAAGGCATGAATGCTCGTAACTCTGGTGCAGCTCCAGCTGCGACGAGCTTGGAGTCAAACGTTGATGATTTGCGGCAACGACAACGAACCGTGTCTGCGGCGTTACAAGCTTTTCCTAAGGTGACAGTGGCTGCGATTGATGGGGCGGCAGCTGGCGCTGGGTTGTCGATCGCTTTGGCGTGTGATCTGAGGGTGGCTTCTCCTCGAGCGGTTTTTACTACTGCATTCGCGAAAGTTGGCTTTTCCGGCGATTTTGGCGGCAGCTGGTTTTTAACTCAGTTAGTGGGAGCAGCAAAAGCTCGGGAACTGTATTTGACCGCGGATCGTTTTGATGCTTCCGAAGCGTTGTCATTCAATGTTGTGAACAAAGTTTTTGAAGACGAAGATTTTGAGGCTGCTGCTGTCGCGTATGTTGCTCGTTTCGCTGAAGGTCCGTTGGTAGCGCAGCGTTACATCAAAGAAAATCTGAACCGGGCTCTGGGCTCAGATTTGTTGACCTGTTTAGACGCTGAGGCGATGGCAATGAGTCGTTGCCGTTCAACCGACGATCATAAAGAGGCTGTGGCAGCGTTTGTTGAGAAGCGGACCCCGGTCTTTACTGGCCGTTAATTCTTAGCTTGGTGCTTTTTGGAGGTTGGCCCACCCTAAGAGAAGTGTTTTCTCTCCGATATCGACAAAGTTGATGGTGATTTCCGCGTTATCTCCTGATCCGAGGAGTTGGAGTATTACTCCTTCTCCGAACTTCGGATGGTGAACGTCGTCACCTACTTTGAGGCTGGGTGATGGGCTTGTGGGTTGTTGGGTCCCAGCGGCGATCGCTTTTTCGATGATGCGTTCGCGGGCCCGTTCTCGACGTTGAGCTCGTTTATCTTCATCAACTTCGACAGGTGCGGTAGCTGAAACAGTTGTGCGACCAGCTTTGTGTATCCCTCTCGGGCTTCGGTCATCAAGAAGTTCGTCGGGTATTTCGCGCAGAAAGCGGCTAGGGGTGTTGTATTGCTGTTGGCCGTAGATCCAGCGGCTTTCAGCCAACGTTAGGTACAGCTGTTCTTCGGCTCGGGTTATCCCCACATAGGCGAGCCGCCGTTCTTCTTCAAGTTGGTCGGGATCACCGAGCGACATGAACGACGGGAAAATTCCATCTTCCATACCGACGACAAACACGATGGGGAACTCGAGTCCCTTAGCGGTGTGCAACGTCATGAGCGTCACTTCTGATTGGTCGTCAAGTTCGTCGGTAGGTGAAACAAGCGAGACTTGTTCTAGGAATTCTTCGCATGTTTCATATTGTTCGGCGGAACCGATGAGTTCTGCGAGGTTTTCGAGTCGTCCTTCGGCTTCTATTGACCGTTCATCTCGCAATTCTTCTATGTATCCGGACCGTTCGAGAGCCAGTTGTAACAGTTCTGCTGGACCTTCTGATACACGATTTGAGAGCTGTCGGAGAAGTTCTGTGAAGTTGGCCAGCCCTTTCTTCGCAGTGCCACTAATTCCTACTTCTGGCCAGTTGTTGAGTGCTTCGTTGAATGGGACTCCGTTGTGGTTGGCGTATTGGTCGAGTCGGGCAACGCTGCTGTCGCCGATGCCGCGTTTGGGTACGTTGAGAACGCGTTTGAGTGAGACTTCGTCGGTGGGGTTGATGACGGCTCGTAAATAGGCAAGTGCGTCTTTGACTTCTCGTCTGTCATAAAAGCGGGTGCCGCCTACTACGCGATACGGAACGGAGACCCCTGCTAAACGTTCTTCGATGATTCGGCTTTGTGCGTTTGCTCGATAAAAGATTGCGACGTCGCTCCATCGAAGTCCGCCTTGTCCGTGGAGTCGTTCGAGTTCTCCGATGATCCAGGCTGCTTCGTCAACTTCGTCATCAGCGCGATAGAGAACGATCTTGTCTCCCGCTGACTTGTCGGTCCATAGTTCTTTGGGTTTGCGACCGTAATTGTTGGATATGACAGAGTTCGCTGCATCGAGAATTGTTTGTGTGGATCGGTAGTTCTGGTCGAGGACAACAACGCCGGTATCGGGGAACGCTTTTTCGAATTCGAGAATGTTTCGTATGTCCGCTCCGCGGAACGCATACACCGATTGGTCGCTGTCGCCGACTACGAAAACATTTCTGTGTTTGTCTCCGAGTTTGAGGACTATGTCGTTTTGTGCCTGGTTGGTGTCTTGGTACTCGTCGACCAGGACGTGCTGGAAGCGTTCTTGGTAGTGACCTAGGGCGTCAGGGAAGTTGTTGAAAAGTTGGACGGTCACGGTGAGTAGGTCATCGAAATCCATGGCGCCTGATGCGCGAAGGCGTCGTTGGTATTCGTCATAGATTTCTGCAATTTTGCGATCAAAAATGCCGTCTGCTCTGTCCAGTGCAACGTCGGTGGATATGAGCTCATTTTTGAGGTTGGAGATTTGTGCGTGAACGCTTCGGGCCACAAATTTTTTGTTGTCGAGTCCTAAGTCGCGAACGACATAGCCGGTGAGGCGCGTGGCGTCTGCTTGGTCGTAAATTGAGAAAGCACTGGGGTATCCGAGTTGTTCCGCGTCACGGCGGAGGATACGAACACACGCCGAATGGAAGGTGGAGACCCACATTTTTTCTGCGACGGGTCCGACAAGAGCAGCGACTCGGTCTTTCATTTCTTGGGCTGCTTTGTTGGTGAAGGTGATGGCAAGAATTTGGAATGGGTTGACGTTGTCTTCTTGGATGAGGTGTGCGATGCGGTGGGTAAGGACTCGTGTTTTCCCTGATCCTGCACCCGCGACGACGAGTAGTGGTCCATTTCGATGGATCACAGCGTCGTGTTGGGCGGGGTTAAGGCCTTGAAGAATGTCGTGAGCACTCATGACAACAGTTAGGTGGTGTAGTCAGCGTTGATGCGCACGTAGCCGTCGGTGAGGTCGCATCCATAGGCGGTGAATGTTCCATCCCCAATACCTAAATCTGCTGCAATTCGCACCTCTTCACTTGCGAGATATGTTTCTAACTCGGCCAGTTTTTGGGGGCTGGCTGGTGTCGGGTAAACCTCTTGGTCACCAAAATGGATTAAGACTTCTTGTTGGTTGATATCTGCGTCACCACATTTTCCAATTGCCATGGCGACGCGTCCCCAATTCGGATCTCGTCCATGAATGGCTGTTTTAACGAGCGGTGAGTTAACGATTGCCTTAGCTACTCGTTTTGCTTGTTCGTCATCACGAGCTGAGGTGACATCGACAACAACAAGTGTTTCTGCACCTTCGCCGTCGGCTGCGAGTTGGCGGGTGAGGTTTAAACACACCTCTGACAGGGCGCTCTCAAATTCGTTTTCCTCGACAGGGCCGGCTTGTCCTGATGCTAGAACGACGGCCATGTCGCTCGTCGAGGTGTCTGTATCGACGCTCAGTGCGTTGAAGGTCTTGTCGACGATTCGTCGAAAGATTTCGTCGAGTCTGTCCGAGTTGATTTCGGCGTCGGTGGTGATGATGGCAATCATCGTCGCCATATCCGGTTCGATCATGCCGACGCCTTTTGCGATCCCAACAATGGTGGCTGGACCAGCAGCAGCTGAGGCTACTTTTGGGTGCGTGTCGGTCGTCATTATGGCGGCCGCAGCCAGGTCTGCTTTTCGGTCGGAGAATGGTGCTTCTAGTTGGGTGAGGTAGTCCCGGATTTTGTCCATTGGGTATTGGACGCCGATCACTCCAGTTGAACCGAGAATGATTTCGCTTGGCTCTGCATTTACGGTCGCTGCAATTAGTTCTGTGATTTCTTCCGCGTTGGATCGGCCGGTTTCGCCGGTCGCGACATTGGCGTTCTTTGAGATGACCGCTATGGCTTTCGCTACACCAGTAGCAATGTTTCGTTTAGAGATTTCGATGTTGGGTCCAGCGAATCGGCTCTGCGTGAATACTCCTGCTGCCGAACTATGCGAATCGCAGGTGAGGACCATCAGGTCGTTGGTGTCGTCTTTGATACCGACGTTGCCTACGTGAAGAGCAAATCCCTGCGGGAGGTTAGTCATCTGTTCACTCCCACTCGATGGTGCCTGGGGGTTTAGAGGTGATGTCGTACACGACCCGATTGACGCCTTCGACCTCGTTAATGATTCGTGATGACATGTTTTCGAGGATGTCGTATGGGAGTCGAGCCCAGTCTGCTGTCATAGCGTCTTCGCTTGTGACGGCGCGAATGATGATGGGCCGAGCGTAGGTACGTTCGTCTCCCATGACTCCGACGCTGCGAATGTCGGCGAGGACAGCGAATGCTTGCCATATTTCTCGTTCTAGTCCTGCCTGCGCGATTTCGTCTCTGACTATCGCGTCGGCGTGTTGGAGTAATGAGACCGCTTCGGGAGTTACTTCTCCAACGATGCGGACTCCCAGCCCCGGTCCTGGGAATGGTTGTCTCCAAACGATTTCGTCGGGGAGCCCCAGTTCGGTTCCAACTGCTCGTACTTCGTCTTTGAATAGGTTGCGTAGTGGTTCAACTAGTTCGAATTCCATGTCGTCGGGAAGTCCACCTACGTTGTGATGGCTTTTGATTTTCGCTGCTTCGCTGGTTCCTGATTCGATGACGTCGGGGTAGAGCGTCCCTTGCACTAGGAAGTGGGCGTCGGTGATGCCTCCCTGGGCTTGTTCGAAAATTCTGATGAATTTTTCGCCGATAATTTTTCTTTTGTCTTCAGGGTCGGTGACTCCCTTGAGTGCTTCGAAGAAAGTCTCGGCAGCATGTTCGTGAATGAGCTCGATTCCTTGGGTTCGTTGGAACGTTTCGACGACTTGGTCGCCTTCTCCGAGACGCATGAGTCCGGTGTCAACGAAAACGCAGACGAGCTGGGCTCCTATGGCTCTGTGAACGAGAGCTGCCGCGACGGCGCTGTCGACCCCTCCTGAAAGTCCGCATATTGCGCGGCCTTCTCCTACTTGTTGCCGGATTGCGTCAACGCTTTCTTCAATGACGTTGGACATGGTCCAGTCGGCTCGACAATGCGCAATGTCGATTAGGAAGGTTTCCAACAGTTGCTGTCCGTGGGGCGTATGGGCAACTTCTGGGTGGTATTGGACCCCATAAATGTTTTCGTCACTATTTTCTATGACGGCTGCTGGGGCGTCACTGGTCGATGCGGTGACGCTGAAACCTTCGGGTGGTTGGGTGATGGCGTCAAAGTGAGACATCCACACGGAATCACCGGCAACGACGTCCTCAGGAAGCAGTCGTGACAATTGGTTGTTTGGTTGAAGTTCGGTTCTTCCGTATTCGCCGCGTCCGCTTCGGTCTACTGTCCCGCCGAGCTGGTGCGCTATTAGTTGAGCTCCGTAACAAATTCCGAGGATGGGAATACCTAGTTCATAGACCCCGACATCGATGGTCGGCGCTCCTTCAGTGTGAACTGATTTGGGTCCGCCAGACAGAATGATTGCAGCTGGGGCGCGGTCAGCGATTTCTTCTGCGGTGATGGTGTTTGGCACAATTTCGCTGTACACACGCGCTTCGCGAACTCGGCGAGCTATGAGTTGAGCATATTGGGCGCCGAAATCGACGACCAGAACTGTTTCGTGGGCGTTATCGACCTGGACCATACGCGATTCGTGGGATCGGGAAGTAACCGACTGTAGCGGTCATTGGGCCTGTCGCACCGTTTATTTTGTGTCTTCTGGGTCTTCGAGACCTGCAAGAAGCAGCTGGTGGAGAAGATTTGCTGTTGCTCCCCAGATGGTGTCTCCAAAAAGGTCAAAAAAATACACTGAGCGCTCGTGGTTGGAGCCAGGCCAGATCCAACGTTCTTCGCGGTAAACGTCTGGAAGTAACAGTTCAGACAAGGGAACTTCCAATATTTTGTCTACTTCGTCGGGATTGGGGGCTAGCGAGGGCTTGTGAGCAAGCCGCGCCACGTATGGAACTATTCGTGCTTGGGACGAAACTGTTGTGAGGTGGTCGAGTTCACCAATTTTTTGTATAAGTGACCTGTCGAGATGCACTTCTTCGTGTGCCTCTCGACAAGCTGTGTCCCATAGGGCTTCGCCTGGGTCTTGTCCGCCGCCAGGGAAGCTGATCTCGCCGCTGTGAGAGCGCATCTGTTGCGTTCTGCGGGTCAAGATCACTGTTGTCTCTGGATCGTCGTAGAGCGCTATCAGGACCGCTGAGTGGCGTTTGGGGGGTGGTGCGCCGGTGAGTTGTCGACCAGTGGGGCGGACCGCTAGATGCCGTTCAAGCGATTCCATACTTATTTGAGTTACGCCAGTCCATGGCGCTGGGTCTCCGAGACTCCATTGGGGGGGTCGCGGGATATGTTGAGGCCCACCGCGATTGGTTTCCGTCACATCCGCAAAGTTAGAAGGTTTCAGACAAAAAAGCGTTGGGGCGGACCCGAAGGTCCGCCCCAAATGCACATGAGTTAGTTGAATTACATCATGCCTGGCATGCCGCCGCCCATGCCGCCCATGGCGGCAGCTGCTGCAGCAGGATCCATTCCTTCTTCTGGCTTATCGGTGACAAGTGTTTCTGTTGTCAGCAACAGTGCTGCGATAGACGCTGCATTCTGTAGTGCTGCTCGAGTCACCTTGGCCGGGTCAATAACTCCTGCAGCGACGAGGTCTTCGAATTCGCCTGTTGCTGCGTTAAAGCCGTTATTGCCACCAGCTGTTTCAACTTGTTGTACGACGACTGCACCTTCGTGACCGGCGTTAGCTGCGATCTGTCGTGCAGGGGCGTCCAGTGCACGGAACACCATGCTGGCGCCCGTTGCTTCGTCACCGTCAAGTGACAGCTCGTTGATAGCTGCTCGGGAGCGAAGTAACGCCGTACCACCACCGGGGACAATGCCCTCTTCTATGGCAGCTCGAGTAGCTGAAACAGCATCTTCGATACGGTGCTTCTTCTCTTTGAGTTCAACTTCGGTCGCTGCACCAACTTGGATGACTGCAACGCCACCGGCAAGTTTGGCTAGGCGTTCCTGAAGCTTCTCTCGGTCCCAGTCGCTATCAGTTTCGTCGATTTCGCGTTTGATTTGGCTGACGCGTCCTTCGACGTCTGAACTATCGCCTGCACCTTCGACGAGGGTAGTTTCGTCTTTGGTGATGATGACCTTGCGGGCCTGGCCCAGAAGGTCGATGCTTGTGTTCTCAAGTTTGAGGCCTACCTCTTCAGAGATGACCTGGCCGCCTGTAAGGATGGCCATATCTTGGAGCATGGCTTTGCGTCGTTCGCCAAAGCCAGGGGCTTTAACTGCGACAGATGTGAAGGTTCCGCGAATCTTGTTAACGACGAGGGTGGCGAGGGCTTCGCCTTCAACGTCTTCCGCGATAATCAGCAGCGGCTTCCCACCTTGCATGACCTTTTCAAGGACCGGTACTAGTTCTTGGACCGATGAAATTTTTCCATTGACGAACAAAATGTATGGTTCGTCGAGGACTGCTTCTTGACGGTCGGGGTCGGTTACGAAATACGGTGACAGGAAACCCTTGTCGAATTGCATGCCTTCGGTGAATTCGAGGTCGACACCAAAAGTGTTTGATTCTTCGACTGAGATCACTCCATCTTTGCCGACTTTGTCGAACGCTTCCGCGAGGATTTCGCCGATCGCTGGGTCCGCTGAGGAAATCCCGGCAACTGAAGCGATCTTTCCTTTGTCGGAGGATACGTCTTCGGACATTTCGCCGATGGCTTCTACAGCTGATGCGACTGCTGCTTCTATGCCTTTCTTGAGGGACATAGGGTTAGCGCCTGCGGCTACGTTACGTAGGCCTTCGCGAACCATTGCCTGTGCGAGGACGGTGGCTGTGGTTGTGCCATCACCTGCGACATCATTGGTTTTAGTTGCGACCTCTTTGACGAGTTGAGCGCCCATGTTTTCGAATGGGTCTTCAAGTTCGACCTCTCGAGCGATGCTGACACCGTCGTTGGTAATGGTCGGCGCACCGAATGACTTTTCAAGTACCACGTTGCGGCCTTTTGGACCCAAGGTGACCTTTACTGCGTCGGCAAGTTGGTTGACGCCTGCTTCTAAGCCGCGTCGTGCTTCTTCACTGAATTTGAGAATTTTTGCCATTTTCAGACTCAGCTCACTATCGCGAGAACATCGCGTGCACTTAGGATCAATAAATCTTCGCCGCCTGATGTGATTTCAGTTCCACCGTATTTGCTGTATATCACGGTGTCGCCGGCGTTCACGTCGACAGGTATGAGTTCTCCGGTTGAATCGGATCGCTTTCCCGGACCTACTGCTAGGACTTCACCCTGTTGGGGCTTTTCCTGGGCTGTATCGGGAATAACAAGACCGCTAGCAGTGGTCTCCTCAGCGACGCCGGGTCGCACAACAATGCGATCCTCGAGTGGCTGCAGGTTCATCAGCTGTTCGCCTCCATAGCTTGGTTATTAGGGCCCATGGAGCGTTAGCACTCTCGCATGGGGAGTGCTAACGATATTGTGGTTGGCTGCCGATAAACAACCTGATGGGGCAACGTTTCTGAGAATTTTGTCAAATTTCTGCGTATCAGTCGATAAATGGGAGCCTGAGATTGGGGTCTGCTCCCAGATCTAAGGGTGATGGGCCTTGGCTTTGCATTCGCCACCAGGCAGTGGCGGCGACCATCGCAGCGTTGTCTGTGCACATTGCTCGGGAGGGAAGGAACCCTTGTATTCCGTCTTCGACGCATATGTCGAGAGTTTTTTCTCGCAGTTCGCTGTTCGCCGCTACTCCTCCAGCTAAGCAAATCCCTTTCGCTCCTATGTCACGCGCTGCTTGTCGGGCTTTGTGCGTGAGGACGTCGACGACCGCTGCTTGAAATGATGCTGCTATGTCTGCTGTTTCGGCATCAGGGTTTTGTCGTACATAGTTGACGACCGCCGTTTTCAGTCCTGAGAACGAGAAGTTGAGGCCTTCGTTACGCATGGGTGGCGTGAATTTGATCGCTGTGGGGTCTCCTTGCTTGCTCAAGTCATCGATGGCAGGGCCTCCTGGATATCCCAGGCCTAAGTATCGGGCCACCTTGTCAAATGCTTCTCCAGCTGCGTCGTCGACTGTGGCCCCTAAAAGTTTGTATTGCCCGTGGTCTTGGAATTCGATCAGCATGGTGTGTCCGCCACTGACAAGCATGACGACCAGTGGGAAGTCCATATCGGGCTCTTCTATTAAGGCTGCATAGAGGTGGGCTTCGTGGTGGTTGATACCAATAAATGGGACATTCCAGCCGAGCGATAATGCTTTGGCTGCTGATACGCCGATGAGCAGGCTGCCGATTAGACCGGGTCCGTGTGTCGCTGAAACAACGTCGATGTCTTCATCGTTGACTCCTGCTTCGACCATGGCTTCTGCGATTACTGGGGTGAGTAGTGATTCATGGGCTCGTCCTGCTATTTCGGGGACTACACCTCCGTACCGGGCGTGAAGATCTACCTGGCTGCTGACGACATTGGCGAGGATTTGGTTGCCGTCGACGACGATGGCTGCTGCGGTTTCGTCACATGAGGTTTCAATTCCTAAGATGACAGTCATTGTTCTCCCCAGTCTGTGGTGCCTGGTATTTCACTTTCGATTTGGTTGAGGAGCGCGGTGTGGTCTGGCTTTTGTATGTCATGGCACCACATCACTAGGGCATCTTCTCCGTTGTCGCCGTAGTAGCCAGCTCGAATTCCCGCTGGTGCGTAACCGAAGCGTCGGTAGAGGTTTTGGGCACGGTCATTTGATACTCGAACCTCGAGGGTCATGGCATCGACGCGATGGGGTAGGCATCCTCGGTGAACGGCGAGCATTAATCGATTGGCGATGCCAAGGCTTTGTGCTTTGGGGTCAACTGCTACGGAGGTGATGTGTCCTTCGTCGTGGACGATCATCGCTCCTCCGTATCCTGCGACTCGACCTTCGTGGTAGGCGACGTAGTAGACGCGTTTATCTCGCCGTCGGAGCTCGTCGTGATACATCGACGTAGACCATGGTTTTGTGTAGACCTGTTTGTCGATGTTGCGGATTGCTCGAACGTGCCGCTTTCTCATTTGTTCGATGATGACGTGCGTGTCGGTGGTCATCATGAGCGTTCTCGTTGTTGCCAGTTGATTCTGGCGTCAGGGGCCCGGAGGTAGAGGGGTGTGACTTCAGAAGGGGCAACGAATTCTTCGCGCAACGCTCGAGGGTGAGCTAGTTCTACGAGTGACCCTGCGTTCGGGTATCTGAATCCTTCTTGGCCGATTTCGACCCCTCGAAGGTTTTCGAAAGTATCTGCATACCGTTGAGCTCCGTCACCTACTACTAGGCAGTCTTCGGCGTTGGCGTTGAGTTGATTGGCTACATTGTCTGGCTGATCAACGTGCGGTTCAGAGATTCGTTGAATGCCTCCTGCTGTTTTCCGGTATGTCGCATAAAAAATTTCTCCGCGGCGCGCGTCGACTGTGGAGACAATCAGTCGATCTGAGAATCGGGCCGGGAACGCTGCCAGGTCGAGGCTAGATATACCGATCATCGGTACTTTGCAGGCGTGCGCTATTGCTTTGGCTGTTGCGAGTCCTACTCGAAGCCCAGTGAATAAACCTGGACCGATGTCTACGGCAACTACTCCAATTTCGTTGAGGTCTAGTTTGGTTTGGGCACACAAAAATTGGATAGCGGGGGCCAAGGTTTCGGCGTGACGGCGATCTCGAGCGGTGTGGAATGAGGCTATGACGCCTTCGTGGCCGCCGATGGCGACTCCTACTTGCGGGGTAGCTGTTTCTATTCCGAGAACAAGCACGTTAGAGTTCTCCCGTTTCGGTGGTAGTCCAGTCAGTCCAAATATCTTCTAGTTGCGAATTTCTAGATACCCATGAGCTTCCGATTGGTTCAATTTCGAGGACTCGTGCGTCATCAATGTCTTCGGGGTGTCCGAGTTGGATTCGTATGCGAAGAAAGTCTCTTGGCAATTCGGGTACGACCACTTCGCCCCATTCAATGCAGATAGTTGCATGGTCTTCTAGGAGTTCCGGTAGATCGAGATCGAGAACTTCGGCGAGATTGTCTAGACGATAGACATCTAAGTGATGGAGGCGTAGCCGTCCTTCGTAGCTTGCCGCCAAAGTGAAGGTGGGGCTTGTTACTTGTTCGGTGACACCTAACGCTGCAGCCAGACCTTGCACAAAAGCAGTTTTTCCGGCTCCAAGGTCTCCTGAGAGAAGGATGACATCACCTGGGAGCAGGATCGGCTCAAGCGCGGCGGCTACTTGCCTGGTGGCTTCAACGGAACGGGTTCGTACATGCAACATGGTGGCTAACTTTGAGTGTACGACCGGTTATGTGTGCCAACGACGTGGCACTCGGGCTGTTATTGCCGTCAAAATTTCGTAGGGGATCGTCTCGGACCATCTGGCTAGGTCTTCCACCGTGATTTGGTGAGCGTCCGAGGAGCCGATCAGGATCACTTCGTCTCCGTTGTAGGCACTGGAGTCTTTTATGTCGATCATGGTTTGGTCCATGCATACGCGGCCAACGACATTGTGGATCTCATCGTCGATGATCACTTGAGCTTTGTTGGAAAGTGCTCGGCGGTAACCATCGGCGTACCCGACAGGCAAAGTCACCACTCGGGTGGAGGCTTGGGGTGCCCAAGTACTGCCGTAGCTAACGGGATTTCCTGCTTCTACTACTTTGAAATAAATAACTTCGCTACGCCATGAAAGTACGGGTTGGAGCGCGATCGTTTGGGTCGTTTCGGGTGTGGGAGCAACTCCGTAGAGCAGTAATCCTGGACGAACGAGGTCGAGATGAGCTTCTGGTAGGGCCGCGATGGCCGCTGAGTTAGCTATATGGCGTTTGGGGTAAGGCAAACTGTGTTGCGGGTAGAACTCGAGAGCCTCTAGGAACCTTTCGAGTTGTAGTCGTGCGAATTCAAGTTGAGGTTCGTCTGCGGAAGCGAAGTGGGTGAACACTCCTTCTACTTTGACTGCTGGGCATTGCAGCGCTGCTTCGAACAGGGTGTCGGCGTTGTAGTGGTGAACGCCGATACGTTCCATGCCGGTATCGATTTTGAGGTGCACAGTTGCTTTGGTCTTTGCTGCTTCTGCGGCCTCGTTTATTTGTCGGAGTTTGTCTACCGACGGGGCCGTGAAGATCAAGTCATGTTCGATGAATAGCGGTATCTGTCTCTCTACTGCACCTCCGAGCACGTGGATTGGTGTTGTAATTCCAGCTTTTCTGAGTGTTACACCTTCTTCGACGTAGGCAACCCCGAGACATGGGGCGTTGAGTTCTTCCAACCTTGTGGCAACTTGTGTTATTCCGTGACCGTATGCGTCTGCTTTAACGATGGGCATCACTTGGGTGTTTCCAACATGTGCCTGTATGGCTTTGTAGTTATTTTCTAACGCGGTGAGATCAATGTCACACCAGGTGGGACGTTGGGTGTCACTCATTGCGACAACATCACTGATCGCGCGGGTTGAAGTAATAAAGGCAGGTCGCTGGCTGTCATGTCGGGTTGGGCAAGTTGGGCTGCTTGTCCGTGCCAATGGGCGGCTGCGGCTGCGGCTAGGTGAACTGGTGTGTTTCGGATTATGGCTCCAATGATTCCTGTTAATACGTCGCCGGTACCTGCGGTTGCCAGGCGTTGGTTGGCGTTTCGTACGAAGAGTAGGTCGCCGTTGGTGTCGCTAACGAGCGTTGTTGGGCCTTTAAGTAGAACAGCGCTATTTTTGGCTGCTCCGCGGACGGCAGCGCATCGATCTGCGGCAGGTGGTGATCCGGTAAGTTTTTCGAATTCGCCGTCGTGTGGGGTCAATACCGTCGTCGAGGCACTGTTTCGCAGACAGGTTGGGTGAGTAGCGACTGCGGTGAGGCCGTCGGCGTCAACGATGGTTGGGATTGGGGATCGTTCTATAAGTTCCGCTGTTGCAGCAATGGTGTCGGGGTCTGTTCCTAATCCTGGTCCAATAAGCAATGCAGCGAATCGTTCAAGATCTTTTAGGACTTCTGATACCAAATTCTTGTTGGTGAGCTGTCGCGTAACTGCTTCTGGGGGCATGTCATTGGGTTGGAGGTTGGTTGTGGGTGAGGAGACCACGATCATCCCTGCTCCTGCTCGTAGCGCTCCGCTGGCCGCTAGTTGAGCGGCGCCAGTCATACCAGGCGACGCAGCGATAAGGCGGACCGCGTTGGTCCATTTGTGGTCTGTAGCTGATCGTTGAGATAACGGCAGCGACAGATCTTGGTCGGTGATGAGGTTGCACCTAGAAATGCCGATGTTGAGTCCCAGTTCAGCTATCTCTATTTCGCCTGCTCGGCTGGCGCCGGGTTCCAGCAGAAGTCCTGGCTTTAAAGCACCAAATGTGATGGTGCGATTTGCTTGGAGTGATCCGTGGTCCTGTCCGGTAAGTCCGTCAATGCCAGAGGGAATATCTACTGCCAATACTGGGCATTGAGGTTGCGGTGGTGGTTCCCATTGGTCTCGGAATCCTGTTCCGTACGCTGCGTCGATGACAAGATCGGCTTCTGGAAGAGCGTTCAGGCTGGGGCTATGAATTTTGCATCTGACACCGCGTCGCTCGAGGAGTTGCGCCGCGACTTTCCCATCTTGGCCGTTATTTCCTTTTCCCGCGATGACGTTCACTCTGCGGCCATAGCCGCCACCCAACATGCGTAATGCTGCGTTTGCGACCGCGTAACCGGCACGTTGGATTAGAACGTCCTCAGATTCGGTTGCTTGCGCGTCGATCACTTTCATTTCTGTGGGTGTGACGACAGGTATCACGACGTTCTATTCCGCTATGACGAGTGCTTCGGCGGTTGAAGTTGTATGGCTCAGCGAGATATGCCAGTGGCGAACTCCGTTGTGGGCGGCTAACTCAGCTGCAGAACCGTGTAGTTCCAACCCTGGTTTTCCGGTCATGTCTTTGGTGATTTCTATTTCGCGAAACCGAATCTTTCCTAAACCCACTCCTAATGCTTTCATTACTGCCTCTTTCGCAGCGAAGCGCACCGCTAGTCGTTCGGTGGGGTCGGCGGCCGCATTGCAATAAAGCAGTTCTTTGTGAGTAAAGAGGCGTTCACTAATCTTGTGTCGCCGTCGAAGTACCTTCCGGAATCGATCCACGTCCACGAGGTCAAGGCCGACACCGATCATGATGTCCAATGCTCCGCTAGTACGTATACCGGTCGGGTTAGGAGGTCGACGACTTCGATAGTGGAGAGGATGTCGTCACGGAAGGAGGGGTGAGACTCCGTTACGGCGTCTTGAAGTGCGCCGTATCTCCCTCGATATCCCTGCAGCACAGATCTTATTGAAGGGGTAGGCAGATATTCGTGGAATCTGCAGTGGAGAAGCGTGAGACCTGTTGTTTGGTTGTCTTTGACTTCTGGAATATGGATGATGCTGCGGCCATCGCTGCCGACACCTACCATGATCTCTTTTTCGAAGGCGGCACGGTGTTTACCGCCTCTCAAGGTCGGGTTGGTATCAGTTCTGGAAGCAATGCCCGAAGCAATACCTCCGCGGTCTACAACTTGGATAGTTGCCTCGGCCTCTACATCTCCTTCTATTCGGTAGCGAGTCCATCCAGTTACTTCCGCTACTGATGCGTCTAGGGCTGCCAAGGTCCGTAGTTCTCGGTACGAGAGACGATCTCGTGGGGTACCAGCATCGAGAGCGGCCATAGCGAGCGTCGATCGCAGCAGTGTTTCGTCGGATCGCGATATGCCGACAGTCACTGTTTTCGCCTGATGTTTAATCGCGTCAACTGGTCGGGTTAGTTCGTCTATCGCTTTGGTTAGCGCTGCATTGAGGTCATCAATAACAACTCCAGGTCGACCAACTTTGCCGACATCTATTTGGTAGCTGTCGAGTGATGCAATGCCTAATGCGTATCTCAGAATTGTTACTACCTTGGCGGCGGTGCTGGCTTCGAGGTGACCGTCGTACACCGAGGCTCGCAATCCGTCGAGAAATTGGCTGCCGGGTGTTGCTAAATCATCTCGCAGTTGTTCGAAGGCGCCTTCTTCTAACGTTCCCTCGGCAATAAGGCTTTCGAGTGTTGATCGCATTTGGCGCAACGGGAGAGCTTGACTGTCGATTGCTAACGCCGCTTCATATCCGAATAAGTGACCGACGACGGTCGCCAAGATGAAATCAAGTGCGGGGTGTAGTCGCGGAACTGTAAGGAGGTCTGCAGCTGCTTCAAACCGTGATTCATTTTCGCTGGCTACCACTATCGGTAGTGCCTTGTGGGCTCGATATATCGCTACTTCTTTGGCGACGTCATCGATGTTTGATCCACTGAGCCCTGCGGCGCACACAAATATAAGAGGCTCTGACGAGAGGTCTATGTGCTTTTTGTCTTCGGTTCCGTCTTCTGGAATGGCCTTATAACAAAGCTCTGAAAGCTTGATTCTGATTTCGTTAGCCGCGATTCGGTTGGGGCCATTACCTACGACTGCCCAATACCGTTTCTGGGGCGCGTGGCGTTGCGCTGCAGCAGCTATATCTGCGCGTGTCGATATGACTTGTTCCATCGATTTCGGGAGTTCGCGAAGTGCACGAAGGATCTCATTTTGATCTCGCGTCTCGTCGACGAGATTTGCTATCGCGCTGCTGAGTAAGACCGTAGCTACCACTTGTGCGTAAAAGGCTTTGGTGGATGCAACCGACATTTCAACATCGCGACCGTCTGATGTGTAGAGAACTCCATGGGATTTGTCAGTGAGGTCACTCCCTCGGCGGTTCACTATCGAGATGATGTGGCCACCGCGTTGCCTAATCAAATCAACTGTCCTGTTGGTGTCTGTTGTGGTGCCTGACTGACTTACCGCTACAACCAAGGTGTCCGACATGTCGGTGGTCATTGAGAACCCGCTGACTTCTGTAGCGAGTTGGGCTTCCACTAATATTTCGTGGTCTTGTAGCAACGGACTGAGAAATTGGGGAAGTGTTCGCGCTGCCACCGCGGCAGTTCCTTGGCCGATTGCGATGATTCTTTTGATTTGTTTGTTTTTGAACGATTCCCGGATCCTGTCGGAGATGACATCTGGGCCAAGTTGTACTCGGAGCATGTCCTCCACTTCGATGATGCGCCCACGAAGTGTTTTGTGCACTGACTCAGGTGCTTCTTGAATTTCTTTGAGTAGGAAGTGGGGGGCGTCGCCTCGGTCGATGTCGCGGGTGGTGATGTCAGCGGTCGTTATTTCATCTTGTTGAACGGGTAATTCAGTTCCGTCATACGCGACACGCGTTATACCTTCGAGATCACCGGCTTTGGTGGCATCGAGTTGGATGATCTGACCTGCGCTTGATATGGGGTTGTCGGGATCTGCTGGCTTTTCTCCGTCCATCCTTATCCATTGAGAGGCATTTTCTATAACTCCATATGGCTCACTGGCAACTACGAAGGAGTTGTCCGCGATGCCGACATATATGGCTTGGCCACTTCCTCTCAGCGCTAGTGAGAGTTTGTGAGGTTGTTCGGCGTTATGGCTAGCGATAGCCATCGATCCTTCGAAGGTTGAGACAGTGGCACGGAAGGCTTCTAGGTCATTGGCAGTAGAGGTGAGTTGTCTGCTGATGAGGGGAGGAATGATCTTGGCATCAGTAGTGATTTCCGGTGCGAGATCTAGCTTCTGGAGTTCAGTGAGATCCATGTAGTTATCTATGTCACCGTTAAGCACCGCTGAGACGTAGGGTTTGTCATCATTGGTGGTTTCTTGTGAGTCGACGGGGTGGGCGTTCGCTTCGGAGATAACTCCAACGCTTGCCCAGCGGGTGTGACCAAGAACAGTGACCGTGGATTCAGCGCTGAGTAGCGCTTCTTGTAATACTTCGTCGCCACGTATGGCAGCTCTAATAGCCTTGCTGTTGTCGCCGAGGTCTCCGATTTCTGCAGCGTTCTTGTAGATGAAAGCTATGTGTTTTCCGCAGTCGCGGATTGCACCTGATCGCAGGATGGGGTCTTTGAAGCGCGAACCTTCCAGCACGCTAGAGGGGAGGTTGTGGTTCGCTACGAAGATTTCAATGCCTGCTGAGTCTCGTCCACGTACTTCGAGTCGGTCCAGGGCCGAAAGGGCTGTCTGGATTGACATCAACCCTGGGAGGGAATTGGCGTCTGGTGTTGCTCCGGCTAGGTCGATGATGGCTTCGGCGGTTCGCAAGTGATCTCGTTCTATGGCCCACAGTGAGTCACGTACTCGAAGTAAAGACGAGTTCAGTTGTTCTAAATCAGTAGACAAATGATCTAGGTGTTTGTCGATCGTTTCGAGCGCGTTGTTAGCTCTCAGAGTTTCGCCTTGGATCGCTAATGCCGAAGATCGATCGAAGACCAGCATGCCGATGCCTGGAACAGTTCGTAGGTCTTCGTCTATTCCTGTGAGTAAATTCGCCGCTTGTGTTATGTGCTCTGGAACATTTTCGGAGCTTTCGAGAGCAGATTGAAGAAAAGAGATTGCCGAACTGAGGCGTGGAAGAATCACCTCGGAACGCAATGTTTCTTGGGATTCCCGTCCTCGAAGAACAGCGATAATGCCGCACATACAGTTGAGGGTAGCGGTGGCGCGGCCGCTGTTATTCGCGGTCTAGTCGATAGTGGAGCGAATCATGTTCGCTAAGCGTTGTGCTTCGCCGTGCGCCAGGGGTTCATCGACCGCTTCGACCATCACTCGAATTACTGCTTCTGTCCCACTTGGCCTCACTAGCACTCGTCCATTATCACCGAGACGTTCTTCAGTTGTCTCGATTTCTTTTTGTATGTCTGTGGTGATTGTAAAAGATTTCGAATCTACGGGAACGTTGATGAGTATCTGTGGGAATTGCTGCATCGCTTCGCTAGCAAGTGCTGCACTGTTGTTCCCGCGGCGAAGGATTAGGTCGGTGAGTAGCACTCCGCTGAGAAGCCCATCGCCGGTGGTTGCATGTTTTCGAAATATCAGGTGCCCGGACTGTTCTCCTCCTAGGTCGGCTTCTCCGTCGTCTAGTCGGCTGAGAACGTTCCGATCTCCCACCGGTACTTCGATAGTGGTTATATCTGCCTGCCGCATGGCTTGTCGCAAACCGAAGTTAGACATCACTGTGATAATCACGCTTCTGTTGAGAAGCATGTTTTGGCTATCAAGGTCGGTGGCGAACATGCAGAGCTGCCGATCTCCGTCGATCAGTTCTCCGTTAGATGCGATAGCGATGAGCCGATCCGCGTCGCCATCTAACGCAAGTCCTATGTCAGCTCCAGCGGATTGAACGATTTTGCTCAGACTTTCAGTGTGTGTTGAACCGCAATCCTGGTTGATGTTTCGTCCGTCTGGTTCGGCATTAATGAGGTCAACTTTGGCACCAAGTCCGCGGAACAGGGGTTCAGCTATATGCGAGGCTGATCCATTGGCACAGTCAATAACAACGTAAGCCCCGTCTAACGAGCGGTTCTCTATTGCTTCTGCAATTGAGTTCATCCAAGCCTCGGTTGGGTTGGGATGTTGTATTGAGTCTGGTCGTCGTTCAGGGGTCGCTGTTGTATCCGATAGAAGCTCATTCAATTTTTTTTCGATGAGCTCTTGCTCTTGGTCGAAGAGTTTGCGGCCTCCGGGGGCAAAGATCTTCACCCCATTGTCGGTCCATGTGTTGTGTGATGCTGACACCACAACTCCGCCGGAGTTTTCGATTTTCGATAGGTACGCGATGGTCGGTGTTGGAATGACTCCACAGTCCACAGCGGATATTCCAGCATGATTGATCGCCGACAACATCGCTTCAGATAGAGCGGGTCCTGATTCTCGGGTGTCGCGTCCGACGATCCAGCGATCGGCCGACAAGATTTCGGTCGCGGCAACCGCGAGGCATGTGACAAATCTTTGGTCGAGTATTTCGGGCGCGGGGCCACGAACACCATCGGTGCCGAATGACAAGGTCATCTCGACTCCTTTGAGATTTACCGCTTGGAGTACTGCGGTGCCTTACGAGCCTTCTTAAGGCCGTACTTCTTGCTCTCTTTAGCTCGAGCATCTCGAGTTAACAATCCTGCGGCTTTCAGGACAGGTCGTTGTTCTGGGTCTAGTTCTATTAGAGCCCTGGCTATTCCTAGTCGAAGAGCTCCTGCTTGCCCTGCTGGGCCTCCTCCGTCGAGCGTGGCATCAATGTCGTATGCCTCAAGCTGTTCGACAAGGCGGAGGGGTTCGGTGACCAACAGGCGGTGGACCGAGGAAGTGAAATAGTCGTCGAAGGTTCGCTTGTTGCATGTAATTACGCCGGTACCTGGGCGAAGTCGTACGCGGGCGACGGCTTCTTTGCGTCTACCTGTTGTTTGGGTCAGTGGAGCAGTCATTTATTTTTTAATCTCAGGCTTTCGCTACGGCTTTTTCTAATGTCAGGACTTCTGGTTTCTGGGCATCGTGTGGGTGTTCTGCACCCGCATACACTTTTAGTTTGGTCAACATCTGGGCACCAAGACGGTTGCTTGGCAGCATTCCCTTAATGGTCCGACGAATCGCATCTTCGGGTTGTTGTTCAAGCAGGTCAGCATAGGTTTGTGTCTTCAGGCCACCTGGGTATCCGGAGTGACGATGAACGAGCTTCTTTTCAGCTTTTTCGTTTGTGAGAACAACTTTGGCTGCATTAAGGATGATGACGTGGTCGCCACAGTCCAAATGCGGGGCGAAGGTTGGCTTATGTTTTCCTCGGAGAATACGGGCTACCTCGGTAGCCATTCGGCCGAGGACCAAGTTCTCAGCATCCACAACAAACCACTGACGTTGGATTTCGCTGGCTTTGGGGGAATAGGTACGCACTATGCGTCAACCTCTCGAGTCTTCGGAAACATCTTTGTTTGGGGATGGCCCAACACAAGCATGATGAGGCCGGGGATTAAGGCTACGGGTCGTTGGGTGAAACGACAAACGGCAACAACGAGTGATTTCGTGTTTATCGATCTTGTTAATCAACTTTTCCGTATGCCACCTGCTTCAACACCAGTCCATGAGGGGGAGCTATGGGCGGTGCGGCGGCCCTATCTTTAGCTTTTACAACAGCTTCGAACGTTTGGGCGTCGCACTTTCCTGAGCCGACGGCGACACAAAACCCTGTCAACGACCTAACCATCTGGTGACAGAATGCATTCGCCGATATTTCAAAATGAATTCGTTCATGGGTATCTGGCACCCACTTTGCTGACCGGATTCTTCTGACCATCGAGGATTCAGGTTGCCCTTTGGGTCTTCGGCAAAAAGACGTGAAGTCGTGTTCTCCTATGAACAAACTTCCAGCTTGGTTCATTGCATCAAGATTGAGCGGTTCTGATATATGCCATTCAAGGTCAGCGCGCAGTGGGTCAGCTTGGGGTGCGTTCAGAATGGTGTAGTGATACATCCGTTCAGTTGCCGAGAAACGGGCGTTGAAATCATCGGTTACTGCTGTCACTGCGTGCACCCGTATATCAGGGCTACATATGCTGTTGAGTGCGGTTACTAGACGTTCACAATTAAGCCGTGAGCTATCGGTTCGAAAAGATACGACCTGCGCTGTTGCGTGAACACCAGCATCTGTTCGACCTGCGACTGTTAGTTCAACGGTTTCACCAAGTATTTGTTCTAGGGCGCTTCGGAGTTCCCCGCCGACTGTCCGAACACCGGGGTTCTCAGCGAAACCCCGAAAGTGGGTTCCCTTGTAGGCAAGGTCGATTCTCACAGTTTGGGCAAAGGTCACCACTAGGAAGGTAGTTTCATATTGGTGTTGGAGGCTAAAGATGTTTGATGTTGTTATTAGAAACGGTCTTGTAATTGATGGCACGGGTGCACCGGGCCGGATTGTTGACGTGGCTGTAAAAGATGGACGCATAGTCGGTGTTGGCGAAGTTTCGGAGAGCGGCATCAGCGAGATCGATGCTCAAGGTCTGGCAGTCGCACCAGGGTTTGTGGATGTTCATACCCACTTTGATGCTCAGGTCTTCTGGGACACAACCTTGTCTCCATCTCCTTTGCATGGTGTGACCACTGTTATCAGCGGTAATTGTGGCTTTACCATCGCTCCTTTAGAACCGGAGCATGGCGACTACATGATGCAGATGTTGGCAAGGGTTGAGGGCATGCCCCTGACTTCTCTTCAACAAGGAGTTCCATGGAATTGGCGTACCTTTGGCGAATACCTTGACGCCATCGATGGCAGCTTGATGCCCAATGCAGGGTTTCTTGTCGGACATAGCGCATTACGTCGCACTGTGATGGGTGAACGATCGGTGGGTGAATTCGCGTCTGACGATGAATTACAAGCAATGAAGGACCTGCTGGCGGAAAGCATCGAAGCTGGTGGGCTGGGGTTTAGCTCGTCTTGGGCAAAAACACATAACGATGCAGACGGTGACGCTGTTCCGTCTCGTCACGCTTCACAAAGAGAGCTCGTTGAACTGTGCGCTGTGTTGAAAGACACTCCAGCCGTAGCTCTTGAGTTCATACCAACTATCGAACGATTCGACAATGAGGTCTACCAGTTACTGACTGATATGTCTGTTGCGGCGGACAAGCCTCTTAACTGGAACGTGATTTTCGTCAATGCTCGGCAAGCTGAGCTCATCGAAGAAAAGTTACAAGCTTCAAATTTCGCTGCTCAGCAGGGCGGCCGTGTAATTGCGCTCACCGCACCCATGCCAGCCGAAAGCAGACTGTGCTTCGAGAGTGGTTTCTTACTTGACACTTTGCACGGTTGGACAGAACCTATGGCTCTATCAAGCGACGAAAAGTTGGCGTTGCTGTC
>Ga0208410_1000403_pt1 | contig 25245 bp, 19 predicted proteins | sample ETN02SmetaG_3_FD_185787 | JGI IMG/M metagenome (GOLD analysis project Ga0208410, IMG submission 185787) | Marine microbial and viral communities from oxygen minimum zone, Eastern Pacific Ocean - ETNP2014F10-02SV257 (SPAdes) (version 2) | ecosystem: Environmental > Aquatic > Marine > Oceanic ... | reverse complement strand
GCGAGCGTCTCGGGAAATTGCAGGATACATCCGCCCAGCTCGAGGCGGACGCCGCGAATTTCGCCGATTTAGCTCGACAGATACGTAAACAATCCGAACGACCGCGATGGTTTTAATCTCGTCGTAGATACCGAGAACGTCGCGCGACCGCCGCGACGCGTAGCCCCGACTTTGTAATTCACCGCCGCGCGCGCTTTTTCGCTCTTCATTTTTCACTTTTTCCCTCGATTGCGCGCGCATCAATCGACGACACATCTCGACATGCCCCCCCGGTCGCGAGGGACCCGAGGGCGAGGACGCGCCGCGCCCGATTTCACCGCGAGAGACGTCGTCCTCGACGAACTTCGAAAGAAGGAACACCACGGGTCGTCGCGCGTCAGAGCCGCGCTGAAGAGGGCGAAAACCTTTGACGAGGCGAAACTTCGCAGACGGAGGAGGGACGACGAAGGGGAGGGCGCGGGAGAGGAAGGGCGACTCAATGAGGCGATCGTCGCGACGAAACGCGTCGATATAGACGCGTTGGCGAAACGGTGCGCGCGGGCGTGCGCGATGCGGGTGGAAAAAATGCTCGACGCTGCATTCGAGCGCGACGGGGACGCGGCGGCGCGCGGGAACGGGAACGGGAACGGCGCGGACGCGAAGTCGTCGTTCGCGACGCGCGCGATCGATCTCGGGGATGGATTCGATTGTGGAGACCTTCTTCGTGAAATGTGTGACGACGCCGCGTCCCCGGTGGGGGGGAGCGAGGCGGTGGCGGACGTCGTCGGCGAGAGCGCGTACGTCGCCGCCGTCAGACGGTTGCTTCGCGCGAGCGCGACGCGGAAAGAGACGGATGCGCTCAGGGAACGATTGCTCGCCGTCGCGGGACGGATGAATCGGGCGGTGGTGGGGAAACAGAAGCGCGAGGAGTGGGCCAAGGAGAAGGAGGCGCGAGAGGCGAAGAGGGCGGAGGCGAGGGCGGAGGCGGAGGAGAAGGCGCGGCGGCGAGCGGCGGGCGAGGAGTCGTCGTCGAGCGAGGACGAGGAGGACGAGGGAGACGGCGGTGGGCGTGGACGCGAGGACGATTCGGATGTCGAGTCCGAGTCCGAGGACGACGCGGACGAGGAGGGATACGCGAGTCTCAGCGAGGAGACGCTTGCCGAGCTCAGAGCCGCGAAACGCGAGGCGAAACGCGTGCAAAAGAAGAAGGGGAAGAAGTCATCGAGCGGCGGCGGCGGCGGCGAGGACGCGGAGGATTTAGACTTAGGACCGAAGAAGAAAAAGGTGAAGAAGCGCATGGGTCAGCGAAAGCGTCGACAGATTGCTGAGGCCAAGTTTGGCGCGAACGCGGCGCACTTGGTCGCCGAGCGCGAGCGGGTTCGTCAAGAGCGACAAGCGAAAGAGGAGGAAGAGCGAAACATGCACCCGTCTTGGCAAGCGAAACGTAAGCAAGCGCCGCTCATCATTCACGGCGCCAAGGGAAAGAAGGTCAAGTTCGGTGAAGCCGTAGGCGGCGGCGGCACGGCCACGAAACCGTCGGCGCGAAAGCAATACAAGCCCAAGACGGAGGCTCCCGAGGTGCCGCTTCATCCCTCTTGGCAAGCGAAGCTCAAGGCTGACTCGCAGGCGTGGGGCGGCGGTGGCGCGAAACCGCAGGGCAAGAAGGTTGTGTTCGATTAGTCCTAGCGTAATTTACGAATCTCCTATTGCTATTCTATTCGGTGACCTCTCCGCACGTCGTCGACGCCTTCAAATGCTTGAACAACGCGTTCCTACTGCTAAACTTTTCGCAACACGTTTTACACGTCAAACGTTCGGGATTATTGCGATTAAACTCAACCTGCGCCTTTTCTTTGAGTTGTTTCGGCATGCTCTGCGTGCACGCGGCGCACGAACGGTCGTGCGCCGTCGACGTCTTATCCGCCCATCTAATCTTCAAAAGCGCCCCGGACGAATACATGCTTTCGTGTAAATCCTCTTTACACGTGACGCACATCGCATACCCCGGACGCCGCGTTTTAAGTTCGCACAGATACTTGACGGCGGTCGCGTTCGGTGTCTCGAACAACGTCGTCTCCGAAATCACATCAAACTTGCACGAATTGATCCCATCCTCCCGCCAACGTTTGGCGTTGTGTTTCAACAGTACACCTTTCTCCTTCATCTTAATCCTCGCGTCGTGCGCGTCCAATCGCTCGAGTTTTTCTTCCACGGTGTCGATATTTTCCAAATCGTCAAACGCCACGCTCGTCGCGCGTTCCACCGCCACCTCCGCCCTCATCGCGCGATCGTACGCCGCGTTATCCTCCCCACCCCATCCCCAAAACCCGTTCGGGTACCCATTCGTTCGCTCGAAGGCCTCATCGTCGTATATCGTCACGCCGCCGAAACACGCGTCGCCGGCGTATCGACACCCCGCCGCGCGCAAGACTCGAGCGAAACCGACGCCGTCGACGTCGTCACAGAAATAGTGCGACCCAGCGTTCGGTTCCGGCGCCATGTCGCAATCGTGACACGCGTACAGAGTCGTCGTCGCCTCGTCCTCCTCACCGCTCGAACGCGTCTTCGCGAGCGCGTACCCAGCGTTGAGCGCGTGTCCCCGGTTAAACTTGAAACCGTCGTCGCTCTGCTGAATGACGATGACGCGCGTTTTGGGACGCGCGTCGTCGACGAAGACGTCGTCTCGAAACCGCGAGAGGAGACGGTCGAGCTGCGCGGTTCGCGTCTTCGACTCGTCCTCGCGAAACGGGACGAGGACGACGAGACGACGACGCGGGGACGTCCCGGGCATGCCGTCGAGGTTTGGGAACACTTTTTGGCTTCAACAACTTTTTGGGGACACTTTTTGGCCTCACAACGTTCTACTTTAACTCTTTCGCCTCGAACTCCTTGTACGCCACCTTGACGATGTCGAACACCTTATCGGCGATGTACCGCTGAGACATGTCGCCACCGGCCTGGGACACCTTGTCGGGATGGATGACGACCAACGCGCGGTGGTAACACTTCTTCACGCCGACGGGTTGCATCAACGCGCCCATGTCGGGACTCTTGTAGCGATGACCCTCCCATAAAACATCGGCGAGGTTGGCCAACATGGTGCGAATGTTGTTTTGGTTCTTCTTTTGCCACGCGTCTATGTCAGCACCGATGAGATCTTTCAGCATTTGACGTTCGGATTGTTCCTGTCGCGCGGCGGTTTCGCGCGCGCGCTTCTCTTCGAGCGCGGCTTCTATTCTCTGTCTGTTACGTTCGTGGCGAGCCTTACGGAGGGCGGCGCGCTCCGGAGGTTCGTTTGGATCGACCTTCTCTTCCGGATTATACTCGAACGAGACGGACGCCTTGGCGGCGGACATGCCTCGGACGTCCATGGCGCCGAAGAGATCGTCGACGACGCCGTCGGCGGGCGTCGACGGCGCGTTGGATTGATTCACCGTGAACATGGCCTCTATGGGATCGACGTCGGATTTTACCGGTGTCTGTCGCGGCGTCGTCGCTCCGCCCGCGCTGAAAAAATCATCCAAATCGTCCACAGATGATCTCGCGGACGACGTGGTGGTGGTGGTCGTCGGTTTCGGCTTTGGCGCCGGTTCGGGCGCGGGCGTCGTCGTCGGTTTCGTCGTCCTCGCGGGCTCTCCCGTCGGCGGTTTCGATGATTTCGGTCTCACCTCCACCTTGACGCGCGGCGGCGTCTGAGTCATCGCCGGCGCGCTCTCTCGCGACTCCGCGCTCGCGTTCGATCGAAATCGCGCCAATCCGACCGGCGCCTCGGATTCGGGAGACGACGCCTCCGCCTCCGCCTCCGCCTCCAACCGACTCGCCGATTTCGACGCCGACGACAGCGACGACGTCGACGCCATCTTCTCCACCGACGCGCTCTTCCTCGGCGTCGACGCGATGGATACCTCACCCAAGATTTCATCCAATCCATCGATTAAACTCTCGTCTTCGTCCGCCGTCGAAGTCTGCAGTCGCGTCATCGTCGGCGTCGTTTTCGCCGCGACGCGCCCACCCGGCGACGTCGGTCTCGACCCACTCACGCTGCTCGACGCGCTCAACAAATCAAACAAATCGTTCCCATCGCTCCCACCGCTCGTCGCGCGCGCCATTCCCTTCATCGTCGTCCCCCGCGCGCCCAAACCGAGGCCTCGCATGAAATCATCCTCCCCGTCGCCGTCGCGCCCCCCCCCTTCCTGCGATCTCGACGCGCTCGCCGACGCGCTCGCGAACGCGTCGAGATCACCGAACGAGGACGACGACGCGTTGGACGCGTCCGGTCCCCTCCCCGCGCGCGCGTCGACGCGCGACGTTCCGAAGAAGGCTTCCAGATCGTCCCCACCCGTCCCCGTCATCTCCGGCGTCTTCATCTCCGTTCGCCGCGCTCGCGCCGCGCTCGGCCCCTTCACCGCGGTCGTTCTCGTCCCTCCGCTCGCGTTCCCTCCCATCGTGCGCATCGATCGCGCCCCTCGCGCCGCGCGCGCGTCCATGAAATCGACGCTTCCGGACAATAAATCATCCACGTACGACCTCGTCTTCGTCGCGCCGTCGCGCCGTCCATCGCCATCGCGCGCGGACATGGACGTTCGACGACGCGCGATCGACGCGCGCGCTCGATTCGCGCCTCTCGACGTCGTCCTCGCGCGTCTTCGTCTGCGGTGCACCGACACCGACCCGAACACATCTCACATCTCACATCGACGAGACATTCATCATTCATTCATTCATTCATCATTCATTCATTCATTCATCTATCTCGCGCCGCATTCGAACGCGCGATGGGAGATTCGGAGGACGACGACGCGCCGATGACGGCGATGGAGGCGCGCGCGGAGAGGGCGTCCTCCTGGTTCGACGGTCTCTCCGATCGTCTTCGCGAGACGGCGAGCGCGGTGACGGAACGCATGGATAAATTGGACGACGAGCTCGATAAATTCGCGCGTCGCGCGCTCGGTGATGACGAGGAGGAGACGCTCGAGAGCGAGGAGAGGGAGGAGAGGGAGAGGTCTGTCGTCGATGTTGAACGGTCTGAGTTCACGACGGAGGAGGTGGACGCGCTGCGACGGGCGTTGGCTGTCGCGAAGGAGGAACTTCGAGCGCGAGACGCGAGGACGAGGGACGCCGAGTCGGAGGCGAAAAAGATGCGAGAGGCGGCGATGCGGGCGGCGAAGGAGTTAGCCAAGGAGAGGAGGGTTCGGGGGGAGTCGGAGAGGGCGATCGAGGGGCGAGGGGGGGACGGGGGGGACGCGAGGGGAGAGGACGGGGACGCGGACGGGGACGCCGCCGAAGCCGAATCGAAAGCCGACGCCGAATCGAAGAGAGCGATGGAGGAGGCCATCGCGCGCGCGAACGAGTTGGAACGGGCGTTGGAGGAGGTGGAAAAGCACCGAGCGACGACGGAGGCGGCGTTGGAGGCGTTGAAGACGGAGAGCGGAGATGAGAGGGTGAAGATGCGCGCGGAGATCGACGCGTTGGAAAAGAAGCTCGCCGCGCGCGCCGCCGAGGAAACGTCGACGGTGAAACAGACGGGAGGCGGTCGAGGCGGGAAGAAGGGTAAAAAAGGTGGTCGAGGCGGTCGAGGCGGTCGAGGCGGCGGTGACGGCGAGGCGTCGAATTCGGAAACGTCCAAGGCTGACGAGGAAACCAAGGCGTTGCGCGGCGAGCTTGAGAGCGTCGCCGCCGAGCGAGACGCGCTTCGCGAACAGGCGCGCGCGGCGGAGACCGCGTCCAAAGAACACGGGGACGCGCTCGACGACGCGCGCACGCAGGCCCAAAAAGCGCGAGACGAACTCGAGACTGTACGAAAAGAGTGCGAAGAGCTTCGCGAAAGGTCGACGCGCGCCGAGGAGACGCTCGAACAATCTTCGCGCGAACGCGTCGAAGAGCTCGAGCGCGTGCGTTCGGAAGTCGTGCGCGCGCAGGACTCCGCGGGTGAGGACGTCGCTAAATTAGAAGAGGCCGAAGCGCGCGCGAGCGACGCGGAGGCGCGCGCAAAGGCGCTCGAGGAGGACGCGTCGCGCGCGGCGCAAACCAAGGAAACGTTGCGCGCCGACGTCGCCCGCGCGGAGGAACGATCGACACAACTTCAATCCGAGATCGCCAGTCTCAGGGACGAGTTGACGGACGCCGTCGCGGCGAAAGAGGACGCCGAGGGCGCGGTGTCTCGCGGCGCCGTGAACGCCGCCAACGCGAACGCCAAGATGTTGGCGGCGGAAAAGGCCAAGACCAAGGCGGAGGCGGAGGCGGAGGAGATTCGTAAACAACTCGAGCTCATGGACGCCACCGGACGCGAGGCGGCGAGCTCGATCGCCGCGCGCGAAAAAGCGGAACTCGCGCAACAGCGCGCCGAGGCGAGACTCGCGCTCGCGGAGAAGGAGGCTGAGGAGTCTCGCGCGGAATCCAAAAAGGCGTTCCGGGAGGGTGAGGAACGCAAGCGACGCTTCGCCCACGTGCAATCGCAATTCCAAGTCACGGAGAAGGAACTTCGCGAGAAACTCGAGACGCTCGAGGCTGAGGTGATGGCGCTGCGCGCGAACGCGGACGAGGCTGAGAAAATGAAAACCGAGGCCGTGTCCATCGTCGAGGAGACGAACGCCAACGCCGAGGAGACCAAGGCGACGCTCGCGGCGACGACGGCCAAGGCGGAAAAACTCGAGCTCGCGTTGGAGACGGCGTTATCGGAAGCGTCCGAGGCGAGAACAAAGTTGGGTGTGATGGAAGAGATGCACGCGCTGAAGAAGAATCAACCCGAACCCGGACCAGCGCGCCAAGTGTCCATGAAATCGATGTTTACGCAAACCGTCGAAGAGGCGAAACCGAGAGACGTCACGTCGACGTCGTCGCGCGAGCGACTCTTAGCCATCATGCGTCGATTGCGTGTGTCTTCGGACGCGGACGAAAAGAGCGCGTCGAAGAACGCGAAAGAGGAACAGGCGGGTTTGGGCATGCTCATGGGCATGTTCATGGGCGAAGACGCCGAGGACGCGTCCCCCGCGCCCGCGCCGACACAGGATTCGGAAGACATCAACGCTCTTTTCGACCGTTTCGAGGCGTGGGCGAACGAACACGCGAACGCGAATGCGTCCGACGCTGCCGCGCCATCAAGGACCGACGTCGCGTCCAAGGATGACGAAATAAAACGCCTGACAGCAGAATTGGAGACGCTCAAATCCGACTCGGCGAATCGCTCAACGGCGTCCTTAGCCGCCGTGAACCGTCGCGCGCAGGAGGCTGAGCTCGCCGCCGCCGACGCCAAGGCAAAGTTAGTACCCTTAGAAAAAGCCAACCGCGAGCTCGCGTGGCAAATCTCCATGCTCGCCGAGCAAGACGAGACCAAGACTCGACCCGTGCTCGCGCAATCCGGTTGGTTCGCGCGCGCTGTCACCGGATGCACGGCGCCGAGACGTCCACGCTCCGTGTTGCTTCAGGGAGACTCCACCGCGCGCACCGACGCCACTCGTTGATTTCAATATTTCAGAAGCCCAGCACGAGAGTTCGCGTCGAGACGCTCCTCCCGTCGTCGCCGTCCTCACAGCGCGACGCGACGTCGACCATGTCCCTGTCGTTAACGTTCGCTCGCGCGACGCCGCTCGCGCGACCGCGCGTCGCGTCGAGGACGTCGCGCGCTCGAACGCGACCGTGCGCGCCTCCTCGACGCGCCACCGAGCCCCTCGCGCGCCCGCGCGCGACGCCTGCGTCCACGGAGGAGGATGAGTCCCGAAAAATGACGTCCAAAACCGTCGACGCGCTGGACGTGTCCTCGTCCACGGCGTCCACGGCGACTCGAACGTACGAATGGGACGCGCTGGACGTGTTTCTGAGCTACTCTGCGCTCGCGCTCGCGCTCGCGTTCGGGGATGGACGCGCGCTTTCCGGCTGGCAGTTTGGATACGTCCCGTATTTCGCGGCGCTGGCGTCGCTGTCGATTTACATCGGCGCCCATCGCGGATTGACGCGTGATTTCCGAGAGACGATCTCGTTTGAGAGTTCGCTCGCGGGACCGTTCGTGTTGAGCGGGGCGCTCTTCGCGGCGTACGTGTGTTTAGAGGTGTTCAAGTTGGATTTGAGCGTCGTCACCAATGCGTACTTTTTCATTCTGAGCGCGTTCGCGGTGGCTGGAAACGCTGTAGAACCTCTGCACGCGTCGGGGGAGTGGTGGAGAGAGAGTGCAGTGAAAATAGCTGTTCCGAACGGGTGGGCGACGGATCCGAAGACGGGCGAGGTGGTGGAGGACGCGGAGCTCGACGTCACGCCGGCGCAAATGGTCGGCGCGGTTGCCGGGTTGGCGCTCGCCACCGCGGATCTTCAGGCGGGACATCAGAGTTTCACACTGAACAACGCCGTGGCGTGTTTCATCGTGTCAGACTTTCTGAGCGTCATCGGGTTCGGGTCTTTTAAATCGTGCGCGACGGCACTCGTCGGGTTGTTGGCGTACGACGCGTTTTGGGTATTTAAGAGCGAAAGCGTCGTCGGGCAAAACGTCATGATGTCCGTGGCGACGAATCAATCATTCAACGGACCGTTTCGATTATTGTTTCCGCGGTTTGAGGACGTGTTGAATCCACTGCCGATCGACACCTTTCCGTTTAGCTTGCTCGGCCTCGGAGACATCGCGATTCCAGGGATGTTGTGCGCGCTCATGCTCCGTTACGACGCGTCTCGAGCGACGGATTTACGGGGCCGAGCGAATGCCGCCGCGAGCGCTTTCATGGACGTCTTCGAAACCGAGCGCGAAGAGGTCGCGAAGAACGTGTCGAATGGAAGCGTCGACGCCGATGACGTCGACGTCGAAATCGACGGGTACAGAACGGGCATCGGTCGTCGGGCCGGTGATGCCGCCGTTCTCGCTTATGACGAAGCGAATGGGGTGTACGAAGACGCCATCTCCATTCCATCGTCCCTGGGCGGACGAGCCTTCTTTGCGACGTCCATCCAAGCATATTTAATAGGTCTCCTCGCCGCCGTGTCCGCCAACGTCGTCACGCGCGAGGGACAACCGGCACTCGTGTACCTCGTCCCCATCACCCTCGCCGCCGTGTTAAACACGGCGCGAACGCGAGACGAGCTAGGTCGCTTCTTCTCCTTCACCGACGAGCGCGAATCGTCCATCTAGTCGTCCACTGTAGAATATTCAAGCGTCGTGCAAACAAAAAAAACGCCTTTTGCGACCGTTTTTTTATCAATCCCGAGACGCGCGCTCGTCGGCACACGCGCGCGCGATGCCGAGCAAAGCCAAGTCCAAGTCGAAATCGAAAAAGTCCAAGTCCGCCGTCGCCGCCAAGACGGCCGGCGCGGGCGCCGACGCGCCCGCCAAGGAGGCGGAACAGGATCGGGACATGACGCACGCGTACGCCGAGGATTTAAAGACGGACATTTACACGGACGTGAACGCGAATCCCAAGGCGTTGGTGCACTCGACGGAGTGGCGAAAGATCATGAACGGTGCGTGATTCGTCGTTTCGACGCTCGACGGACGGAACGAAGATTGTACTCGAAATCGAACTCGCATTCGTATTCGAACAAACGACTGACGGGACGGGACGGCGCGCGCAGGCGACCCGGTGGAGATCAATCCATCCGTCGGTTCTGGTTTGAAAATCATGACCGTGGACGAATGGATCTCGCGATGGAAACAAAACGAACGGTTTCCGGATTGCCTCTCCTGCGGGTCCACGGACACCAAGGAACATCACTTCACGCAGACGTGGTGTCGAGGAAAGAAGAAGTTTGAGTCGGAGAGCATCTGCGTCGATTGTCACATGTGGAGCTGGCGTTCGTACGCCGATCCCGACTTTCTCACGCCCGAGGAGTACGATAAATTACGTTGGGAAAAGATGGTGGCCGAACACGCGGCGCAAACGGCCGATGGACGACTTGAGGAGGCGCCGAGCGAACAGCCGGCGGCTGAAGCCGTCCCGGCGTCCGCGTAGTCCTCCTTCGCGCGACGATGTATTTCCTACGACACTACTCGCATCGAGCATTAAAACACACAATTTACCATCTATCCCTTTTTCCTCTCCGCGTTATTCGTTCTGATTCGATTCGTGCGCTCGAGTTTCTTATACCTCTTCGCGTCCTCCTCTGAAAACTCGACGCGCCAGTCCAAACCCGTCGCCTTCAAATCCGCGATCCTGCGCTCGTACCCCCCCAGACTCTCCTTGGTCTCCGAAAGCGTCCATAACCACTCCGGGTACGCGTCGTCCGGCCCTAACTCGGGATCGGATCCACTCTTCATGTAATTCAGTCCCGTCACGTGCGTCTCGCTCGCCGTCGCCGCGGGCTGCCCTCGCGCATCCTTGCTCGGCGCCGCGTCTGTCGTCATCATCATCGTCGTCGTCGTCGCGTCGTCAGTCTCTGAGTGCGCGACGAATCACCGCCTCACGCGTCTTCCTCTCGCGCGATCGTCCTCGCGTCGCGTCGCGTCGCGTCGCGTCACCCTCGCGCGTCGCGCGCACCTTTCCCTTTCGCTGTACCCTTCGCCTTCGCGCGCGTCGCGCTCGTCGTCGTCAGGCACCGCGCCGCGATCGAGCGCGACGGCACGCTCGTCGTCGTCGTCGTCGTCGTCGTCGTCGTCGTCGTCGTCGCGCTCGCCATCGCGCGCGCCGCGCGCTCGATCGCCCGCCGCATCGTCGTCCGTCGTCCGCGCGCGGAAATGACGACACACGTGTCCATGCATTCGTCGTCACTGTCGGATGCGCGGGACGCCTTGGACGTGCGCGCGCGCGAGGGCGACGACCGAGGCGCGAGCGACGATCGGTGGCGGCGTCCGTCGGAGGACGCGCGCGCGCGGCGGGGGTGAAGACGCGCATCGAGCGTTCGTCTCGGAACGGTCGATGCGCGCGGGGCTCGGTGCGGTGACGACGACGACGACGACGACGACGAGCGCGGGGCGAGCGAGAGCGTTGTCGATCGGTATGGGCGGTGGGTACGCGCGCGGTGCGCGCGCGCCGGCGTCGGTGTCGGCGTCGATGGAGGAGGTGGGCGACGGGGACGGATTGGTGCCCAAACCGCTGGGCGCGGCGGAGGCGTTGCGACGCGCGGCGTTCCCGATCTTCGTCGCGGCGCTCGGGGCGTTTTCGTTCGGGTATCACTGCGGCGTCGTGAATCCGGCGCTTGAGGCGCTGTCGGTGGACATCGGCATCGCGGGGAACCTCGCGGCGGAGGGCGCGGTGGTGAGCTCGATGTTGTTCGGCGCGGCGGTCGGCTCGTTCACGGCGGGCGGATTCGCGGATAAGCGAGGGAGGAAAGCGTCGTTGGCCATCGCGGGCGTCGTGCTCGCCGTCGGGAGCGCGCTGTGCGCGATGGCGATGAGTTTGAATGGAATGTTGCTCGGACGGTTGTTGGTCGGCTTGGGCGTGGGATTGGTGTCGATTTTGGTGCCGATGTACGTGAGCGAGCTCAGTCCGCCCGCGCACCGCGGGATTTTAGGTTCCGGGCCGCAATTATCCATCGGCTGCGGCATCTTGTTTGCCATGTTGTTCGGGTTACCGTTGCAGAGCGCCGACGTAAATCCCACGTGGTGGCGCACGATGTTTTGGATCGCGTGCGTTCCCGGAGCTTTGCTCGCTGCGCTCGCGAACGGGATCCCCGAGAGTCCGTCTTGGTTGCGCTCGAAGGGAAGGTTTCAAGAGGCGGACGCGATCGAATCCAAGCAATTCGGCGCGAGCGCGCCCGTCGCGACGGATGACGCGTCGACGACAAAAGTGGCGACGTGGAGAGAAACTTTACAAGGACGCGAGAACCGAAGAGCCGTCATCACTGGACCCGGTTTATTCTTCATTCAACAATTCGCAGGCATCAACGCCATCATTTACTTTAGCACGAGCATCTTTCAAAGCGCTGGGATTGAGTCGGGCGTCGCCGCGTCGGTCGCCGTGTGCCTCGTCAATCTCGTTGGAAGTATGATCGCGACTGGTTTACTCGATAAAACCGGACGCAAACCGCTTCTGATGTATTCCTTCCTCGGTATGGCGTTCAGTTGCGTCGGTTTGGCCATCGCCGCGGCCTATCCCACCGCAACGATGGCGCCTGCGCTTTCGCTCTTCTCCGTGCTCTCGTACGTCTTCATCTTCGGCATGGGCGCCGGTCCCGTGCCGGGATTGCTCTCTTCCGAGATTTTTGCTCCCGCCGTGCGCGGTAAGGGCATGTCGCTCTGTTTTCTCGCGCACTGGGTGTTCAACTTTTGCATTGGACAAGGCTTTTTGCCCGCCGTCGAGTACTTTGGGGCGAGTTTCGTGTACTTGGTCTTCGCCGCGTTTTCATTGTTTGGTTTCCTCTTCACCAAGGGATACGTCATCGAGACCAAGGGGAAAAGTCTCGAACAAATCAGCACGGAACTCCACATCTAAACATCTACGCGATGTGCGATAGTACGCCATTCGCGAACACGCGCGCGCTTGTAAAGAAATAATTTCTCTTGTTGTTTATAATTTACACTATCGCGGCACGAACATGCCGTGCAAGCCGTGCGGTATTCTGTTTCGCAAGGGAATACTACACACGGGACCGGCGTCGATGCGCGCGCAGTCGAGTACGACGAGTCTGGACACACCCGAGGGATTCTCTTCCGTGTGATCCGCGATCAAACCCACCAACCACGCGTCATCCTCTTTCGCGCCGTTGCGTTTCGGCACGATGACGGGCTCCTCACAGAAACTTCTATTACTCGCGTACCACTTTTGCAGCTCGCCCGTCTTGAGGTCGACGCGCACGTACCCCAACGGAGGTCCGCTGACGCGCACTTCGTTACTCAGAGACGCGTACACGTATCTACACTCTCTCTTACCTTCGTACAACGGCGAGACGTGCGGGTGGTCGATGCACAAGTCTTCGCACCCTGGCGCCGGTTGTCGCCTCACTTCGCCGGTCGCCGCGTTGACGGAGTACATCCACAACAGCGTTCGAGGAATGTTATTGAAATCTGGACTCAACTCCGTCGGCACCGGGAACGGCCACGGATCGCTCGATCCCCACTCGCCGAGAAACACTCCGGGCGATAATTTATCCCAACCGGCGGTGTACACGGTGACCCAATCGTCGTCGTCGCCATCCGTCGAGCGACCTGCGCTCAGCGGCGGACCGTCGTGCGCGAGAGCGACGTGAATCTCAAAAGATTCGCGAGGACCCTCGGCGACGACCGGTCGCGAAGATGACGCGTCGCCGTTCGCACGCGCCGTCGACCGCGGAATCAAGTGCACGAGCAGAGGTTCTTCGGGTTGCGAAATCAGACACTCGCCCGCGCCTTTGACGCCGACGAGAAACGGCAGTGGATCGATGCCGAGTCTGTTTTGAATCATGACGTACCATTTGTTCGTCACGCCAAAATCGTGCGGCGCGGCTTCGCATCCTTCCATGACGTACTCTCGCGCGCCCATCTCGTTCCACTCTCTGTCCCACTCCCAGAGTGAAATCTCCACCGCCTTGGCGGTGATTTGTGACTTCCATCCCCATCCGCACAGATACCCGGTGTTTGCATCCACGTGCGGATGCGCGGTGAACGCTCGACCGCCCAAACCCGCGGACGATTCCAACATCGAACCTATCGGTTCCGACAGACCGAGCGTGAAGTATTGTCCCGGTTCGAGACGTCCCTCTAAATCGTCCACGCCTCGGCTCTCAAGCGTCTCGCCATCGACGCGAACGGGCTGACCGGCTTCGTAAAGCGCCAACACGCGTCCGCCCCACGCCAAAATGTTCGTGTTCGCCAGATTCTTTGTGTGTAAATCGAACGCGTTCGCCAGCGGTCCGCCGTCGCGCATCGTTCCAAACGTTCCTCGAAATACCACCTCGTTCGCCTCCTCTTCTTCGATGAATTCTCGCGTGCGCACGTATCGAGACGTGAAATGCACCGACTCACCGTCCTCACTGAACGCAAACCGCAGCGCCATGCCGTCGCCGTCCAACATGTGCGCGTACTCTTTCCCGCCGCGCTCGAATAATCCCGGACCTATTCGATACAGCGTCCCCGCGCGCAACTCGTCCGGCGCCGCGCCGAACGCCGTCGCCTCGTACGAGTGTTCACCGTCCGCGCTCACGTACGCGTGCGCCCAATCCGCGTGCGAGTAGACGCAATACCCGCGCGCGCGCGCATCGTTCAGGACGTCCACGTCCGCGTCATCGTCGGGATCCCACGCCCCGCGTCGCCGTCCCCAGCCCGGGGCGGTGGCGTTCGCGCGTCGCGTCGAGCCGGCGTCTTCATTCGCGACGCGCGTCATGTGCGTCGCGCGCGCGCGTCGAACGGGCGCTCGCGTCGAACCGGCGACGCGACCTCCATCGACTCTCGCGCGCGCGACGTCGCGCGCGCGCGACATGGCCGCGCACCGACGCGCGTCGCGCGCGGTGACGTCAGCGCCGAAAAGTGTCGTAACGGCCGAACGCGGGCGGTGGGCACACCGCGACGCACCGCGACGACGAACGCGCGGAGCGAACGCGTCGAACGCGCGCGATGCCGCTGTTGGATTCGAACAAACGTCGACGCGCGCGCACGCGCGGGACGACACCGGAGGCTGGACCGGACGCGCCCGTGCTGTATTGGATGTCCAGAGATCAACGCGTCGACGATAATTGGGCGCTCCTTCGCGCGTGTGACGTCGCCGAGGAGCGCGGTGCGCCGGTGGTGATCGTTTGTAACGTGAGGGGGACGTGTCTCGGCGCGGGGGCGCGTCAGTGCGGATTCATGCTCAGAGGACTGCGCGAGCTCGAGCGAAACGCGGCGGCGCGAAACGTCGCCTTCGCCTTGACGCGCGGAGACGATCCCGCGACGGCGATCGACGCGTTCGCGAAAAAAATCGGCTCCAAGACAATTGTGTGCGACTTTTCGCCGCTTCGGGATGAATTGCGGTGGCGGAAAGAGTTTGCGGCGCTGTGCGACGCCCGGTCGGCGCATTTCGAAGAATGCGACGCGCACAACGTCGTTCCGTGTTGGGAGGCGAGCAATAAGCTCGAGGTGGGCGCGCGAACGCTTCGTGGACGTCTGGCGAAGCGGTATCCAGAGTTTTTGCGCGAATTTCCGGAGATGCCGACGGTGTCCGCCGCGTACCGTGGTCCCGCCATCGAAGAAGTGAAGTGGGACGCCGTCCTCGCCGAGGCGTTGGAGCGCGGCGCCGCGGTGCCCGAGGTGACGTGGGCCCTCCCGGGGGAGACGGCGGCGCGCGCCGTCTTGGACGATTTCGTGAACAATCGCATGCGACTGTACGAAAAGCGCAATGATCCATCCAAGCCGCGGGCGCTCAGTGGATTGTCGCCGTGGCTACACTTTGGGCAAATCTCCGGGCAGCGATGCGCGCTCGAGGCGAAGAAAGCCATCGGCAAGGCGTCGCCGCCCGCGTACGACGCGTTCTTCGAAGAGCTCGTCGTTCGCCGCGAGTTGTCGGATAACTTTTGCTACTACAGCCCGCAATACGATCGAATCGAGGGACAAAAGTACGATTGGGCCAAGGACACGCTCCGCGAGCACGCCGCCGACAAGCGTCCGTATGTGTACACGTTGGAGGAACTCGAACGCGCGAAGACGCACGATGATTTATGGAACGCCTCGCAGCGTGAACTGCGTTACGGCGGGAAAATGCACGGATTCTGTCGCATGTACTGGGCGAAAAAGATTCTCGAGTGGACGGAATCCCCCGAACAAGCGCTCGAGTTTGCCATTTACCTCAACGACACGTACTCGCTCGACGGACGCGATCCGAGCGGGTACGTTGGGTGCATGTGGTCCATCGTCGGCGTGCACGATCAGGGATGGAAAGAGCGAGAGATCTTCGGTAAGATTAGATACATGACGTACGAAAGCACCAAGAAAAAGTTTAGCATTCCGGATTACGTCGCGAGGGTCAACGCGCTCGTCAAGGCGGCCAAATCGGGCGAGACGTCTCGCGTGGCCAACCCAGGATTGTTCGCGATCGACATTGCGGGCGCGAAGAAGCGTAAAGCAGAGGCGATGAGTTGATCATCGCGCGTCTTGCCTCGGCTGCTATTCTTTTTTACAGTTACAATTCTTTGTTAATTCATTCACTCCTCGGCGCGCGTCGCGCCGCTCACACAACATCGACGACGAATGTGTTCCAAAACCACCTCGTGATGGCGTGACTCATCAACCCGAGCGGACCGAACATGCAACACAACACGAGCGAGTGTCGCACAGGCACCGGCGCCACCAAATCCCCCGCGCTCGCGCTGTATTTCGCCCCGTCCAAGTACACGAATCGCGCCACGAATAAATCCAACGCCACCAAGTGCACCCACGCGCTCGCCGCCGTCTCCGCCGTCGCCATGAATCCGCTCACCAGCGTGACGAATCGCGCCACCATCCCTCCTCCTCCAACGTCTGCAAGCGTTTTTCGCACCAAATCGAACACGTCCGCGCTCGTGAAGGACGCGTACGCCGCGCTCAGATAACACGCGCCCAAAATCCAAAACGTCCCCTTGGACTCCATGACCGCGGCGACGCGCGTCGATCGAGGCTTGGCGATCATGAGCGCGTACAGCGGCATGACGCACGCGGTAGAGATCGCGAACGTCGTCTCAGGGATCGGTCCGAGCGCGTCGACGCGCGTCGACGGACGATGACGTCGCGCTCCTCTCGAGTGACGATATCTTCGAGACGACGATGTGGGCATCGCCGCTCGCGTCGCGCTCGCCCTCGCGCGCGACGCGAGATCGCGACGCATGACGCGCACGAACGCATCGCATCTGTGCGTCGTCACGTCGGTCGCGCGCGCGCCTCGCGTCGACGTCGGCGTCGCTGAAATCATCATCATTTTCAACCACCGCGCGCGCGACTGTGTCGTGAGAGATGACCTCGCGGGACGACCTTTTCGTCGATGTCGACGCGAGCGCGGTGACGCCCGTGGAGAAGACGTGCGCGTTGGATTCGTCCGCGTTCGACGTCGCGCTCGCGCGTCGATCCTCGAACGATGACGACGCGTCGACGTCCGCGAGAGCGAAGGCGCGGCGGTGCGCCGCCCCGCTCGACGCGTTCATCGCGTCCGCGTGCGTCTCGGACGACGAGTGCGACGCCCTGATCGACGCCGCACGACGCGCTGGATACACGTTTTGGCACGCCGACGCCGACGCGCCGAATCGACGGTCGTTTCGAAACGCGGACACGGTGGAGGTGGTGTCGACGCGCGCGGCGGAGGAACTCTGGCGACGACTGCGCGCGCACGTGACGCCGGAGATTACGATAGAGCGTGAGGACGAGACGCACGGGGCGGGGGCGACGGGGAAATGGGTGGCGCGAGGAATCAACGCGCACCTGTTGTTTAACAGATACGAGCAGGGTGGACACTTTTCGCCGCACACGGACGGCGCGACGGTGGTGGATTTTAACACGAGGTCCATGTACAGCGTGTTGGTGTACCTGAACGATTGCGCGGACGGTGGAGAGACGGTGATGTTCGCGCCGCCGAAGGAGTGTGAACCGTCGAAGTTTATTCGCGACGACGACTCGCGGTATCGATGGCCGAGAGAGTGGATCGCGGACGCGGCGCCGGCGAGACGCGGCTCGGCGTTGGTGTTTCGACAAGATATTCCGCACGAGGGTGCGCCCGTGGGACCGGGAGCGGTGAAACTCATCATACGCACCGATGTCATGTACGAGAGAGATCCACCGGCGTTTGCGGACGAGGTGGGATTGCGAGCGTACGCGTTACATCGAGACGCCGTGCGCGCCGAGGCTGACGGCGACGCGATGGAAGCCATGCGATTGTTTCGACATTGTCGTCGTCTGTGTCCGGAGTACGCCGATTTCGTGGGCATATAGCGTAGTCACGAGCCCTTGATCGTCATCGCTGTTGTAAAAATACCGCGCTTTCGCGCACCCCGACCCGCGCTCCAAACAATCGTCGGCTCGTTCGACCCCGGCGAAAAAGTACTCGACACTGCGTGACGCCCGGAGACCGCGCGCGGTCGATCTCCGTCGCGCACTCACCGCGAAACCCATCGCAAAACCCATCCGAGATGCCCATCGGTGCGATTCAGCGCGCGCGACTCGACGTGCTCACGCTCGGCGGTCACGATGGTTCGAAAGAGTTGCGTTGCCATCGTCGCGATGATTCCACCTCGTCCGTCTCCTCGGCGCACATCGGCGCCTCCGAGCGCACGTGCGCGCAGGTACACTCGTACAAGTACACGTCTCCGCCGTCGACGACGTTCGAAAAGTTGTTTCTGGAGCGATGGTGGACGTACGTGGTGGAGCGGTGGTGTCCGCTGTGGGTGGCGCCGAACGCGTTGACGTTCGGTGGCTTATTCTTCGTCATCATCACGTACGCGATGATTTGGTCGCTGTCTCCGGCGTTAGCGCACGACGCGCCGACGTGGGCGTACGTCCTGAGCGCGGTGTTCATGTTTACGTATCAGACGGCGGACGGCATCGACGGGAAACAGGCGCGGCGAACGAAGAGCGGGTCGCCACTCGGCGAGGTCGTCGATCATGGATGCGACGCCGTGTGCACGTGCGTGTACGGCATGATGTTTGTGGACATGCTGAGCGTCGGATTCGCGACGCCGAGCGCGAGAAGGACGGCGATCGCGATGATGACGGCGAGTCGTATTTTCTTTTCCGTGGACACCGTGTCGAGCACGTACACGGGAAGATTACCGGTGAACACGACGTTTGACGTGCAAGAGATGCAAGTTTGCTTGCAAATCACCACCATCGTGTTCGGTTTCATCGGTAACGAGGTTTTGAACACGTATCCGGTGTCGATTCCGTATCTCGGCGAACGCGGCGTCGGTCAACTCGTTGTCGACGCCGGCATGGTGTTCGGCACATTGTCTCGCATGGGAACGTTTTTGGGCACCGTCACCTCCAAAGAGGTGCCGCCGCACTGGCCCAAGCATCGAAGCCCATCGCGCATCGCCGCGTTTTGCGTCGTCTCGGAGATTTTCAACGGCGTGTGCCTGTACTATGCGCCAAACTTGGCGCTCGCGCACGCGACGAACATGCTCTTGTTCGCCGAGGCGGAGATGAGCATCATGCGACTCCGCGTCTCCGATCCGGATTGGCCTCTGTTCAACTGGCTGAGCGTATTGATCATGGCCATGACGACGATGGTTCCGGCGGGGGACATGTTCACGGGCGGTATTTTGCTCGGCGCGGCGCTCTTTTTATTGATTCACCGAAGCGCGACGTTGGCGAGTCAAGTGACGGGTTGCCTCGGCATTCATCCCAACATCTTCATCCTTCCTCCTTCCGCGAAGAAGGACTGATGACATTACAAACCTCTTCATCAGCTACAGTACAAAACACCTGATAATAACCACTAGTGTACATAGACTAGCCGTTGCGTTTGCGACCAATCGTTTTGCTACGTTTGAACACGGCGAATACTTCGATGTGATTCGTCGCGGGGAAAAACACGAAAGATTCGTGGTGCGTCAGTGTCCACATACCGCTCGCCACCAACTCATCGGCGTCGCGCTTGAACGAATCGAATCCGCACGACACGTACAGAATCGTCGCGAGGTCGTCGCTCAGGGTCGAATCCGTGAGCACGCGTCGTAAACTCTCGTCCAAACCTTTCCTAGGAGGATCGACGACGAGCACGTCGCAATCGCGCGTCGATTCGACAGCAATCTTCTCAGCCTTTGCGATTTGTAAACTCACGCGACTTTTCAACGAATCGTTCGGTAACTCGTCTCGCGTGCGTTCCCACGCCTCGGCGACTGATGAAGACGACTCGACAAAACGCACGCTTCGGACGTCCAACTCGACGTTCGTGAGCAACGAAAACCCGATGGCACCCACGCCCGAAAACATCTCCACCACCCTCGACCCTCTCGGCACGTGTCGAGGCATGCGTCTGAGGAGTTCCCCGTACGCCTCGGGATTGGCTTGCATGAAACTTCCCGGCAGGTAGTAGACGCGCTGTCCGCTCGGCGTGCGCAGAAACGTCATGTATTCTCCGTACACGTGCACCCATCCGGCGTGATTAAAGATGACGTTCGATCGCGCGTCTTGTAAATTCACGCTCACCCCTCGCACGAAATCCCCTCCCCGTCTCGCGATGTCCATACATATCTCTTCGTGGCGCCGCGTCAACGTGTTCGCGTTGAAGACGAGCGAAATCGCCGCGCGCGCGTCTTCATCCATTCCAGGATCCACCGCCTCATCGCTACACATCACCGTCTGCACGTACCGCAACTCACCCTTCCCCGTGGATTCATCGTACGGCGTCACTCCCAACGCATCGCACGTCGCCCGCGTCGTCGCCGCCGCCCGCTCGACGCCGACGTGCGACACCGGGCACGTCTCCGTCGCCGCGAGCTCGTGGGTGCCTCTCTTGAACAATCCCAGCGCGACGCGTCCGCTCGACGTCTCCGCCCTCGCCGCGAGTTTCGCCTTACATCTCCACCGCGTCGCGCGCCCTCGAAACGTCTCGTGCGCGTCGTCGCCAAAGTATTCCCGCACAGCCTCGAGCACCGGTGGGTCGAGCGCGTCGACGGCGTCGAGCGCGGTGACGCACCCCGAGCACGCGGGGAAGTGCGGACACGCGCGCGGGACGGCAGAAACCACGCACGACATCCGCGCGGACGTGGACGCGCGCGCGGTGGACGGCACACCGCGCGGCGCGACGACATCGAGAATCAACCGTCGGGGCGTCATTTCGCCGCGCGCGCCGTCATGTGCGGCACCGCGTCCGCGTCGCCGTCCGCGGTCGTCGTCGCGTCGTCTCGAACGCGCGCGCGCGCGACGCGCGATGGACTCGTCTCGCGCGTCTCTCGACCGACGTCGTCGTCGTCTCGCGGCGCGCGTCTCGCCCATCGCGCGCTGAGCGATGATGACACCGTGATCGTCACGGGCGCGCTCGAGCGTCTGGCGCAGTGCGCGGCGGTGCGATTGCGAGAGAATGAGAAATCAGCGGGCGCGCGCGTCGTCGCCAGTCTTCCGCGCGAGGCGTTCGAGGGGGTGAAGAATCCGCGCGACGTGCGATCGAAGGAATTGGTGTATCCGAACGCCGACGCCCTGCGCGCGCTTCGCGCCGCGGGCGCGGAACCGATCGGCGAGGACGAGGAGGCGATGCGCGCGGCGCTGCGAGAGGCGACGTGCGTCGTGTTCGCGGAGGAGACGCCTAAAAAACTGCGGGCGACGGTGGAGGCGACGATGAAGCGCGTGGACGCGGGAGACGCGCCTCGGTTGCGACGGGTCGTGCTGTTGTCGAGAGTCGGCGTCGAGCGACGCGACGCCGGGGATCCGTGGAAGTATATGAATCGAAAGACGTTTCGCGGGGGCGCGCCGTTGACCGACGCGTGGGAGGCTGAAGAGGCGGTTCGCGCGCGCGCGGCGAAGACGGTCAAGGCGGGCGGCGTCGCCGACGGGTGGACGTACACCGTCGTTCGCACGGGCGAGTTACGAGGGAACGGACCGACGACAGTCGTGTACGCCGATTACGCGCTCACGCTGGTCGATAACGCGTTCGACGTGCGCATGCAAGACGTGGAGGTGAAGAACGGCGATACCATGGGGCCGGATTACACCAAACGTCTCAGCGCCGCCGCCTTCGCGAATCGCATGTTGACCACGTCTCGATACGACGTCTTAAACGCGGAATTCAGCATCATCTCCGTCGGACCGGTGCCTCGCGAGCGACGAAAAGGGTACGACGTCGCCAAGGGTAAGAGTCCGCCGCCGGTGTCGGACAGAGACATCGACGAGCAGCTCGCTCCGGGAGACGACGCCGACGGCGAACGTGCGCCGGACGCCGTGCCCGCGCCCGTGTGATCGCCATCCGTCCATTCACCAATCAAGAAAACGCGGCATCACTCGCGCATGTAATGTAATCATACGTCGTCTTCCCTCACCGTCGTCTCTGAGGAATCAATCAATCGATCAATCGATGCGTCCCCAGACGCGGACGCTCGCGGCGAGCGGAGGCTCGGTCCTCCGCGCGGCGAGAACGATGATCGGTCTCCACACGATCCTCGCCCCCGTGCTCTCCCGCCTGTTCAGTCGATACGTCGACGGCATCAGCGCCGAGACGTTGCGCATCGGGTTGTTGAGCCGCAAGCTCACATTGTCGAATTTCACCGTCAACGTCGACGCGTTGGACGAGTTAGCGCTCCCGTGTCGCGTCGTGCGCGTGCGCGTGGACGTATTGGATCTGAAGTACGCCGTTTTCGGTCGAGATCCGCTGCGCGCGACGATCGAAGGGGTGGAAATCGAGCTCGAGTCTTTGGACGACTCCGACTCGACCGACGCGAGCGTCGACTTTGAAGATTTGCTGAGGCGTCGAGACGCGCGAGAGGAGATGATGGAACAGATCGCGGACGCCGTGGTGTCGTCCGCGTGGTCGGCGGCGTCGGAATCGTCGTGGACTTTGCTCGCGGGTGTGTTAGAGAGAGTGGGGGTGGAGTTTCGGAGGGCGAGCGCGCGATTCGTCGTCTCGAACGGTTCGGGGAATAGATCGACGACGGCCGCGGGGATGCGCGCGAGTTTCGAGAGGTTTACAATCAAGAGCGTCGCCTCGACGTCGGGCGCTCGACGAGAGGACGAGGGCGAGGAGGACGAGGAGGATGTCGACGTCGACGAGACCTCGTCGGCGCGAAAGCGAGCCAAGACGGACGCCGACGAAGTTTCTTTTAGCGGTCGAACGACGAAGAGTATCGAGATGGACGGGCTGTCCATCATCGTCGACGATGGAGAATCCGCGGAGCGCGATGTGATCGGACCGAGCGCGCGCGTGAGGATGGAGGCGTGTTTGCGTCGGCGCGCGGGACGCGCGCGATACGCGTATCCAAATGCGTCCAAGTATGTGATGAACGTGGAGGTAAAGGATGTGGTAGCGATGAGCGTGAGCGCGAGGCAGCTCAAAATCATCAACACCGTGCGCGACGAGATCGTGATGTGGTCGAAGAGGAGAGCGCACGGTGAAATTAGACCTTCGAGTAAAGCTCCCATCGAGTGGTGGCGATACGCGGTGCGAGCGACGGTACCCAGAGGCAAGCACAGACGCGAGCGATTCTTGAGACAACTGCGGCATGCTCGCGCGCTATCAGAATCGTACGTGGACGTATACATCGAACGAGCTCTGGGTAACAAGATACCGACTCCGGCGCACCTGCGGGCATTCGAGTCGAGCCTCACCGCAGACGACATCGACCTGATCAAATCGTTAGCCGATCACAAGGCAAAGAGACGTCAGGAACTCGCGGATGATGAATTTGGAATGTTCCCGACGTTCAACGCAGCGTACAGCGCGGCGGATGTTTCAGAAACGGGTGTGAGTGATGAAGGATTCAGATACGAGACGCCCAGACCGGTGAGACCGACGACGTCCAACAGTCTCACGAGTTATCTGTACGCCAAGAGCACCGGGTACATCGCTCGCGCGTACGGGTACGTCAAGTACGCTAATTCGAGCGCACGTGAGGAGGACGGAGACTTTGACCCGGCGATTGAAGTGCGAATCCCAGGAGCGTGTTTCACGGCGCGAGGAGAGTCCGGGAACGAGTTGAAGTTTGCGGCGAGAGGTATTTCGGTTATGCACGCGCCCGTCGTACCGGATTCCGACGGCGTGGTGAGCGAGACGATCGTCGAGATCAATGAGCTACTCGCTGACGATTTGAGTGGCGATGGAGGTAAACTGATCCAGTCTCACATGGATGGCGAGCGTTCGTTTGCGACGATCAAAGTGAATCCCGACGCGTGTCCAACCTTGGACGTGCCGCTGAGCGCGCACATCAAAGTGAATCCATGCGTCATCACCGTGTATCCGTCCACGGTAAAGACGTGTTTCCCGTTCGTCGAGGCGCTGGAGACTCCGTTCATCACGAAATGGACGCGATCTGTGCTCGGCTTGAACCATCGCTCGCCGCGCTGCCGGATGGAAATCGTCAAGCTTCTCGGCCGCGACATGCAAACCAGTCCACTCTTGCTCGAGGTCGATTCACCTCTGTTCTTAGTGCCCGCGCACGACGCATCGTCGAAACACTCTATGGAGAGCTCGGCGATGTTGGCGTTCGGCGTAAACAGACTCGTCGTTTGTCAGGAGAACGGCGCGCGTTCGCGAGAGGACGCGTATGATAGACTCGTCGCCGAGTCAGACACGATGCTCGCCAACGCGCGCGATGGGAGCGAATCGTGGAAAGCGCTCGAGAAGTTGACGAAACACATTCTGTGCAGCCGTAATTTCGTCCACGTCGATGGGGCGTGGATGACCGCCGCCAACGCGCCGATACCGATCGTCGCCGATATGAATCTGTCGTTGGTAAATCTGCAGACGATGTTCGATTCGGACTCGACGATGATCGACCTCAATTCCGTCGAGCTCACTCTGACACCGGAAAGCGTCGCCGCTTTGATGCATGCGCTAAAAACATTTGCCGACGCGATGCCCGCGTCGGGCGCGACTGCCGAAAATCCGCCGCCATCGCTGCTGGACGTCGACGACTTCGGCGTCAGGTTTAAATCGGGTGAGCTCGGACTGAGTCTGCGAAACGGAAGTGACAGTCTACGTTACTCGATCGCCGACTCGGCGGTCGAGTTCAAGAAGACTATCAACGAATGGCGAATGAAATCAACCATCGGCGTCGTCTCCGGCGCGCACGTCGTCTCCGGCGCGGAGGAGACAGACGTGATGAGTTGTTCGGCTGAAGCTTTCCTGAAAGCGCACGTGTGCTCACGCATCGCCGGTTCGATCGACGTGGCGTCCATCGACGCGAGAATCACGCGCGACATGCTCAATTTCGCCAACGTGTTCCTTCGTCGCGCGCTAGGCGCGTCCTCGTTTTCCGGATGTCAACTCCATTCGAGCGCGCCGAGCGAGACGTCTATCAACGAACGCTTCGCCCGCTCGTGGGATCGGTTACAGGCGTTCGAAATCGAAGATTCGCCTCTGGTGTTCTTGCGCGGCGCCATCGAGCCGATGTCGTTCAAATTGTTCGATGAACGCCGCGACGAAAACGCCGTCGCGGTGACGACGCGCGCCGTTGAAATCCGCGGAAACGCGTCGGGCGTCGAGTTGGAGTTGCCGCAGGTGCTCGTATCCGTGGTGAGTGCGGAATCCACGACGTGCGTCTCTTGGCTCGAAGACGTTCACGTGAAAAACTCGGTCGTCGCGGCGAGCGCGACCGACGTGAACGTGGGCGCGCTCGGCGCCGAGATGACACCGGATGTCGTTCGGCGAACGTTCGCGATGATGGCATCCATCCCGGATTTGACATTTCCCTCGAGCGAGTTTCGCTCGGACGCGAGTGCGAAGGATGCGACGAAAACCACCCCGTCGGTTCCGAACGTTCAAGTGACGCTGAAAACCGTCAGGTTGATCGCCAGGG
>Ga0208410_1000400_pt1 | contig 25318 bp, 19 predicted proteins | sample ETN02SmetaG_3_FD_185787 | JGI IMG/M metagenome (GOLD analysis project Ga0208410, IMG submission 185787) | Marine microbial and viral communities from oxygen minimum zone, Eastern Pacific Ocean - ETNP2014F10-02SV257 (SPAdes) (version 2) | ecosystem: Environmental > Aquatic > Marine > Oceanic ... | reverse complement strand
GACGCTTTTTGTACAAGTCTAGTTTTTTCTGAAGATTCAGTTAAAATTCTTTGTGTGTTAAAATCAGAATTAAAAGTAGAATGGCTATATCCAAGTTGGAGATGATGGTTTTTTATACTTTTTATATTTTGGTATATGGTTAATATTTCATCCGTAAATGTATTTTCTTCATAAACTGACTGTTCATATTCATTTAGATTTAATGAGTTATTAATTAATATTGAATTATGATCACTACCATATTTTGTTTTTGCTAAAGAAAGTTTAGTAGACCATTCTGGGTTTAAATACAATGCCCATTTTAAAATGCCGCTAGTATTTGCTAATGTAGTATTCTCAATTATTTTGGTAGAATCATAACTTAATATGTTTTCAAAGCCAAAGAATTCTCTTTCCTCATCAATATTATCTTCTCCGTGTTTTAATGTAAATGATATTCTATTTTTTGAGTTTAGTATGTATGAGGCTACAGCATTGATATCTTTGAAATTAAATCTAGGGTTATAACTTGCATTTTGTCCTTCATCTGCTGATAAACTAATTAAATTAAAATTATCATCTCCAACAATAAAGTCTTTTATTGATGAATATAATTTTGTTGGCACAATGTCATTACATACTCTACCTGTTAAAATAAGACTCCCCTTTGGCGATATAGGTAGTTCTAATTGAGCGCTGTTTGTTGTAAGGTTTGTGAAAATTTTTGCCTTGGCTTCCGAGGGAGTTCCTGTTTTGTTTGTAATCTCTATGAGTCCTGATATTTTCCCTCCATACCTAGCTGGGTAAACACCTTTAAAAACTTGTATATCTTTTATAGATGCTGCTTGAGTGCTACTCAAAAAACCAAACATATGAGTTTCTTGATATAAGGGTATACCATCAATCATAATTAAATTTTGATCTGGTCTACTCCCTCTTATATATAATTCAGCATTGCCACCTAAACCTGAGCTAATTCCTGGTAGTAGCTGTAAGGATCTGAAAACGTCAACCTCTCCTATAGTTGGAAGTGTAGATATGTGTTTTGGCGAAAAAGAAATTTTACCAGGTTCATTCGCAATACTTAAAAATTCTCTAGCTTTTCCTTTTATATAAATATTTTTTGAGTTGATTATTTTTTGATTCAAGTAAATATCTTTAGAGTATTTATTTGTTTTAGGATGAGTTATTATTGTTTTTTGGGTTTCATATCCAATATAAGAAACAAATAAAGTACAAATTTTAGTGTCTATCTTTGATAAAGAATAGACGCCTTCATCATCGGATATTGTTCCAATATCTAAGGACGGAATATAGATATTGGCATATGGGATGGTTTCATTTGAATTCTTGTCATGTACTTTTCCAGTTAAACTAAATTCAATTCTTGTTATTTCAAATATCGTATACTGGTCACCTATTTTTTTCCAACCATAGTCAGTATTAGCTAAAATTATTTCTAGGATGGATTCGACATTACATTCATTGCACTCCATGGACGTATTTTGTTGAATTATTTCTGAGGGATAAATAATTGGAATTTGGTGTTCAGTTATGAGTGTTTGAATTGTCTTCTCTATGGGTTCATTTTTAATTTTGATGGAAATTGGAGTACTATTCCCACTTACGTTAGAAAAGAATAGTAAAGAAGAAATTACTATGTAGAGCTTGGTATTTTTAAAGTACGATGTAAGAATCACCTCGTAATTTAAACTCTCGTTTAGACAATAATGAAATGCTGCTCAAAACAGATTCTAAATTACTTGGGTTTAAATTGATTATACCTGATATGGGTATATTCTTTTGTGATTCATTTTGGAAATTAATTTTAATATTGTATATGCGTTCAAGCTCGTCACAAATTTTTAAAAGCGAGCTATTATCGCAGAGGAGTTTATTATTTTTCCACCCGGGATAAAAATCAGCCGTTTTAGAGGTGGAAAAAGTTTTTGGATATTCAGGGTTTACATCAATTTGTTCACCTTGACTGATTTCCATTGATTGTAAATCATTCTGTACTTTGACTGCGCCCTCATTAACTCCAACCTCAAAACCATCATCTCTAGACCGGACATTGAATTTTGTTCCGAGTACAGTTATTTCTGCATATTCTGTTGAAATAATAAATGGATTAATTCCTCTCTTAACATCAAAATAAGCTTCACCATTTAGAGAAATCTTTCTGCTTTCAGAGTCATAATCTTTAGAATATGAAAGTTCGCTCCCAGCATTTAAATAAATTTTTGATCCATCACTAAGTGAAATTACTTTTTCTTGTATTCCAAGGTCAGAATTGATGTTAATTGTGTTCAGTGTCCTTGTGATAGGTATATAGATTAGAGCAATTAAAAGGAAAGTGCCTACAAATCGAGGATAACCTATCCAACGGAAATTAGATATACTAATATTTTTTATCTTTTCTGGCTCAGATGAGATATCAATCTGCTGTTCTAGACGCATCCAAACTTCTTTTTTTGAAGAAATTTTTGGTTGCTCAATCTTTGAACATAAATCCCATAAAAGGCTTTCTTTTTTATCAAGTTTTAGCATTTGTATATCTATTAACGTTGATTTAGTAATGTTTACTCATAAATAATTTTTTAATTGATTCTTCAGTATTTTGATCGCTCGATAGATTTGATTTTCAACGGTTCGTACACTTATTCCTAAAACTCCAGAAATCTCATTATTCGATAATTTTTCAATCCTACTTAAAATAAATATTTGTCTACATTTTTCTGGTAATTCAGTATCAACAATTTTTTGAATTTCATTTTCTAATGCTTCCCCAAGCACATCTTCTTCTGGCTGATTCAGTCTCTTATCATGATTTGCAGGGATTAATGTTTCATGTCTTTGTCTTACTTCTGCATGTCGGAAATGATCATAACATAGATTTGTACTGATTCTAGCAATCAATGAAAAAAAAGATTTATTTGGCCTCAGTTTTAATCTCGTTTTCCAAACTCTTAAAAATGTTTCTTGAGTAATATCTTCTGCAATATCTTGGTCTTGCACTTTGTAAAGGACAAATCTTGATAGTGTATCGTGGTAGTTGAAAAAAAGTTTTTTAAACGCAACTTTATCAGAGTTTTTAACTTTTTCTAAAAGAGTTTTGTCTTCTTGCAACACTTTATATCTTGGGTACTGTTAAAAGTAGTAATTATTAATTATTATTAAACATTAATTTAATGTTAAATGTCGTGTACATTGTTAGTTGTCTAAATTTTTTAAAAGTAGGATAATAAAATGGAATTAAATGAAATTGAATATGAAGGTTTAATCATAACGGATTACAATTTGGAAGCGCCTTTAGATTATACTAATGATAATAGTGAAAAAATTTCTATTTTTGCTCGGAAGGTTTCAAGAAAAGAAAATCTTAAAAAATCATTACCTTATTTGATTTTTTTTCAAGGTGGACCTGGCTATGAGTCTCCAAGGCCAGTATCTGATTCTGGTTGGATAAAGAGAGCTAGTGAGGAATATAATGTTATATTAATTGATCAAAGAGGGACTGGACTTAGTAATCCAATTTCAATTGAATCAATAAAAGATATGGATGATAATCAGATAGCTGAATATTTAACTTTTTTCAGAGCGGATAATATTGTTAGAGATGCAGAACTTCTTCGGAGGAACATTTTTAAAGTTGAAAAATGGTCTGTTCTTGGACAGAGTTTTGGAGGATTTTGCGCAATGAATTATTTATCTTTTCATTCTGATCATTTACAAAAAGTATTTATTACTGGAGGCATCCCACCTTTAGATGCTCACCCAGATGATATTTATCGCGCTACATACAAGAGAGTAATGGATAAAAACAGGATGTTTTATAAAAATTTTCCTAAAGCAAAATTAAATGCTAAAAAAATAGCTGAGTACCTTGATCAAAATACTGTACATCTTCCTAATGGTGATTTGCTATCAGTAAAAAGGTTTCAACAATTAGGTCTTAACCTTGGTTTTAGCGATGGTATGGCTATTTTGAATTATCTTTTTGAAAGGGCATTTATAAATGGCAGAGTATCTAATTTTTTCTTGAAACAATTATTTACTTTACAAACCTTTGATACTAATCCACTGTTTACCATTATTCATGAAGCTTGCTATGCACAAGGGTTTGCAACAGAATGGTCTGCCCATCGAATTATTAAAGAGTATCCAGATTTCATCTATAAAAAAGGTGATAGTTTTTATTTTACAGGGGAGATGTTATACCCTTGGATGCTAGATGAATATAGTTCTCTAAGACCTTTTAAGAATGCTGCAAACATTCTTGCAAATAAAAAAGATTGGCCTCATTTGTATAGCAAAGAAAAACTTAGGGAAAATCAAGTTCCTATTGCTGCTGCGGTATATACTAATGATATGTATGTTGATAGAGAATTTTCAATAAAGTTGGCAGAAATAATACCAAATATGAATGTTTGGGAGACAAAATTATTAGAGCATAATGCACTACGCAGCAATGGGGAAAAGGTATTAGATTCACTTTTTACGCGGATACCATAAGTTATCATTAATTAAAGTCTGAGGTATATTAACATTTTGGTTCTTAATAGACAAAAATTGGCATTAGCTAGCTTCTGCTTCTTGTTTTGGTTTACTGGTTGTTCATCTATGAAGATGTCTCAATATCCAGAGGTGATTTATAATCACAGACAGCCTTTAGTATCTGTTTCATATGAATATGGTGAAATAGATATTGAACTTCCTTTAGTGTTTCCAGGTCTAATTCCTGAGCAATTGTCTTTTCAGGTGTTTGCAAAAGGAGATAGTATAAATCCTCTTATAACAATTAAAAGTGAACCAACTGATTTAGTTAGAATTTTTTTACCACAAGGAGTTCTAGATATAGATGAAAGAAATAATTTTATTTTAATTACACCTCACCACCCTGACTTCATTAGTTCAAAGGTTGCTTTTGAGGGCGTCAATTTTGGTAAAATTACTTTAGATCCTTTTTATATAGTACAGCAGCCTTTGAATATTGCAGGCATAGTCTCTAATAAGCTTACTGAAGAGATATTAGCGGATATTGACGTTTCATTATTTTTAGAAAATGAATTACTGCAAAAAGTATACTCAAAGCCTAGTGGAGAATATTCTATCACTATTCCAGGTGAATTTAAAGATAGAGAATTGTTAAGAATTATTGCTGGCGAAAAATTGATTTTTTCACCTTTTCGTAAAGATATTAGTTTTGAAAAATCAAAAAGTTTAAAAGTTGATATTGGATTAGGTCCAAGTCAAGATCTAGCAGACCTGGGAAACCTCTATATAACAAATAAATCCAATGTGCACTTTAGAGATAAGCCTCATATTGGTGGTGCTACACTTTTTTTACTCCCTGAAGGTGAGCCTGTAGCAGTAGAGCAAATTTCTAAGGGTCTTTACTATGGGACTATAGAAATTTTAGTTTCTTCTGGGAAAAGAGTCAAATTAAGTGGTTGGCTTGAAAGAGAAGATACGGATTTGTTGTTTTTTGAAAATATTTTTAAAGAGGGAGATGAAAATGAACAAGCTCTTTAAATTAATCATATTTTCTTTATTGTTGATCATCCAATTATTCCCCCAAAGTATTTCAAGGCTAAAAGCAAAAAAAGAAAGAGAAAAAAGGGAAAAAGAAAAATTAAAGATAGAAAGAGTAGTCGAGGATGATTCGGATTCTTTGGCTGTAAGTAAGATAGTTCAAGAAAATGCTGAAAATACTGAAGTGGCTAATGTAAATGATACAGCAACTGATTCTTTGACAATTAAAATAGATAAATCCCCCCCAAAGATAAAGAAGAAAAAAACAATTATTTCAAAAGTAAGCCTATCTATAAATACAATTCCTGAGAAAGTAGATGTTTTTTTGGATGGGAGTCTTATTGGTAAAACCCCAATTTTAGGGCAAAAAATATTATCAGGTGATCGTATTTTTGAAATTCGCAAAGATGGGTTTGCTCCGATCTCATATGAATTAAATGTAAACCCTTCAAAATCTGTTAATTTAGATTTTTTTATGAATCCGATCTATAATGTGAAATTCAAAACAGATGAAGTAGGTCTAATCTTTGAATTAAATGATGATCACAGATGGACAGAAGATGCTATTCGAATGCAATTAGAAGCAGGGGATCACCAGCTTAGAGTATATAAGCTAGGCGAAATTGTTGATGAGCAGATAATTGTTGCAGATCAGCCACTTACTTTTCAATATTATCTCAAAAGAGGAGTGGTGATTAAGCCCTAAATCATGGCATGAATTTTTTTTTAATTCTTTTTACCATTTTAGAATTGGCAAGTGCAAAAACTGATTTGCCCTCAATCCTTATATTGAATCAGTACGATAAGAATTTAATTGACACTAAAATTTCAAGCCATTTCCCTAATAAAAAATTTGTAGATAGTGAAAATACAGACCCTTTTTTAAGTTCACTAGATAGCTTAAGCAACCCTGCTTCCGGTAGAATGAATCTGGTCCGAGATCTTGGTTCTGAGTTTGATGTTGATTACATATTATTTCATCAAATAGAAGATGACAGCAATAGATTTTTACTTGAAGGTCAAATGTTTAATACCAGATCGGGAGGGTTAATAAAGCGCAGAATAGTTGATATAACCAACTACTATAAAGGACACATGAATGAATTAAAGCTTTGGATTGGTGACGTCTTTAGAGAAGTAGACAAAGAGTGGATAGATCACAGGAAATTAGTTTTATATAATGAGCCATCTGAAATTATTCAAGATAAAACACCTGAAGGTGCAATGGCTAGATCTTTATTACTACCGGGTTGGGGTCAGTTTTATTCTGATGCTTATAACTCAGGCTTAGTGTTTTCTGGTTTAGAATCCATATTATTAACATCAGTATTAGTGAGTTATTTGAGTTACAATAAGTCTGTTAAAGAGTTTAAAAATTATTCAAAGTTATATGAGGAATCTTCAGAGCAGGTTGAGTTTGATAAATATAGAGCATTATCAAATAGTGAGTGGGAAAAGCATAAACAATATAATTCTGCTTTAATTTATACTAGTATAGCTTCTGGTTCATTATGGCTAATTAATGGAATCCATGCTTATATCGTTGGGCCTAGGCCTAAAAAAGATATAATTCAAAAATGGGATGTTACAATTCCAACAAAAAATTAATTTTCTAAAATGCGGTTATTTTTTTCATTTTTTATTCTTCTATTTATTTCAAATTGCACCATCTATGAAAATAATATAGATAACCCTAATGATAATGAGGCAAATGAGGAGCTAGGGGTCTTTCCGCCATCATTAGTTTTTTTCCCAAAGCAGCAAACAAAAACAACCTCTGATACAATAAGGTTGGGAGCTTATGTAGTCTTTTCAGATACTTCAATCATATCGTTTTCAGGAGCACATTTAAATATAAAATATGATAATAATCTATTAGAACTTGATTCACTTGCACCTGGTTGGATTGGGCCTGGAAGCTTAACCGATTCTAATAAGACTACGCCTTTATTTACTTACGTAGAAAATCAAGGAGTCTTGGATTTATATGCATACTATTTAAGTACAGCTGATATTTCAATTGATAGCCTTACACATATTGCAGAAATATGGTTTAAACCTAAGTCTGCAGGGACTAGCGTGGTTAGTTATGACACATCTCAATGTGAACTAATAAAATTTGATGAAACAATGATATCCATAAAGGGTACTAGGGAAGCATCAATAGTTGTTCAATGATGAGAAAATATATAGTAGTACTTTTTTTAGGAAGTTTTTTACAAGCAGATATATTATTCACTGAAAGTTTTGATGATGATGGTGTTTGGCCAACAGGGTGGACTTTTGATGAGTATATAAATCCAGAGACAGGCGAAGTTTATACATCATTCGGACAGCATAATTGGAGAGTTGATGGATCGTATCAAACCGACCCTGGTTTTACTCCTCCTGCAGCTGTTTTTCTTTATTACCCTAGAATTCCTCTTCCAAATGATGTTTATCTTACTGGTACTGAAGCTGGTAATAATCCTCAATCAGCGCTTGAGACTTCATACGAGTTGAGTTTGCAAAGTCCGGACATAAATGTCGGTAATAATACAGCTGTCATGGTAGAGTTTACATTTTCGTTAGATTATTGGGATAGTCCTACCGCTCATATAAATGGGATGATTATTGAAGCAGATGGGGGAGGTGGATGGTCTGAAATGTTAAAATATGAAGTTGGTGGATTAGGCGCTGGTGACGATTTTGATGCTACCTTGAAGACAGAGACCTTTATAGCATCGACAGAGTCTGGGGTATTAAAATTGAGGTGGAAAGCATATGGAACAGATTCATATTTTATTGATGCATGGGTCATAGATAATATAAAAGTAATTACACTCCCAAAACTTTCTTATGTCCACATAGAATCGAATAATACAACTGATAATCAATCAGCAGTTGAAAATGATGAAGTCACTTTAACTTTTACAAGTGAACAGAGTTTGTTGACATTGCCCTATGTTCAAATAAATGGATCTGAAACTGTCGTAGTGCCACAAGGTGGGAACTCTTACGTATCAGATTATATTGTTAGTGGTCTCGATGCAGATGGTCCATTGACATTTACAATAGATTTTACAGCGCTTGATGGAGCTATTGATGGAGCAACTGTTAAAAATACTACTGATAATAGTCGGGTTACTATTGATAGAACTCCGCCACCTCCTTTTGATGTGGCAGATGCAATTATTACTCAAGGGGGAAATGTTTTTTCAGGCAAGTGGAATAGCACAAATACTGGAATGGAGATTGATGTGACTGTGCCTGAAGATTCTTCGGTGGTTGATTTTAATTATTTTCAGGGTAACTCAATTTCTTTTGATGGTGTTGATGACCGAGTAGTAATTAATGGAAATTCAATTTATAAATTTTCAAACCAATTCACTGTGGAAGCGTGGATCAAGCCTAACAGCACGGACTCAGATAATTATAGAGGAATAATTAGCTTTGGTAAAGACGGTAGTAGTCAATTTGGTTGGGGGTTTGCTTACTATGCTACCGGATGGCGTTTTTTCATTAAAACACAATCTAATTCTGTTTCACAATGGACGAGTTTACCATATGCCTCTGCACCCTCAGGACAATGGACACACCTTGCCGCAACCTATGATGGGTCAAAACTTAGATTATATAAAAATGGTTCAATAGCTGAAGAAAAAGATGTTTCAGGTCAGATTATTTGGCCTGATAATTCTGGAGATCTTTATATAGGTTCTTTTAATAAAGGGGCGACTGATTATTATTTTAGTGGGAATATAGATGATGTTAGGCTTTGGAATACTGTTCGTTCAGGATCTCAGATAAAAGGGAATAAAGCAATCACGCTTGAAGGTAGTGAGAGCGGCTTAGTTAGTTATTGGAAAGCAGATGAACCTTCAGGAACGACTCTAAATGATGAATCAGCTAACCAAATAGATGGAACATTGAGCGGAGCTTCTTTTGTAACGTTGAATTCGCCAATAAATTTTTCTACTCCGGTATATGATAATACGGTTATCATTGGGTCTAATTATAAATTAAGAACAAAGATAGGTGCGAATGAGTTTCAAACGTTTGATGATTTTCAAGAAATCACATTAAACGATTTTAGTGCTAACCAAAAAACTATTTCTGGATCTTCAACAAATTTTTCAAATGTACCTGGATATCAACATGGCCAACAAGCTTTGATATCAGCCGTGTTATATGATCAATCTGGTAATAGCTCATTAGGCGATACGAGTGCCATGGTTTTGGAAATAGACCTAATTGCAAATGATCCTACATCTGTAAGTATAACCTCAGATAACACAAATTCAGCTTATGCTAAGACAGGTGATATGGTCACTATAACCATGTCATATGATGAAGATATAAACTCTACCTCAAGCTCAATAGAAAGTAATTCTGCTTTAGATACAGACCTTGGTAGCGAACAGTTTAAGGCAGAGTATACACTGGCAGGCTCTGAGCCAGAGGGAGTGCTTGATTTTGTGATAGACGCTTTAGATTATATGGGAAATCCTGGTAGCTATAATCTCACTACTGATGGATCCCAGGTTACTTATGACAAAACTCCTCCGGAACTTACATATGTAAATATTTCCTCAAATAATGCGGATACTTCATGGGCGAAGGTTAGTGATTCTATAATTATAGCATTTACGTCCAGCGAGGTAATATCATTAGATAGTTTGGCATTAATCCCTGCTATTTCTATTCTAGGTCAGATGGCTAGTGTCTCAGATCTTCAAAATAATAAATTTAGTGCTGTTTATGTTCCTACAGATTCTGATGCAGAAGGTGAAGCGATTTTTGAGATTCAATTTTCAGACTTAGCAGGTAATGATGGAGTTCCTGTTACTGTTTCAACAAACAATACAAAAGTTATGTTTGATAAAACGCCTCCAGCAGATTTTACGGTTGGCTTATTAACGCCTACGGGCGGTAATCAGGTAGCAGACTTTTGGAACCTTACAAATACTGGGATGGATATTATTGTCCCGGTTGCGAATGACACTACCCTAAAGAATGGAACAGTGCAGCTTTATGGCAAGGTTGGTTCAAATAATTTTGAAGTTCTTGGAAATATTTCAACAATATTACCCAGTGAAATAAATGCGGATAAAACAATCTCGATTGCAGGTGATTTAATTGAAGGGCTAACCGGTTTTGCAGAGGGGCAGACTATTTATATAAAAGCGATAATGAATGATCGGCCTGGTAATAGTAAAGAAGGTTCACAAAGTATTACGGAAATTTTAATAGATGAGACCCCGGCAACTATTACTCCTATTTCTATAATATCAAATAATAATAACAGTTCTCTAGCAAAAGTAGGGGATTCGGTTACGGTCTCATTTAGTACTTCTGAGAGCCTAATTGATACCGTAGTAAAAATTGAAGATCAGCTAGCTATTGTTAGTGGATTAGGTAGCAATCAGTTTATAGGGGTTTATGAGATGGGAGAAGCTAATACTGAGGGTATTGTTCCATTTGAAATTTCCTTTATTGATTTTCAAGGGAATCCTTTCACAATATCGGATTCGACAACAGATGCATCTCAGGTTACATTTGATAAAACGAAGCCAACCTTAGATCCTGTTACAATAACTTCCGACAATTCCTGCTCAGCAGGGGCGATTGCAAAGGCAGAGAATATTGTTACAATCAATTTTACTTCTTTAGAGCCTTTACTGTCTACATTCTCTATTGTAATGAGTGATACCGTCTCGGTCATTGATCTTGGATCTAGTCAGTATAAGATCGACCATCAGCTAGCAGCAGAAGATGTAGAAGGAGATGTGACATTTTTAATCCGTGTTACGGATCTATCTGGTAATATTAGTGAAGATATAATCACGACTACAGATGGCTCTAGTGTGGATCTTGATTTGACTTTACCAATCCTTGATTATGTGCATATAGAATCCAATAATAGTTATTCATCAATTGCTGTATTAGGAGATATCGTAACGCTTACTTTTGAACCTGCTGAGCCTCTATCCGCTACAACAGTGATAATGTCTGGGACCTCTGTTACAGCTACAGAAAATAACGGTGTTTATTCAGCTACATATACAATTCAAGAATCAGATATGCTCACAGGAGGATTTTTATCATTTGCTATCGATTTTACTGATTGCCCTGGTAATGTTGGTTTAACTGATAGTACTACATCTGATGAGAGTTTTGTTAGTATTGATGTTGGTCCTCCTGAAATGGTATCAGTAAAAATATTTTCCTCTAATCAAGATTCATCTTGGTCAAAAGTAGGAGATAGTGTCTTTGTTCTTTTTGTTGTGAATGAACCATTAAAGATAGATGGCTTCCCTTCAGATGCTGTTGCACCATATTCATCTTTAAAAATAGGTGAAAATTCTGTTGAATTAAATAATATTGAAAACACCAGTTATCAAGGGTTTTATATAATGACCGAACCTGATAATGAAGGTCAGGTTTCTTTAGAGATATCATTTTATGATTTGGGAAGCCAAGCAGGTAATGATGGTGTCCCAATTCAAGCTACTACTAATAATAGTAAAGTTATCTTTGATAAAACTGATCCCCAGATAACAACAGGTTCCTTTGTTACAAATAATAGTTACGGAGATTCTCTTGCAAAAGTGGGAGATGTTGGTTCAATAAATATTTCTTTAAATGAAAACCTAAGATCTATTTCAGCTCAAGTAGATGGCGATAGTATTTCAATGAATGGTGGTAGTCAAAACTTCTCATATAGTTATATTTTCTCTGATTCTAATGCGAATGGTAATATTACCTTGAATATGTTAGCTCTGGACTCGGCTGGGAATCAGGCTGATACTATAATTAACAGAGTTTATTTTGATAAAACAGTTCCTCAACTGTCTTCTATCTTTGAAGGTTCAATAAATGAAGACAAAGTATATTCTAGGTATAGTGATTCACTCCAGCTTGCTTGGTCAAAGATAGAGTTAGAATCTGGAATTAGAGGAGCATATATTGGTCTAGGTTCTGATTCAGGTTTAGTTGATATCGCTAATTGGGTTGCCTCGAATAATGAAGAGCAAGGGTCTCTTGTTTCCCTTAGTCTTAGTAATAATTCTAAATATTTTGGAGCGATTTTTCTTGAAGATAATGTTGGGAACATATCTGATTCATTATGGGGTAACGGTATAACGATAGATCTTGAAGCGCCAACTGTTGGTACTGTCTGGGATGGTTTTCTTGATGAGGACATCGATTATACAGCGGATTCTAATCAATTATTTGTTCGATGGAAAGATTTTACAGATAATCAATCGATTGATTTTTATGAAGCAGCAATAGGATCAAATAATGATACGATTAATATTGCTAGTTGGCAAAAATCAACAGATGCAGATAATATTCAAATTACGGGATTGAATTTAGATCGAGGGATAAGATATTTCTCATATTTGCGAGCAGTAGATTCAGCTGCTAATATATCCTCTGTACTTAAAAGTGATGGTGTGGAGTTTGATAATACTCCTCCTGATATAAAATCGATTTATCCATTGTTTGATTCATTACAAGTTCTATCAGTAATAAACAATGATGAAATCAAAATTAATTTTAACAAGCCTATTTTAAAATTTGGATTTACAGTCAGTGCTTCTCAAGATTCTAATCTTAATTATTCTACAGTAATTCAGGATTCTGGAATTATTATTTCAATACTTGATATTCTTCCTAGTTATGAGACTATAACTGTGAATTTAGATACTGCTATTGCATTTAATTTGTTGAATTATACGGATACAATGACCTTCAAAAGTAAACTGTGGGGTGATTTAAATGGGGATTATAAAATATCAGTTGAAGATGTTTTATTTTTTAACCAGAGTTGGTTACAATCAAGTACTGACCTTGGACCGGTAAGTGGGAACCCGCCTTATTTATTCCCTTCACCAGATGGTGATTTTGGTTTAAATGATTTAGCTGCTTTTGGGAAAATGTGGATTTGGTACTATCACGAATATCAAACTGATTCACTTTTTGTTTCTAGTTTAGCACAAAATTCAGATATTAAAACAGAGTGGGGAGGGAATACATTTAAAGTCGCTGTTCCTGAAAACTCATATGGTGCTGAAATAATATTCTTTAATTCAAATTTTGATTTAGATGATTTTCATTTCAGTAATAGAAAAAACAGCTCTTTTTATTTTACTGCAATCGATTCTAATTATAATTCTGTAAGCTATATTATCGCGGATAAAAATGGATTAGACTCTACCTTGAATTTCAATATAAAGAATTTACCGCTAGAAAAATTCTCTTCTTCTATAAAGTATAGATTCATTGATAGTCGTTCAGATGAGATAGTAACTGGTATTGAAAAAATTGATTTAATAGCACTACCACAAAGTTTTACATTATTTCAAAATTACCCAAACCCTTTTAATGGTGAGACGGTAATTAAATATGAGCTCCCAAGATCAAGTAATATAGATATAAAAATATATGACATTGTTGGTAGGGAAATTTTTTCTAAATCATACCTTGAACAAGATCCAGGTGTAAAGAGATTTACATGGAAAGGTCTTAATAGTAAGAATGAATTTGTAAGCTCAGGAGTATATTTTTTCCAGATAAGCTCAGTAGAAAAAACTAGAAGAATGAAAATGATACTTTTGAAATAATTTAGTTACATCTTTTCTGGAGCACTAATTCCCAGAATAGACAGTCCTGTTGAGAGAATTATTTTAGTCCCATTTATTAATCCAAGTCTAGCTTGTGAAATGTTTTTATCTTCCGTTATTACTTTGCAATTGCCATAAAACTTGTGAAAAGATGAAGCAAGTTCTTGAAGGTAATTTGCAATTATTTGAGGTTCTAGAGTATCTAATGCGGTTTCCATCATTGTAGGGAAGTTAGACATAAGTTTTAATAATTTGATTTCACTACTTTGATTTAGCAGGGTTGCATCAAAATCATCAGAAAACTTATAATTTTGACCTTCGCCGTGTCGAATTATATTGCATATTCTAGCGTAGGCATACTGCAAATAAAAAACTGGATTTTTATCTGACTGATCTTTTGCCAAATTTAAATCAAAATCCAAATGGGTATTCATGCTTCTCATTATAAAAAAATATCTAACAATATCTAACCCTAATTCATCAATGAGGTTATCTAAAGTAATAAAATCTGCTTTGCGAGTTGACATTTTTACTTTTTCGCCATTTTTTATTAGTGTTACAAATTGATATATTAATATTTTAATATGATCGGTATCTAGATTAAGAGCTTTAAGAGCTGATAGAACATCAGGATAGGTATCTGTATGATCTGCACCAAAAACATCTACTATTAGATCAAAATCTCTATTGATCTTATCTCTATGATAAGCGGTGTCAGGAAGCCTATAAGTTGGCTCTCCAGAACTTTTTATATATACTTTATCTTGTTTTGCTCCTAGCTCTGTTGCCTTGTACCAGGTCGCACCATCATCTTCATAGATCAATCCTTTATCTTTAAGCTGCGATAATAATTGTTCAATTGCTCCAGAATCATAAAAAGATTTTTCATTTGAAAAGATATCAAATTTAATTCCAAGTGAATTGAGGCTATTTTTAATTTGTCTAAAAATTGTCTTTTCGGCACTTGATAAAAATTGAGCATCATTTTCTTTAAGGTCTTTTCCATTATTATTAATTATTTCTTTGGCAATTTCAATAATATAATCTCCTTGATAGCCGCCTTCAGGAAATTCAAATGATTTTTCTAATAGTTCTAAATAACGAGCCTCTACGGATTTTCCTAAAGTTCGCATTTGTTTTCCTGCATCATTATAATAATATTCTCTAGTTACTTTGTAGTCATGCCATTCTAAGATATTAGATACTGTATCTCCTATTACAGCATTTCTTCCATGTCCGACAGTTAATGGGCCAGTTGGATTAGCACTAACAAATTCGACATTTGCTGATTTATCCTTACCTTTGAAATCTTTTCCAAAATCATCTTTATCTTGGATGATTGATTTCAAATTATTTTGATAGAAATTTTGTTTAATAACAAAATTGATAAATCCTGGTGGAGTGACTGTTATAGCATCAATATTTTTTATATTTTTATTTAACAATTCGGCTTTGATTTTTTCTGCGACCCCTAATGGATTCTCCTTCATTTGTTTAGATATCAATAAGGCAATATTTGAAGATAAGTCACCAAAAGATTCTTGCTTTGGCGGCGATAGACTGAAGTCGTCTAATGTTATTTCAATATCGTAAGGCTCTAAAGCAGATATTATATTGTCTTTAATATTTTTTATAACTGATTTAATAATTGTATTCCTTTTTTGGTGCATCATCCCAAAGCTTTTCTAAATTATAATATTCACGTTCTTCTGTTTTAAATACGTGAACTAGTACATCTATATAATCTAATAAAACCCAAGATAGTTTTTCATAACCTTCGATGTGCCATGGTTTACTTGGTGTCCCTTTACGGATATTATCACATATTGCTTTTATTTGTGGTTCTGTATTCGCAGAACAAATAATAAAGTGATCAGAAAGTGTGGTAAGTTTAAATACATCGAGAACAATCAAGCCTTCGGCTTTTTTTTCTAGTGCACATTCAACGATTGTGTTAACTAGATCTGATGAGGGATTTTCTGTTGCAGGTTGATCAGGCAAATCAGTTTTTAGCAGAAATATAATTGCTCAATTCTGCAAATGAGGTGTAGTCTTTTCCTAAAATGATTGTAACATCCACACCAAGACTTTCATCCGGGATTATTTTTATTCTAGTGCTATCACCCAAGTACATTCCAAAAGATTCTACTATTTTTTTTAAGCTTTTGACGTTTTCATTTCTCTGAATTATCAGAGTATTTTTATAGTCATGATTATCTGCATTATCAGAGTTAATTACATCTATTTGTTTTGTTCGTAAAAACTCTGTTGTTTTAAGCGCTAATGCTGATACTCCGCACCCATTCAAAACTTCGACTTTAATATCTTCAACAGGGTTTTGTATATAAATATCTTTAGCTAGTATAGGTTGAGAAGAGTCATATGTAATCGTTGGTTTAATTTCGACACCATCATGTAGTTGGTTTTGCGAGAAAGAGTAAAGAAAGCCCAGGAGGATTACGCCAGAGATTGCTATCGCAGAGTTTAGAGCTACTTCAATCCCATCTGTTTTATTTTTTTTAGTTGGCAAAATATTTAATAAGGTTGAAATAAACGTCTATTGAAATAACTATTGTTCAATGAATTACCATTGAGACCATTTAATAATCCGTTTTTGGGAAGTTTCTGGAAATTTAATTGGATGTATGAATTTTTAGTGGGTTTATATGTTATACCAGCATCTAATGCTAATTGAGGTCCATTATTATACTCAGAGCCAATCATATTCATTGGTGAGTAAAGTAGAAAATTTGCGTTGATTTTAAGATTGTTATTGGCCCAATATGTAATACTATTTGAATAGCTAGCAATTGATGTGGCATAAGATCCATGAGAAGCCATTGACATAGAAAACCCTTGATTAAAAGTAAATCTATCAGGACTTAAAAGAGGTGTATTACTAAAGTCTAATTGTCCATGAATGTTATTTGGGACTAGTCTATCTTCATAATCAGATATTAATTGAGCTTGGATTGTATTTATAAATAAAAGCAAGGCCAAGTTGATGTAAATATTTCTTTTCATATTCTATTATAATTTAACACAAGTATTTTTGTTCCAAAAATAACTTCCTTATTTTTTATAAAATATTTTTATTTGCACGGCTTTCAATGAATCCCCCACCAATGCAAATGTCTTGATCGTAAAAAACAATGGACTGTCCAGGAGCAACAGCAAACTTTGGGGTTTCAAATTCTATAAAAACATTTTGAGTGTCATAATTTATTTGGCAAGAGGTATCTAAGGATCTATATCTTATTTTAGCTGTGATATCAGCATTGCTATCTGGTGGAGACCCAGAAATCCAATTCACCTTTGATGCTTTCACATGTTTATGATATAAAGATCTATGATCTTGTCCTTGGACAACAACTAATTTATTCTCATCTATAATCTTATCAGAAACATACCAGGGAGCCTCTTTTCTTCCAAAGCCACCTCCAATACCTAAGCCTTGGCGCTGTCCATATGTGTAGTACATAAGACCTTCGTGTTCTCCAATAATCTCACCACTCTCTTTAATGATTTCACCCGGCTTGATATCGAAAAATTTTTTAAGAAAATTTTTGTAATTTCTTTCACCGATAAAACAAATACCCGTACTGTCTTTTTTATCAAAGTTAAGAAAATCTAGTTTATCAGCTTGTTTGCGTACATAGTCTTTATTTAGTTCACCAATAGGGAAAATACTTTTTGAAATTTGGTATTGATCTAACCTACATAGAAAGTAGCTTTGATCCTTATTAATATCCTTCCCACGTTTGAGTCGGTAAAGACCATCTTTATAATCAATCATTGCGTAATGTCCTGTTGCAATTTTTTCGGCTCCCATTTCTTTTGCAGCATCTAAGAATGCCTTAAACTTAATTTCTTTATTACACAGCACATCCGGGTTAGGAGTTCGCCCAGATTCACATTCTTTTAAAAATACTTTGAATACTTTTTCCCAATATTCCTCAGTTAAATCGATAGATCTTAAAGGAATATCTAGCTCTTCACAGACTTGTAAAGCATCCTTATAATCTTCTGCTGCTGTACAAAATTCTGTATCCTCTTCATCCCAATTCTTCATAAAAACAGCTTCAACATTATAGCCTTTTTCAACCAATAACGCTGCTGATACAGCACTATCAACTCCTCCACTCATTCCAATAATAATGGTCTCTTTCATAGAATTTCTATAAGGGTTTTTATTAAAAAATCTACTTCATCAATTGTATTATCTTTACCAAAACTTATTCTTAGTGTCGAAAGATTAATATTGTCATCTAATCCTATAGCTTTAAGAACTTTTGAAGGTTTTATATTGCCTGTATTGCATGCAGAACCATTTGAAACGGCGATGCTTGCTCTATCAAGTTTAGCCATTAAGATATTGGATTTATTTCCAGGAAAAGAAATACTAATTAGACCTGGTAAATTATTTGTCTTATTATGTTTTGCGGATGGTATGTGCTCTTTCAAATTATTTAAAAAATGTTTTTCAAGTTTTTTTAATTTTGTGACACATGTATTTTGGTCCTTTATAGCTAATTCAGCAGCTAATCCCATTCCTACAATACCAGCAATATTCTCAGTTCCACCTCTGAGTCCATTTTCTTGATCACCACCAATAATAAAGGGTTTAATGTTATTGTTCTTATTAACAAATAAGGCCCCTACTCCTTTAGGGCCATAAAATTTATGAGCGGATAAACTTAAATAATCAATTCCAAGTTCATTGACATCTATTTCAATTTTACCGAGAGCTTGAACTGCATCTGTATGCAGAGGTATGTTATGGTTGCATATCTTTTTTATTATTTCTTTAATGGGTTGAATTGAACCAATTTCATTATTTGCGAGCATTATGCTGATTAGCCCAGTATTAGGTCTAATAAGATTCATTAACTCATTTGTAAGAACTATCCCTTTGTCATCTACGGGAATAGTAGAAGTTTCAACACCATAAGGTTTAATTTTTTCTAATACTTTACTTATTGCTGGATGTTCAACAGATGAAATAATAACATGTTTATTTTTTTGGTTTGCAATCGTCCATAATACTTGGTTATTTGCTTCTGTACCTCCGCTTGAAAAATAAATTTGGTCACTTTTTGCACCAATTGCAGTTGCAATTTGAAATCTAGCCTTTTCAATTAAACTTCTTGATTTTCGACCTGTTTTATAAACGCTTGAAGGGTTAGCAAAATAATCTCGATTTACGATATTCATTTGCTCTAATACTTCAGGGCGTATTGGTGTTGTAGCACTGTGATCGAAATAGATCATTTTTAAATCAATAGAAAATTTTTAATTATTGCCTATGGAAGCGTATTTAACAGTGTTTTTCAAATGGGAATAAAACGGAGTTTTTCGCTCTTCTAAACGATTCATAATTAGTTCTTTATCATAATCAAATCTAATCACTTCCCATTTCACATCATTACCAACTTCTAGAAAAGCTACAGATCCTTTTGTGTTTTTATCAAAAGGGAGCCCTGTTGCACCTTGGCAATAGATTGTGAGGTTTTCTACTGTCTCTTCGCGAGGGATATGTACATGGCCATGTATAAAAATATAATTATCAATATTATTCGTAGCATTATTAACATGCTTTTTCCAATTTAAAGCTTCATCCATCGATGGTGGGTGGTCATCTCTTTGATACCATGCGTGTGTAAATTCCACTAATGTTTTTCCAATGGTCTCTCGGTGCGAAATAACCATTTTCCTAATAAATTCAAAGCCTTCTTCTCCAACTTTTTCTGCAGTCCATTTTTCATTTTCTACAATTGCTTTACAAACTGGATCATATGGATCCATGCCTTCAAGCGTTGGGAGATCTTCCTCCCAAAGCTTTTCAATAATGTACCTGTCATGGTTGCCTCTAATAAAAATACAATTATCAAGTTCTTTAAGCTTTTTCAATGTCTTTTCAGGTTCGGGGCCTAGAGAAAAACAATCTCCTAAACAAATTATCTGGTCAACATTGTCTCTATTTTGAATTATCTCAACAGCATTATTCAATGCGGATATATTTGAATGAATGTCGGTAATTATTGCAAATGTTTTAGATGGCATGATAGAAAAAGTTATTTTAGAAGTACACTTCTTTACAAGTTATATTTGAAAATAGATTTTAGTTCATTTTTTATACTAATCTAATTTTACAAACAAAAAACCAAAATAATTAAAATGAAAAAAACAGATAAAGTATTGATCCTCGGGTCGATTGCATTAGATACGATAGAAACAAAATATGGTAAAGCAGAAAATTTATTAGGTGGTTCTGCTACTTATGCAACCATTGCTTCAGGTCTATTCGGGGATGCTATCCCTGTTGGAATAGTTGGGAATGATTTTCCACAAAATGGTTTTAAAATCTTTGAAAATTTTTCCGAAAATATTGACGATATTGAAAAAAAAGAAGGAGGAACTTTTAAATGGGGGGGAAAATATCATGATAATGGTGATGATAGAGATACTCTTTTTACAGACTTAGGTGTTTTTGAAAGTTTCAATCCAATTATTCATGATAATAATAAAAATGCGTCATGGTTATTTTTAGCAAATATTCATCCAAGTTTACAACTTAGTGTACTTGACCAATGTGATAACAATCCTACTGTTATTACAGATACCATGAATCTTTGGATAGACACTACTCCTGATGAGCTAAATAAAATAATTTCTAAAACAAACATTCTATTAATTAATGAAAGTGAGTTATCCTTGCTCACCAAAAGTAAGGATATAGAAGAATCTTCAAAGAAGATTTTATCTATGGGGCCAGATAAAATTATTGTTAAGCTTGGCAGTAAAGGGGCTAGGTATATTTCAAAAACAGAGGATATCTCAGTTGGTGTATACCCCGTCCAGCACGTCTACGACCCTACTGGAGCTGGAGATGTATTTGGGGGTGGTTTTGTATCAGGTTTGGCTGATGGATTAGCTCCACTAGATGCAATGCTAAGAGGGTCTGCTCTGGCATCATTCTGTATTGAAGATTTTGGAGTTAAAAAATTGCTTGATATAAAAATTGAAGATGTAGAAGAAAGGGTTCTCCAAATTAATTAAATTAAATTGATTTACTTTTTCAATTTTTATAAATCAATTAAATTTCTAAAGTTAGTTTTTAAAAAATGAGGTTATTTATTTATGTTTAAATTAATTAAAGCTAGAGTAAAGTTTATTATTTTAACTATGCTTGGATTTTATATCATAGCATGTTCTAGTCAAGAATATACAACAGCCAAATTGGCAATACAGCAATCTGAATGGTCAAAGGCTGAAGAGTGGCTACCAAAAGCTATGGCTGTAGAGCCTGATAACCCTGAGATACCGATAGTATATGCAATTGAGGTACATGCTCGGAATGGAGATTGGCAAGGAATGTACGACATGTTTCAGAAAGCTTTGGCTATTGATGCAAATAAAAAAGTTGAAATAAGAGCTGTTTTTCTTCCTGTTTCAGAACAAGTAAATAATTACACTCAATATTATTGGGCAGAAGAATTCAATAAAGGTGTTGAAAAGTTTAAAGAAATTCAGGAAGATCCTGATAATAGAAAAATTTATTTAGGTGAAGCAATTGAGTATTTTATGAGTGCTTCAATCATAAATCCTAATGACCCCCAGACATATACAACCCTATCTAAGTGCTATCTCGACTTAGATGATAAAGATAATGCAATGAAATTCATTAAAACAGCAGTGGAAAAAGACCCTGAAGGGTTTAATTCTAATTTTTCAGCAGGACAAATACTGCTTAGATGCGGGATGGGTAGTGAAGTAGTTATTCCTTACTATGAAAAAGCAGTACAAATAGAACCTTCAAATAGTAATGCTTTGAGAGAGCTGGCTTCTATGTATTATGATCTTGGGAAAAAAGAGCAATCAATTAAGGTTTTTAATGATGCTATTCAAAATGAAGAAGATAAGATTATCAAAGCCGATTTATTTTTCAATTTAGGCGTTATACATAATCAGATGGAAAATTATGAGGAGGCAGAAAAATCCTTTGATGAAGCTTATTATTTAAATGAGGATGATTTTGAAGCAGCCTTAGGTATGGCAAGTGCCTATGAGGGCTTGGGAGATAAATACTTTAATGGCTCAGATGGTTTTACTAAAGATTTTGAGTTAGCTGTTCGTTGGTATAGAAAAGCTGAAAAGAAAATTAAAGATGTTAAGAGTATTGATTTTGAAAATGAGGCAGAATATCAGAGGCAGTTAGAGTTGATTAGGTATAAACGAGATATAGCTGAGCAGAATTAAATTATTATTATCCTAGTCTTTGCCTTTTATTAAAATATTCATTGAGGCCCTTATCAAGGCTATCATCAGTAAATAGCGGCACATAGTCTATGTTATTATATCGGCATTGGCTTTTATAGAATTTTTGTAACTCTAAAATTAAATTTTTATAGTCATTTTTTATATGCCATGGATCTGTAGTTATTTCATCGCCAGATTCCATATCTACAAACTTTGTTCGGCTATCAAAATTAAATTCTAATTCATTTCTATCTAATATGTGAAATAGTATGACTTCTTGATTTTTGTGACGAAAATGTTTTAATCCATTTAAAATACTTTTAGGATCATCTAGTAGGTCCGAAATAATTATCACTAACCCACGTTTATTAATTCTTTCTGCCATTTCATGTAAAACAGATTCTATTTTTGTATCATTGCCTGGTTTTTCAACATCTAAAGCGTTTAATAATGTATTCAAATGGCTGGGTGTCGATTTTGGTGGAATAAAAGATCGAATACTTTCATCAAACAAAACTACACCAGCAGCATCTTGTTGGCTAATCATTAAATATGAAAGGGCTGCAAGTAAATAGCTTCCATACTCTAGTTTTGTTACTTTATTACTGGAATAGGACATGGATTTACTTGTATCTAAAATAAGATGGGCGCGTAAATTTGTTTCCTCTTCGTATCGTTTTACATATAGCCTATTAGTCTTCCCATAAAGTTTCCAATCGATATGCTTAACCTCATCTCCCGGTTCATAACTTCTATGTTCGGCAAATTCTACACTAAAACCATGGTATGGGCTACGATGCTGTCCAATGATATAGCCTTCAACGACTAATTTTGCTTTCATTGATATTGAATCAAGCATTGCAACCATCTCAGGCTGCAAATATTTTTTCTTTTCATTTAATTGGGGGATATCAAGCCTCTGTATTTTTTATCAAATGATTAACTATATCATCAACTTTTATACCTTCGGCTTCTGCATTGAAATTAGGTAATACCCGATGTCTTAAGATGTCAGGAGCTATTGATTGAATATCTTCAATACTGGGTGTCGGCCTTCCATCTAAGAGTGCTTTGGCCTTTGCGCCCAAGGCAAGGTATTGAGACGCTCTAGGACCCGCTCCCCATTCTACCCATTGTTTAACATAACTATCACTAGTTTCTTCATTAGGTCTAGTTGAAGATGCTAGTTTTACAGCATAGGTTACCACATTTTCAGCTATAGGTACTCTTAGAGTAAGATCCTGAAAACTAGTTATAGAATTTTTTGAAAACACTTTCTTAACATCGTATTTATTACTAATTGTTGTCCTATTAACGATGGAGACCTCTTCTTCAATAGAGGGATAGTTTATATTTAGATGAAACATGAAACGATCTAGCTGTGCTTCTGGTAATGGATAAGTACCTTCTTGTTCAATTGGATTTTGTGTAGCGAGAACAAAAAATGGTTCATCTAGCTTGTAAGAATGGCCACCGGCTGTTACTCTATGTTCTTGCATGGCTTCTAATAATGCAGCTTGTGTTTTTGGAGGGGTCCTATTTATTTCATCAGCAAGAATGATATTCCCAAAAATTGGGCCTTTATAAAAACGAAAATTTCGTTGTTCTGTCTCTGGATCAATATCAATTAATTCAGTTCCTGTTATATCACTGGGCATTAAGTCTGGTGTGAACTGTATTCTCTTAAAGTTTAAGTCGCAAATCTCAGCCATTGATTTTATTAAAAGTGTCTTTGCTAATCCGGGCACTCCCACGAGTAATGTATGGCCTTTGGTTAGTAGGGCAATTAACATTTGGTCTAAAATACCTTTTTGGCCAATTACAATTTTTCCAATTTCAAGGAAAAAATTATTCTTTGCGTCTACTAGTTGTTCAAGTAATTCTGTATCATTTATATTATTTGACATTATATCTCTATTATTTTTGGTGATAAATATATGCGGGGAGAAACTTACTTTGATAAGTTAATTTCGGAAAGTGAAATACGTTAATTTTTTAATTATAGGAAAAATCCATGAACAAGGTTAATTCTCCACTTATAGGTAAAAACCTTACTGATCTTAAAGAACTGTGTGAAGAGCATGGAGCAGAGTCTTTCAGGGCAAAGCAATTATTTAATTGGTTATACTCTAATGATATTAATGGTTTTAATGATTTAACAAATTTGCCGAAAGAACTTATTAATACTTTAAAATTAGATCATTGTATCCATCCTTTAGAATTTGTTCAATCAACAAAATCAAATTCTGAATTAACTAATAAGTTTTTATTCAAAACTAGTAGTGGTTCTTTAATTGAGTCAGTTTTAATGAAAGAGGACAAGAGAGTAACATTATGCTTGTCTACTCAAGTTGGTTGTGCATTAGATTGTAAATTTTGCGCCACTGCAAAAATGGGATTTAAAGAAAATTTAAATTCTGGAGAAATCCTTGACCAATATCTTTTAATTCGTCAAAAGGTCAAAAAACCAATTACTAATATTGTTTTCATGGGCATGGGAGAACCATTTCTCAATTATAAAAATGTAATAAAGGCAGCGCATTTACTTCACAGCCCGGATGGAATTAACATGAGCACTAAAAGAATCACGATATCTACTGCTGGGGTTATAGATAAAATTAAAAGGTTTACCAAAGAAAAAGAAAAATTCAAATTAGCAATAAGTCTCAACGGTACAACTAATGAGCAAAGATCATTAATCATGCCAATTACACTAAAAAATTCCCTCGATGATTTGTTGGATGCTTCTAAGAAATATACTGAGTCTTCGAACAGGTGGCTGACTTTTGAATATGTATTATTAAAAGAACGTAATGATACTGTTGAAGATGCTAATAGATTAATAACTTTACTGAATGAGGTTCAACGGTGTAAACTGAATGTCATACCATATAATGAGATTGATGGAGAATTTCAGAGGCCTAATCAAAATCAAA
>Ga0208410_1000398_pt1 | contig 25459 bp, 17 predicted proteins | sample ETN02SmetaG_3_FD_185787 | JGI IMG/M metagenome (GOLD analysis project Ga0208410, IMG submission 185787) | Marine microbial and viral communities from oxygen minimum zone, Eastern Pacific Ocean - ETNP2014F10-02SV257 (SPAdes) (version 2) | ecosystem: Environmental > Aquatic > Marine > Oceanic ... | reverse complement strand
AATAAAAAACTTGTTGTTGATAAAAAGGTTTTACTGGGTGCTATTAAGCGAGTTTCTATATTTTCAAACAAATCAACACACCAAGTTGCTCTTTCTCTAAGCGCTGATGAGTGCAAGATAACAACTGAAGACCCAGAAAAATCTTCAAAGGCACAAGAGAAGATTTCAGCCGAATATGAAGGGGAGCCGATAGTAATAGGTTACAACGCAGAGTATTTAAAAGATGTCGTCAGTCACGTTGGCGGCGATGAGGTTGTGGTTGAGCTGAGCTCTGCGGTTAGCGCAGCTCTTTTTAGTTCTCTACAAACAGAAGACCAAGTAGAAAGCATAATGTTGCTTATGCCAATTCGGCTTAACGATTGAGCAACGCGTTTTTTATAGCCCTTGGGAATTTTAAAGGTCACCCTTTCATCGTTTCGAAATCACACCCAAAAAGAACTCGAGTTTGGTAAAGGCCTTACTGTGATTTGGGGAGATAATGGGTCAGGTAAAACATCCCTCCTTGAGGCTGTGCACATATTATCATATGGCAAAAGCTTTAAGACCCACAGACATGGAGAATTGATAAAAAACGGTTTCGAATCATACATTATAAGAGGGGTTTTTAAAAAGAATGGCTCAATAGACACGATTGACACAGAGTTTGGACAAGGTAAACCTCAAAGAACAAAAATAAACGGAAAGTTAATATCTAGCAGAAAAGAACAGGTTGGTAGAAACCCAGTTGTTATTTTATCACCAGAAGAACAAGAAATCACAAAGGGTGGCCCAGCACAAAGAAGAAGTTTTTTTGACAGGGTCTTTTCTGTGGTAAGTAAGGAATACCTAAAGACAATTCAATCTTTTATGCGATTATTAAAACAGAGGAACGCTTCTTTGGTTCGCATTAGAGAGGGTAGTGCCCCCATTGGTGAGATTTATGGGTGGGATGAGCAAGTATTAGAGGTTGCCTCAAGTCTATTGCTTCAAAGAACGTCTATGTTAGAAGAGTTTAAAGAATCTTTGTTTTATATCCAGGGTAAATACAATGATGACGTCCAAGTTGGGTTATCATATAAACCCAACATAAAAGATGCTGGTGATTACGAGAGTATCATTTCCAACGCACAAAGAACAGACGTTTCTTTGGGTAGGACAACACGAGGTCCACACAGAGATGAAATAGACACACTCTGGGGCGGTGTTAAAACCAAGTCTGTGGGCTCTCAGGGTGAACATAAGCTTTCTCTTGTGTTTTTAAAGCTTGCAGAAATGATATTTGTAAAAGAAAAAACAGGTGGTTTTCCAATTTTGTTATTAGATGACCTTTTTGCGAAACTAGATCTTGGACGAAGTAGAAATTTGGTTGGTTTAATAAATGAACTAGAAAAAGACATGGGAGAATCAATTCAAACAATAGTAACAACCACAGACCTTGTAGATATCGAACAAAGTGGTATTCTTTCTGAAAATCCAAACATAATAAACCACCACCTCGTTAGATAGTGGAGCACATTGGAAAAGCCCTTGGTGGGTTTATTAAAGACAGTAAGATCGAAAAGGGCCTTGAACAAAACAAAGCTGTGATGATTTGGGCAGAGGTGGTTGGTAAAAGAATAGCAGAAAACACAGAGGTTGATTCGGTTGAGTCTGGAGTTGTTTTGGTACGCGTTAAAACCCCGGTTTGGAGGCAAGAGTTACAACTTCAAAAGAACGACATAATAAACCAATTAAACAACGCATTAACAAAAAAAACCATAAAGGATATCCGATTCATATGAGCGCAGATCAACAAAGCAAACAATACAGCGCAGAAAGCATAAAAGTCTTAGAGGGCTTAGAGGCGGTTAGAAAACGACCCGCAATGTATATTGGCGATGTGGGAAAACGAGGTCTTCACCACCTTGTTTATGAGGTTGTAGACAATTCAATTGATGAGGCTCTAGCGGGCTATTGTACCAAGGTGGTTGTTACTTTTAATCCGGATGGTTCTGTTACGGTAGATGATAATGGACGGGGTATACCAGTAGATATTCACAAAGAAGAAAACAAGCCAGCCGTTGAGGTTGTTATGACCGTTCTGCATGCGGGCGGAAAGTTTGACAAGGGTTCATATAAGGTTTCAGGTGGTTTACATGGGGTTGGTGTTTCTGTTGTTAATGCGTTGTCAGAGTGGATGTGGGTAGAGGTAAAAAGGGACGGCAGCGTTCATAGGCAGGATTATAAAATTGGAGAACCTCAAAATAAACTCAAGGTTGTAGGTAAGGCAAAAAAAACAGGCACAAGGGTCTGTTTTTATCCAGACAACACAATATTTAAGACCATTGATTTCGAATATTCTATAATTGCAGAAAGACTAAGGGAGTTGGCTTATCTAAATAGCGGTTTAGAGATTGTGCTTAAAGACGATAGAACAGAGGATGGAGAAACAGACTCTTTTAAGTTTAAAGGTGGGTTAAGTGACTTTGTAAAATACCTCGATGAAAATAATAACCCACTTCACAATAAGGTTGTTACGGTTAAAAATGATTCGGGTGAAGTTCCGGTTGATGTTGCGTTAAGATATAGCCATTCTTACAATGACAATATCCTCACCTTTGTTAATAATATAAACACAATTGAGGGTGGTACGCACCTATCTGGTTTTAGGTCCGCTCTTACAAGAGCGATGAATAATCATGCATCTAAAAACAATCTTATTAAAGCAAAGAAAAATGAAAAAATATCTTTAACAGGAGAAGATTTTAGGGAGGGGTTAACAGCAATTCTAAGCGTAAAGGTTGCCGAGCCTCAGTTTGAAGGTCAAACAAAGACAAAATTGGGCAACGGTGACATAAAAGGCGTTGTAGACAAGATTGTATATGAGGGTATTTTAGATTTTCTAGAACAGAACCCTTCAGTTGGTCGAAAGGTAATAGAAAAAGCCTTGCTGGCGGCAAGAAGTAGAAGTGCAGCAAAAAAAGCAAGAGAGTTAATTCGTAGAAAAAGCGCACTGGGGGGCTCTTCTCTTCCAGGCAAGTTAGCTGATTGTTCTAACAGGGACCCAAATTTTTGTGAGTTATACCTGGTTGAGGGTGATTCTGCTGGCGGCTCCGCAAAACAAGGAAGAGATAGAAAGATACAGGCGATTCTCCCACTGAGGGGAAAGGTTATCAATTCAGAAAAAGCAAGAATCGACAAACTATTATCAAATAATGAGGTTCAGTCTATCATAACAGCTTTAGGGGCTGGGTTTGGTGGTTCCGCAGATGAAGATGGTGAAAAATCACCAGGAGACTTCAATGTTGAAAAGCTAAGATATCACAAGATCATAATAATGACAGACGCAGATGTCGACGGTTCTCACATAAGAACGCTTTTATTGACATTTTTTTACAGAAAAATGAAAGAGGTCATTGATGGTGGTTATTTATACCTTGCATTACCACCGTTGTACAGGGTTTCACAGGGAAAGAAAGAATATTATGCCTACGACGACAACGAAAGAGACCTTATGATAGAGAGAATGCAAAAAGAAAACAAAAACACAAAGGTTGGCTTACAGCGATATAAAGGACTTGGTGAGATGAACCCGGGGCAGCTGTGGGAAACCACAATGGACCCCGAAACTAGAACCTTGATGCAGGTCACGGTAGAGAGCGCAGCTGAGGCAGCAGAAACCTTTCAAAATTTAATGGGTAGCGATGTTGAGGCTCGAAGAACATTTATTGAAAAAAACGCAAAGTTTGTCGTGAACCTCGACGTATAAAAACTAAGGAAATATTATAATGGTTGATTTTAACAGAGACAACACACTTCCAAGGGATATTGTAGATGAAATGAGGGAGAGTTACCTCAACTACTCAATGTCTGTTATTGTATCTAGGGCTCTTCCTGATGTCAGAGATGGTTTAAAGCCAGTACATAGGAGAATATTGTTTGGTATGAGTGAGCTAGGGTCAAGTTGGAACAGGCCCTATAAAAAATCCGCAAGAATAGTTGGAGATGTTCTAGGTAAGTATCACCCGCATGGAGACAGTTCTGTGTATGATGCATTAGTGAGAATGGCACAGGATTTTTCAATGAGATATGAGCTGGTTGATGGACAAGGAAACTTTGGCTCTATTGACGGTGACAACGCCGCGGCAATGAGATATACCGAATCTCGAATGACAAAATTATCAAGTGAGATGTTAAAGGATCTCGACAAGGACACTGTAAGCTGGGAACCCAATTTTGATGAAACACTAAAAGAGCCCTCGGTCCTTCCTTCTTCTGTTCCTGCCTTATTGATAAATGGATCTGAGGGAATTGCAGTTGGAATGGCAACAAAAATCCCACCGCACAATTTAATGGAGGTTGTAAATGGGATTATCTCCCTAATAGATAAAGCCGATATTACCACTGAAGAGCTTATGGGTCACATTAAGGGACCCGATTTTCCAACCGCAGGTCTAATAATGGGAATGGATGGACTGAAAGACGCCTATGAAACAGGTCGTGGCAAAATAAAAATGAGAGCAAGAGCACACATAGAATCAAACAAGAACGGGAAAGACAGTATAGTTGTTACAGAGGTTCCATACCAAACCAATAAAGCAAACCTCGTTGAAAAAATAGCTGACCTTGTTCGAGATAAAAAAGTAGAAGGCATCACAGACTTAAGGGATGAATCTGATAAGGATGGGATACGTGTTGTTATTGAAACAAAGCGCGATGCCGTACCGGAGGTCATATTAAACCAACTCTATAAACACACACAGCTCCAAGACACTTTTGGAATTATTTTATTGGCGCTGGTTGGTGGTGTTCCAAAAATCATGTCATTAAAAACAATATTACAACACTTTGTTGATTTTAGGCATGAAATAGTAGTTCGAAGAACAGAGTTTGAGCTAAGAGAGGCAGAGGCACGGGCACATATTCTTGAAGGACTTAAAATTGCACTAGACAACATTGATGAGGTTATTGAAATAATCAGGGGTAGCAAAGACCCAGCAATGGCCAAAGAAGGTCTGATGAACGGTTTTAATCTTTCTGAAATTCAATCCCAGGCTATTTTAGATATGAGATTACAAAAACTCACAGGCCTAGAGGTTGACAAGGTTGTTGGGGAGTATAAAGAATTAATCAAGCACATTGCACACCTTCGGGGCATACTGGAGAGCAAGAGCCAACGTATGGAAATTATAAAAAATGAAATGCTTGAAATAAGAGACCAGTATGGTGACGAAAGGCGCACTGAAATAGTTCCCGTGGATATGGATTTTTCTATGGAAGACATGATTGCTGAGGAGGAGGTTGTTCTTACGATAACACACCAGGGCTACATAAAGAGAACCGCTTTGAATACTTATAGAACTCAAAGGCGCGGTGGAAGAGGTGTCCAGGGGGCAATGAGTAAAGAGGAAGATTTTGTTGAGCACCTTTTTATAGCAAACACGCACAACTATATGTTGTTTTTTACTGATCAAGGAAAGTGTTATTGGCTTAAGGTTTATGATATACCTCAGGGTGGGCGAGCTGCCAGAGGTCGTGCAATTGTCAATTTGATCGGATGTGACCCAGGTGAAAAAGTAGAAGCTTTTGTTAGTGTTAAGGATTTCGATGACGATCACTATATTGTGATGGCAACAAGGAACGGCATTGTTAAAAAAACAGTTCTTTCAGCATATGGAAAACCGAGAAAAGGTGGTATATATGCCATTGAAATAAGAGATGGAGACAAGTTGATTGAGGCCCGCGTAACAAACGGTGAGCACGATATTCTTTTAGGAACAAGTGAAGGAAAATCAATACGGTTCTCAGAGGGCGACGTTAGAGCGAGTGGACGTAAGACCATGGGGGTAAAAGGAATAACTCTCGGTTCAAAAGAAGACCATGTCGTTGGAATGTTGGTGGTTCGAAGAGAGGGAACCATACTTGTAGCTACAGAAAAAGGAATGGGAAAGAGAACAGATGTGATTCAATACAGAACACAGACCCGAGGTGGTAAAGGCGTAATGACTATGAGGTGTACAGACAAAACTGGGCGAATGGTCAATATAATGGAGGTTGTGGACTCAGATGACCTAATTATAATAACAGACTCAGGAGTTTTGATGAGGCAGAGAGTATCAGCCATTAGAACAATTGGACGAGTGACCCAAGGGGTAAAGTTGGTCAAGTTGGACGACGGTGCAAGTATATCATCTATCACTCGTGTAATTAGTGAAGATGCAACGCCAAATGCGGCCACCGAAAAAGAACAAGACAATAGCGAAGAAGTACAAAGCGATGGTGAATGAGCCTAGCAATAAAACTCGAAGAAATAAGATTCAATATTGCTCACGCTCAAGAAAAATCAGGCACTCAGAGTCCTGTTGAGATCGTCGGAGTAACAAAGACGCACCCGTTTTCATTTATAGAAGAATCATACCGGGCAGGATTGAGGTCTATCGGGGAAAACAGAGTTCAAGAGGCCAATGTTAAATTTGAATCTTTCGAGAAAATGCCAAAATTAAACAAGAGGTTTATTGGTCATCTGCAATCAAACAAAGTGAAAAAGTGCGTTGAATTGTTTGATTCCATTGATTCAATTGACTCTATCAAAACTCTTCGTAAGGTTGGAAGATATTCAAAAGAACTGGAAAAAGATATTTCAATACTTATTGAGATCAATACATCAGGAGAGTCTCAAAAACACGGGTTTTTACCGTCCCAAAAAGAACAAATCCTTGAATGTTTTTTAGAACAAGAACTTGGTATTGAAGGCTTGATGACAGTGGGCCCCATGACCTCTAACAAAAACAAGGTCAGGAAGTCGTTTTGTCTTTTAAGGGAAACAAAAGAGTGGATAGAGTCAGAAGGGAAAATAAAATTAAAACATCTTTCTATGGGTATGAGTGGTGATTATGAGGTTGCTGTAGAAGAGGGCTCAACAATGGTTAGGCTGGGCAGCACCCTTTACGGGTCGCGTATTTAACACTAGGCTCTTAAATGTCTTTTAGTGGGTCTAGCCAAGGTATTACGTAATCAAAAAGTTTGCGATAGCTTAGTGATATTTGATACGCTGAAACCCGCTGTTCGACGTTACCCTCAATTCCAGAAAACCGACCATCCAAAAAGAAGGGTCTTTGTAAGTTAACAGCAACTCCCCCAATTTTTAAATTCCAGATAAATCCGAGGCCAAGAGTTAACATAGTGGACTTTGAGTTTGGGGCTGGTTTTTCATTCCAAAAAGCTCGCGTTGAGTGCCTTATGACTGCGCTTGTTGATAGTGCAAAACCTAAACCAGAGAGTTCTTTTGATAGGGCGCTAAGAGAAAGGTCAAAAAAACGAGATGCTAGGTAGCCATGTTTGTTTGTATTTAGGGGCTGTTCTGTGGTTATGGTTCCACCAACAAACACTGGATTAGAGACACGTTTCTTGAAAAACTGTAATTCAAAGACACCCTTATAAGCACCTTCGCTTAATGCAAAATGTCTGTGGTCTGACTTCTCCTCACCGTTTAGGAAAAAGGGATCAGAGGTGAGAGTGTTTTTTGATGGTAAGACCAACCCCCCACCTATAAAAAATCTTTTACCAGCGCCCTGACCATCATTATAGAAAAGATATCTAAACAATAACCTTGTGTCACCTAGGAACCCACCAACAGCATTAATGAAGTCTGTATGGCTCCCTTCGTCTCGATGGTGAATTGTCGTTGTGTCACCCTCCCAGGTCATTGTTCTGTTTCCGATTATTTGAGATATAGATACGTTCCAGTAATTAGAAAGCCCAATGGTTAACGCAGGAGAAAAAACAATAGAGGTCAGAGAACCCTCGTGGTCAAATGTTTCACCTGACCCAGGTAAAACCTCATGCCACCAATCAATATATTGGTTTAGGTTGTCTACGGTTAGCATTGTTTGACCAGCCCATAAACCAACCCCTTTATCTGCGCTACCGACCGGCAGCGACGGATTGTTTCAGAGGGCTCATTGGCCTCGTAAGGACGCAAAAAACAAAAAAATTATAATAAAAAATCTCATTAAATAAACATATTTTTAACAGGATGAAATTACCAACATATGGGCTGACCCCACCAAAAAATTACAACTCAAAAAGACAAGTTTTTGACCATACGATTTTTTTAAAAAAAGAAGACGTGTATATTGCACCAAACAGTTTCAACAATAAAACAATAGGCCCTGATAATTTTTTAGATTTAAAAAGAGAGATGGGTTTAACATCAATACTTGTCACAGATAGAACAAAACCCACAAAAAATAAACTATGTATAATGAACCACGTTAACAGGTCCGGATATAACTTTTTAATTGGAAAGACCCCCACCCAAGGTCTTCCAACGTTTCCTGATATGTCAAACATATACAATAAAATAAGAGGCCTTGACACTGTTGTTGTTCATACTATTGGACCTGAAAGATTTGATTCAGCTGAACCGGGTGAGTTTTTTTTATCTGAGTCTGTTGGTTTGATTGCTCCAGTTTGGCACTATGTTGGTGTCAGGGTTTTTGCAAAGACCATTGGGAATCAAGACTAGACGGTCCTTTTTTGGCGCTCAATTCTTTTGCTATCTCTGCACCCAATCTAACATTGTTAAGCGCCAATGAGATGTTCGCCTTAAGGCTTTTTCCGTTGGTTTCTTTTAAGATTGCATCTAATAAAAAAGGTGTTACGTCTTTTCCTTTGACCTGGTTCTCGTTTAGCTTGTTCAATGCTACTTTGATTATAGATTTCATTTTTTCAAGTTGAATTTCATCTTTGATCGGAACAGGGTTGGCAACAAGGGTTGAGCAGGGCATTCCCAAAAGCTGATTGTTCATAAAGAGACCTACCGCCTCTTTGGGTGAGTCTATCTTTTGTATCTTATCTAGCCCCGAAGACCTAGAATAAAACGAAGGGAACTCGTTTGTTTTATAGCCAACAACAGAAACAGCAAGGGTTTCTAATAATTCAAGCGTTTTGGGTAGGTCCAATACTGACTTTGCCCCAGCAGAGACCACTATCATTGGAATCCTTGATAGGGACAGAAGGTCTTGTGAGATATCAAAGCTTTGTTCTCCTTGTTGGTGAACGCCCCCAATTCCTCCGGTTGAAAAAACATCGATGTTGTTGTTTTTTGCAATATGCATGGTAGAAGAGACCGTGGTTGCCCCATCCCACCCCAGACTCGTTGCGAGACCCAGTTCCCTAATGGATACTTTTTTTACTTGTTTAGATGTGGATATTCTTTCTAGTTCATGGGTCTCTAGACCCACACACACCTCACCATCAAGGATTGCAATAGTGGCTGGCACAACCCCAAGATCGTCACATATAGACTCGGCCTCTTTTGCAAACTCCATGTTTTTTGGATAAGGCATTCCTTGTGCTATGATGGTTGATTCTAGGGCCAACAGCGGGAGAGATAATTTTTTCCCATCTTGTACTTTTTTTGAAAATTTTATTTTGAATGCCATATTCTCTATGTCTTTGAATTAGCTTTTTTAATTATTTTTATGACCATGGAAACCGTTGACCCCCTTAATTATAATCTACCAACCAGAACTAAACTATTAAAAGACGGTTCAGGTTCTCTTTTTATTGTAATAGATAGAAAGAGTAGGGTTGTTATGAAGGATGGAAACAGGGTCCTTAATGTAGCCAAACACATTAAAGAAGTTAACCAGAATACCACCATATCACTTTTAACATCTGCCCCAGTTTGTAGTAAAACCAAAGAATTATTATTAAAACATAAAATCTCTGTTTTGGCGATATAGTTTTGCGCCAGATCATTTTTCCACAAGATAAAAAGGTCTCTAAGGAGGTTTTTGGTCTAGCATACCCCGTTATTTTAAGTAACCTTAGTCGAGTTTTCATGAGCGTTGTTGATGTTGCTATGGTTGGTCGCCTCGGCACAGAGGCCTTGGCTGCAACCGGAATGGGCTCAATGATGTTTTGGAGCGCCCTGAGCATAGCATTGGGAATTAGAACAGCCGTTCAAACCGTTGCGGCCAGAAGGCTTGGGCAGGGTCTATATAGCGATTCAGGAATTGCGCTCCGAAATGGGTTGCTCATGGCAACGGTCTATGCGCTTCCCGCATCCATCTTGGGAAGCTCATTGTCTGATTCTTTTGTTCCATTCTTTATTGACGATATAGCAGCAACACCTCTAACGATAGACTATGTTTCCATTGTCTTTATGGGGCTCCTTTTTTCATCTTATAGTTTTGTTTTCCAAGGTTTTTATACGGGAATAGAAAAGACAAAAATTCATATGGTGGTCACAATAACAAGCAACTTATTAAATATATATTTAAACGCAGGATTCATTTATGGTTCTGAGGGAATTAGGGAATTCCTTTTGGCAAACTTTCCTAGTATTTCATTTTTGTCCGTTTTGTGGCAGTGGGTTGATTTTCCCGCAATGGGTGTTAAGGGGGCAGCGGTTGCTACGCTTATTGCATCGGTTTGGATGACCGCCCACTACGCCGTAAGTCTTTTTTCAAAAGACTTGCAGAGAGTTTTTTCTATTTTTTCAATTTCTTTTGATAAAAAAATGATTGTGCGCCAGATAAAACTTGCGCTCCCGCAAGGTCTACAAGAGTCTGTTATTGCTTTTGGGTGGGGGTTTTTTTATAAAATAGTTGGAATGATAGGACTTGTTGAACTAGCTACAACCGAATTGCTTTTTACAATAATGCATACATCTTTCATGCCCGCACTAGGTGTTGGCCAAGCCTGTTCAACGCTAGTAAGTAAATATATGGGAGAAGGGAAGCCAGACGTTTCTGAATCAAGTATCAAGGAATCTATCAGGATAGCAGAATATATTATGGCCCCAATGGGCCTTAGTTTTATTCTGTTTCCTGAACTGTACCTTTATATTTTCACAGATGATCCGAAAATAGTTGAAATGGGTGTTTATGGCTTGCGCATAATAGGGGCACTGCAATTTGCAGACGCAATCGGGTTTGTGTTGTGGTTTGCTCTCGCCGGCGCTGGTAACACAATATTCCCAGCAATGGTTGAGGCTATTCTTACTTGGGTGGTTATTGTGATGGGGAGCTATGTTGTTGGTGTATACTTTTCACTGGGCTTTAAGGCGCTTTGGTTGCTTTTTCCAATCTACATGGGTCTTTTTGCGGGAATCATGCTTTGGAAGATTGGTAAAGGAGACTGGAAAGATATCAAGGTTTGAACAAACAAAACACCGTTCAAGAGAGTTATGTATACCTCTATTCAATTATGTAAATTTCAGGCTGTGATTATTATCCAAAAACAACAAGATAGATGACAGCAGAATACAAAGACCAAGACCCGCAAGAAACACAAGAGTGGATTGAGTCGATTGAAGATGCTTTAGAAGAGCATGGCTACGAGAGAACGAGGTATCTTCTTGAAACCTTGATTGATTATGCTCAATCTAAAGGAGCTCGACTTCCGTTTAATACTTCCACCCCTTACATAAATACGATCTTGCCAAGCCAAGAACCTGAATATCCGGGAGACAGGGTTCTTGAGCGCAACATAAAATCTATCGTTAGGTGGAACGCCATGGCCATGGTGACAAAAGCAAACAAAAACACTCCGGGTATCGGCGGCCATATCTCAACCTATGCCTCAGCTGCAACTATATATGAAGTTGCTTTCAATCATTTTTTAAAGGGCCCAGACCACCCAAAGGGACAAGACCTTGTTTTTTTTCAGGGGCACGCATCTCCGGGTATGTATTCCAGGGCTTTTTTAGAGGGTCGGTTATCAGAAAAAAACCTAAACAATTTTCGTAGAGAGTTATCTGAGGAGGGGGGGCTATCATCATATCCCCACCCATACCTAATGCCTGATTTTTGGCAGTTTGCAACCGTTTCTATGGGGTTGGGTCCTTTGATGGCTATTTACCAAGCTCGCTTTATGCGCTATATGATAGATAGGGGGTTTATGGAAGACACGGGCAGGAAGGTTTTTGCCTTTCTTGGAGATGGTGAGATGGATGAGCCAGAGTCAAAGGGTGCCCTGACTCTAGCATCAAGAGAAAACCTGGACAATTTGGTTTTTGTGGTTAATTGTAATCTTCAAAGACTTGATGGTCCAGTCCGCGGAAATTCAAAAATCATTCAAGAGCTTGAAGCGGCTTTTAGAGGCGCCGGGTGGAATGTCATTAAAAACATATGGGGTTCTGGTTGGGATAGTTTGTTTGAAAAAGACACGACTGGTGCTTTGCTAGACCGACTGGAAGAGATTGTAGATGGGGACTTGTTGAAGTATGTTGTCGAGGGTGGAGACTATATGAGGGAGCATCTTTTTGGAAAAACCCCAGAGCTAAAAGATTTAGTTAGTCACCTTTCAGATGAAGAGTTGGAAGCCATGAAAGCTGGTGGACATGACCCTGTAAAAATGTACTCAGCTTACAACGAAGCAATTAATCACAGGGGTGCCCCAACCGTGATTTTAGCAAGAACTGTTAAAGGGTATGGTTTGGGAAAGGCGGGCGAGGGTAGAAACATTACCCACAATCAAAAGAAATTAAGTGAGAGTGAAATGCTTTATTTTCGGGACAGGTTCAATGTCCCAATATCAGATGAAGAAGCAGCCACCGCAACGTTTCAAAGCTATGAAAAGAGCACAGTTGAATACCAATACCTCATTGAACAAAGGAAAAAGCTTGGCGGTTCTGTTCCTGCAAGAATCAACAACCCTAAGCCACTAAAGGTCCCTGATGTTTCTGTTTTTGATGAGTTGTTAGGTGGAACGGGTGACAGAGAAGCGTCAACAACAATGTCTTTTGTTAGGCTTCTTTCCATTTTAACAAAAGACAAATCAATAGGAAAACACATTGTTCCCATTGTTCCTGATGAGGCTCGAACCTTTGGAATGGACCCACTGTTTAGGCAGCTTGGTATATATGCGCATTCTGGGCAGTTGTATGACCCGGTCGATTCAGATCAGTTTTTATATTATAAAGAAGAGAAAAACGGACAAATACTTGAAGAAGGAATAAACGAGGCGGGCGCCATTTCATCTTTTATTGCTGCGGGTATGAGTTATAGTAACCACGGAACACACATGATACCCTTTTATATATATTATTCTATGTTTGGATTTCAGCGAGTGTGGGATCTTATATGGGCTGCTGGAGACATGAGAGTTAGGGGTTTTCTTCTAGGAGCCACAGCAGGAAGGACCACCCTCAATGGTGAGGGGCTTCAACACCAAGATGGACATAGTCATCTTGCTGCGGCAGCAACGCCAAATATAAAAGCTTATGATTTGGCCTATGCTTATGAAATAGCTATAGTTGTTCAAAGGGGAATGGTTGAGATGGTAGAAGAAAATAAAGATGTTATCTATTATCTAACCCTCGAAAATGAAAACTATGTTCAACCAAAGAAACCAGAGGGAGTTGAAGATGATATCATTAAAGGTTTGTATAAGGTCCACGGGACAAAAGCACCAAAAATAAGATTACTGGGAAGCGGGCCTTTGATGAGAGAGGTTCTTGCGGCTGCCGATCTTCTGAGGTCTGATTGGGGCATAGACCCAGGAGTTTGGAATGTTACAAGCTTTAGCGAGCTTCGTAGAGAGGCGGAGGCCGTTGATAGGTGGAACCTTACCCACCCTAACGAAGAACAAAAGAGGTCTCACCTTGAAAAGGCTCTTAGTAAAAACAAGGTCCCTACTGTTGCCGTTTCTGATTATGTTAAAATGGTTTCAGAGCAAGTTGGCCCATATGTTCCGGGTCCGTATTATTGTTTGGGAACCGATGGTTTTGGTAGAAGTGACACACGAGAAGGCCTAAGAAGTTTTTTTGAGATTGATAGATATTATATTGTTTTAACGGCTATCAAAGCGATTGTTCGTGATGGGGGACTAGAAAAAAGCGCAGTAGGGTCTGCACTTAAAAAATATAAACTAGACCCAGACAAACCAAACCCCGTACTGGTTTAAGGATATGAGATGATAAAAGAAATTAGACTTCCAGACCTTGGAGAAGGAATTGACTCTGCGGTTGTAAGCGAGATACCATTAGGCACAGGAGACCCGGTAGCCAAGGACGATGTTCTTCTTGTTCTTGAGTCTGATAAGGCTTCTATGGAGATACCGTCTGACCATACGGGAAAGATCATTGATGTTTTAGTTAGTGAGGGGGACGACATATCTACGAATGACCTCCTTTTTAAAATAGAGGCCGTAGATAGCGGACCAACCCAAGAGGCTCCCAATGAAAACCTTGAGGCTTCTAAAGAACCAGACCCAAAACCAGACCCAAAACCAGACCCAAAACCAAAGGAGTTGAAGGTTAATGATAGCGTTTTTGCTTCTCCTGGTGTTCGAAGGCTTTCCAGGGAGCTGGAGATTGATCTTAATTTCATTAAGGGAACTGGGGCCAAAGGAAGAATAACCAAGGACGACCTCCATGGGTACATAAGAATCAGGATGCAGGGAGGCTCTAGTGGTCTAAGGTTACCTAGGAAAACTATTGATTTTTCACAGTGGGGCGATACCGAAACTCTAAAACTAACTAAAGTCAATAAGATCACGGGACAGCGGCTGCAAGAATCGTGGCAAGACATACCACACGTTACACAACACAACGTTGCAGATATAACAGAACTAGACGGCTATAGAAAAAAATTAAAAGAAGAAGCAGCAAAAACAGGTAAAAAAGTGACCTTTCTCCCCTTTTTGATGAAAGCCGTAGTTTTGGTTTTAAAAGAGATGCCTAGGTTTAATAGCTCTCTCGATGAAAAACAGGAAAATTTAATTATAAAAAACTATTTCCACATAGGTGTTGCAGTTGATACTCCCTCGGGGCTAATGGTTCCTTGCGTTAAAGATGTAGATAAAAAAACCATACTGGAGCTTTCAGAAGAGCTGGTTGATATCAGCCAAAGAGCAAGAGATAAAAAATTAAAACCAGATGAATTAAAAGGAAGTTCTTTTACAATTTCAAGCCTTGGTGGAATTGGAGGTACTGGCTTTTCACCAATTGTAAACCCTCCAGAGGTCGCCATTCTTGGGGTTTCAAAAAGTGAATGGAAGCCAATATACAATAAAGAAAGTAAAGAGTTTGTTCCTCGTTACATGTTGCCTTTTTCATTGTCGTATGACCACAGGGTGGTAGATGGTGCATCGGGTGCAGCTTTTGTAGAAAGAGTATCTGCGGTATTATGTGACATGGGTTTATTCAAGGATTAAACAATGTCTAAAACAAAAAAAGTTGATATTGTTGTTGTTGGCTCTGGTCCCGGTGGTTATGCCGCTGCGTTTAGAGCAGCAGATCTCGGCAAGAAGGTTTTAATGATAGACAAAGATGAGCAGCTTGGAGGAGTGTGTTTGAACAGGGGGTGTATTCCATCTAAAGCTCTTTTACACATATCTAAGGTCGTAGCTGAAGCATCTAGTTTATCAAGCGCGGGAGTTTCTTTCTCCGAGCCAAAAATAGAAATTGAAACTGTTAGAGAATACAAGAATAAGATTGTTTCTAAATTGAGTAGTGGTATTTCTCAGCTTGCTAAGGTAAGAAATGTAGAGATTCTTTGTGGGGAGGCGTCTTTTTTATCAAACACCGAGCTCGATGTCAAGAGCGATAAAGGTCAAATATCAATATTGTTTAAGAAATGTATAATAGCCGCTGGGTCAAGCTCTTCGATGATTCCTGGCCTTCCGGCTGGACATCCATCAATACTTACATCAAGAACAGCTCTTGAGCTAGAGGGTATTCCAAAAACACTCTTGGTCGTAGGTGGTGGGGTTATTGGACTAGAACTAGGTCAGGTATACGCTTCTTTGGGTTCGGAGGTTTCTGTCGTTGAGTTTTTACCTGCCCTTGTACCAGGTGCAGATGAAGATATTGTTAAACCGCTTAAAAGGAAATTGTCCAAACAATTTAAATCTATTATGTTGTCATCTAGGGTTGTTGATGTTGTGCCTAATGAAGAAGGTGGGCTGGGTGTTGTTATTGAATCAGGTGGCGAAAATAAAGAACTAACTTTTGATAAGATACTAGTTTCAGTTGGGAGAAGGCCGAACACCCCTCAATTAAATTTGGAGTCAACAGATATCAAAACAAGTGAGGATAAGTTCATAATAGTTGATGAGTATCAAAGAACGTCGGTGGACAACATTTTTGCTATCGGAGATATTGCAGGAAATCCAATGCTTGCACACAAAGCGACACACGAGGGCAAGGTTGCTGCCGAAGTAGCATCTGGTCATCCAGCGGCAATGGACGCTAGGGCTATTCCAAGTGTTGTATATACACACCCTGAAATAGCATGGGTTGGCTTAACTGAATCTGAGGCAAAATCAAACAACATACCCTATGAAAAAGGTGAGTTTCCTTGGGCTGCAAGCGGAAAGGCTATGATACTTGATGCCCAACAAGGGAAAACAAAGGTCTTGTTTGACCCAGAAACAAAACAGGTTCTAGGTGCTGCAATAGTTGGACCCTCAGCTGGTGATCTCATATCGGAAGCTTGTTTAGCAATTGAGATGGGGTCTGACGCCGATGATATAGGTCTTACAATACACCCGCACCCAACACTTGGGGAAACCTTTGCTGCGGCAGTTGAGATGTATACTGGGACAATTACAGACCTATACATTCCACCAAAGAGAGGAAAATAATATGAAAAGACTAATAGTTTTATTTACCTTTATAATAGCGACCGTGGTTGGTCAAGAGCCTGCGCCTGCTGGCACTACGGGGTCAAGTCCGGAAACAAACAAGGGAGCCTCGGGGCCAAAGAAGAAAACCATGGAGGAGGCCCTAAAGAACACAAGGGAAATACCTGGCCTTGTTACGATGTATCAAGACACAGCAAGCGGCAAACTCCATATGCTAATAAAAAAAGAACAACTTGATAAGGAGTATATTCACTTTGTTCATTATTTGAACGGGACTGTAAACGCAGGTGTTTTTAAGGGGTGGTATGACGATGCAAGAGTTATAAAGTTTAACCGCTACTTTAATAGAGTTGAGATTGAAATACAAAACAACACAATGTATTTTGATAAAGACAACCCCCTGAGCAGGTCTTCAAACACCAACGTCAGCACAGCGATTTTAGGGTCGTCTCAGATTGTAGCAGAAAAAAACGGAGAACTTCTAATAGGTGTTGATAATTTATTTTTAACAGAAGCACTTCATCAGATTACTAGGGGTTTTGTTCCTGGTGGTGGAAACAAAAACCCTTTTCGTATTGGAAAGCTAGCCAAAGATAGAACAAAATACGTTTCTTTAAATAACTATCCAGAAAACACAGACCTGGTGGTGCAGTATGTGTACTCTAATCCAGTTCCGACAAACTGGGGTTCAGACAGGGGGTTGACGGACGCAAGGTCGGTAAATGCCGTAGTTCAACATAGCTTGATTCAAATGCCTGAAAATAACTTTAAACCAAGATATGAAGACCCAAGGGTTGGGTATTTTACAACCCAGGTAACAGATATGACCGCTGCGGATGACCCAACACCATACAGGGATATGATACACAAGTGGCACCTAGAAAAAAAGAATCCAAGTCAGGAAAGGTCTGAAGTTGTAAAACCCATTACCTGGTGGATAGAGAACACAACGCCCAATGAGCTTAGAGACGCCGTGCGCGATGGGGTTCTTGCTTGGAACAAGGCCTTTGAAGAGGCTGGGTTCATCAATGCCGTTGAAGTTAAAGTACAACCAGATGATGCTGAATGGGACGCCGGGGATATTAGGTATAATGTTTTAAGATGGGCATCCTCACCCAGTCCTCCTTTTTCAGGATATGGCCCAAGCTTTGTAAATCCCCGAACTGGACAGATTCTGGGGGCAGATATTATGCTCGAGTATAGTTCGTTCACATATAGGGTAAAGACCGAAAAGATATTTGAAACTTTTTCAAATGATAGTTTTATTAGTGATGAGCGATCGTGTCAGTTTAGTCACGTAATGCAAGAGAACAATCTTTTTGCAATGATTGCCTCAAGGTCGATTGGGGACTTTTCTCCACTTGAACAACATAGAATAATTTATGAGAGCCTTGTTGACCTTTCTCTCCATGAGGTTGGACATACATTAGGTCTCAGTCATAATTTTTATGCGAGCCATCTCCACAGCTTAAACAATATACACGATAGACACATAACAGAACCGATAGGTTTATATTCTTCTGTGATGGATTATACGTCTGCAAACGTGGGCCCGGACTCAAAACACCACGGGCAGTTTTATTCTACCACTCCAGGCCCTTATGATATATGGGCAATAGAATATGGATATACCCCATCTCTAGAAAACCCAGAAGATGAAAAAGAAAGAGAGGAGGTTTTATTAAGTAAGTCAACTAAGAATGAATATGGGTATGGGAACGACGCAGATGATATGAGAAGAGCAGGGAAAGGCATTGACCCGAGGGTCATGTTGTATGATATGAGCAGCGACCCTCTTGGATATGCTCAACAAAGGATGGACATCATTAATTCAATATATCCAAGTCTTTTAGGTCGCTTTGAAACTCCAGGAGAATCATATCACTTTTTCAGATCTGCTTTTTCAATACTCAATAGACAGTATGGTAGTTCTGCTAGAATTATTTCTAGGTTCATTGGGGGGGTATATATGGATAGGTCTATGGTTGGTCAAAAAGGAAAAGAAGACCCGTTTTCTCCAGTTCCAAGGGATAAACAAAAGTGGGCCATGACATTGCTTTCCAAGTACCTGTTTTCAGCTGATGCCTTTAGGTTTTCAGAAGAGATGTATAGTCATCTTCAGTGGCAAAGAAGAGGGTGGAGTGGCACCAGGGACCCGAAGATCCACGATATGGTCTTGAATATGCAGATGGGTGTTTTAGACCAACTCCTGCATCAGAATGTGCTTAAAAGAATTACAGATACAGAGCTCTATGGGAACACATACACTTTAAGTCAAATGATGAACGACCTTACGACTGCTTGTTTTTCAGCTGATGCTGGATCCAATGTTAGCACGATGAGAATAAACTTACAGACCGAGTATACAAAACGTCTTATTTCAGTTGTTCATAATAAAGGTAAGGTGAAGTATGACCATGCGTCTGTTGCTCTATCATATGAAAATTTAAATAAGATCAAAAAGTATGCATCTAAGGTCAAGAGTGTTAGTGAGGCAACAAAAGCCCACCGAAAACACCTTATATATATAATAGATAAGGCTCTTGATACATAAACTAACTATGAAGGACCCCAATGATAAAAAAACATATTTGGCTTCTCTTTTTATTTTGCTTTGCATGTGAGACAAGTAAACCATTGAAGCATCCGCTCGACAAATCACAGGTTAGAACAATTGTTCTTGAGAATGAATTAAAGGTGTATCTTTTATCTGACCCAAAGTTTAATGTTTCAGCTGCTTCGGTATCTGTTCAGGTTGGCTCATTGGATAATCCCGAGGACAGACAAGGCTTAGCGCATTTTTTAGAACATATGTTGTTCCTGGGAACAGAAAAATATCCAGATGTAGATGAGTACAGCTCTTATTTGAGAAACAATGGGGGTTATTCAAATGCCTATACGGCAAGCGACCTAACCAACTATCAATTTCAAGTTCTTCCAGATGCCTTTGAGGGAGCGATTGATCGGTTCTCTCAATTCTTCATTAGCCCACTCTTCACTGAAGAATATACAGCGAGAGAGGTTAACGCGGTTAATTCAGAGCACCAAAAGAACATCATGAATGATGGCTGGAGGAGGTTCAGGCTTTCTGGGATATTTGCGAAAGAAGGGCATCCAGAGCAGAAGTTTGGCACTGGAAACCTAGAAACCTTAGGAGATATAGATAGAACTGAGTTGATAGAATTTTATGATAAGTATTATAGTTCAAATAGAATGGGGCTTGCGTTGCTAAGCACTCATTCTCTTGATGAAATGGAGAAGTGGGCCAGAAAATACTTCTCAAGCATTAAGAACCACGAGAAAGAGGTAAATAAATACGACCCAAACTATTTTGATAAAAAAGAAACGTTTAGACTTGTTCAGGTAGACCCTGTAAAAGACATAAGAGACCTGGTTATGATGTTTCCAATACCCGGGACAAGGTACCAATATGATAGTAAGCCAGATCAACAATTTGGGTTTGTGTTGGGGCACGAAGGAGAGGGAAGTCTCCTTTCGTATTTGAAAGATAAGGGGTGGGCCATCTCATTGGGTGCTGGGGCAAGGTCTGACAACAACGATTATGGCGGAGCCTCTGTTACTATCGGACTAACGGAAGAGGGGCTCAGTAATTATAAAGAAGTACTGAAAGTTACAATGGATTATGTGAGTCTAATGAGGAGGTCTGGACACCCAAAACACGTATTTGAGGAACTCAAGACAATGGCCGCTTTAGATGAAATATATGCGAGTAAGGGCGAGGGTATGTGGAGGGCAACCCAGTTAGCGAACGAGGCTATGATGTTTCCCCTAGAAGACGCTGGAAGGATAAACTATATTTATTCAAATAATTCCTCTGAGGCATATGAAAACCTTCTTACCCACATCACTCCGGACAATATGTTAACAATGTTAATTGCAAAAGGTGTTAAAACTGATACGGTTGAACATTTTTATCAGGCACCGTATTCTTATTCAGAAGATGATGATTTTTACAGAGAGCTTATCAATGCTAGAGAACATTCAGATTTGATCATACCAGAAGCGAACCCATTTATTCCAAAAAAAGCATCGGTTCCAAAAAGAAAACTCGATAAAAGCATTCTTCCTAAAAAGATAGAATCGGGTAATGGAACAAGTTTTTATTTTGGTCAGGACCATGAATTTCTTCGCCCAAAGGGAGTAATTAGCTTAAAGGTATTGTTTCCAAAAGAGAAGATGAGCGCTGAACACAGGGTTTATTCAAGAATTTATTCAGCATGTGTAAAGGAGTCGTTAAATGAATTAAGCTACCCAGCAAAACAGGCAGGTTTAAACTACTCAATAAGAGACGGGTATGAGGGGATATTTATTGATGTAAATGGCTATACAGAATCTGCGTTAAAACTATATGGGCTGATGCTGGACAACATAGTGAATTTCTCCATTACCGACAATCAGTTTGGGGCGATAAAAGATAAGGTTGTAAGAGACTATGAAAACTTTTCTTTATCTGATGCGCATGTGCAAACAAGAGAGCTTGCGCCTGACCTTTTTTACAAATATAAATACACCTGGAAGCAGGCTCTACCAATAGCCAAGAATGCGACGCTTGACGACATAAGGGAATACACCAGAACGCTTTATGATAGAACGTTTGTTGAGGCCATGGTTTACGGAGACTTTGTTAAAGAAGATGGTAAAAAGGTAGTTAGTTTGTTTAAGAACAAAACAAAGACAAAGCCAATTTCAAGAGAAGAGGCTTTTGAGATCGATTATCTAGACCTACCAGAAAGCGAGTCGATACAATACGTAGAAAACCTTTTGGTCAACAACTCCTGTTTTTATAGAAAATATGAGATTGGTGAAGACACACCAGAAAACAGAGCTTTGGCAACCCTTATAAGCAAGGCAATCGAACAGCCCTTCTATACGGAAATGAGAACAAATCAGCAACTTGGATATATAGTTTGGTCGTATCCTCGAAGCTACGATGAGATATATTATTTCAATCTTGTTATTCAATCAGGGGTGTATCCAGCAGACGAATTAAATAAAAGAGTTGATGCCTTTATTTCGGGGAGCGTAGATATTATAAACAACCTTGACGATGAAACCTTCCAGCAGTTAATTGACTCAGCCATAGAGCAATTAGAGCGTAAGCCAATGAGTATTTCAGAAAGAGCAACAAAATACAAAAACCTGATATTTGAACATGGGGGGGATTTTGATCGCGATCAAAAAACCATTGAGTCCCTTAGGCTTATAAAAAAAGAACGAGTTGCAGAGCACTTGAAAACTATGGTCTCTAAAGACAGTAGAAAAATGGTCAACATTTTAGGGTTTGCTGATAATCATGAAAACAGTACCGGGATGAAAAGCTCATTCTCAAACCTTGAGGAATGGAAGTCAACCAGGGTTTACAAATAGGGACACATGCCCGATAGGGTTATTCTAATCGCAGCTGTAACCATTGATGGTTACATTGCAAGACACAACCTGGAAAAAATAGAATGGTCTAGAGACTTAAGTTTGTTCAAAGAGCAAACAATGGGCTGGCCCATAATAATGGGCTCGAATACACTAAAAACTCTTCCTGGGGAACTGGAGGGGCGAGAAGCCCTGGTCGTTGGACGAAAAGATGACCCCAAAGCAATACTAAAAGAAATAAAATCTAAACAGTGTTTTATAATAGGTGGTGGTAGAACATATCACAGGTTTCTCAATCACATCACCCACATCTATGTTACACCCCACCCTCATATCTTCGGCAGAGGGATTCCTTTGTTTGATGGTCTGGTAACTAGCGAACTGTCTCTCAAGTTCCAGAAACTTATTGAAGTAGATAGAGACCTTGGAATATTTCAATATCAATACAAGGTGAATAAGTTTTGAATAAACGATTGTTCCTTTTCACATTATTTCTGTCTGTAGCTTTCTCATTAAGCGTAGAGAGTGGTGGAAAGTTGTCAAGAGAGGAGTTGGCGATAGATGTTAAGCACTATGAAATAGATATCCGAATTGACCCCTATAAAAAAACAATAATGGGGCAGGTCAACATAAGATTTGAGTTGTTAGAAGAAACCAATAATATAGTGCTAGATCTATTAGAAAAATACACGGTGTCAGGGGCAGCCATAAATGGAATGTCATTATCATATAAAAAGAGAAATAATAAACTATATATTGAAAACCCTGGACTAGAAATATTTAGTGACCACGTTCTAACTATAAGGTATGGAGGTCGGCCTCCAGAAGCAAAAAATCCACCATGGGATGGAGGCGTCACATGGTCAAGGGATTCAAACCAGAATCATTGGGTGTCCGTGTCATGTCAAACAAATGGTGCACACATATGGTTTCCTTGTAAGGAACACCCTAGCGACAAGGTTGAGGGTGCGGACATAATAATAACGGCACCAGAACAACTCGTAGTTGTTTCAAATGGGTTGTTGGTCTCAAAAAAGAAACAGAGAGATAGGTGGATAAAGTGGCACTGGGCAACAGACTATCCCATTAGCACATACAACATTAATTTTACGATGGGTGACTTCGAATTAATTGAAAAAACTACATATGTGTTAGACGAGCCTTTGAAAATGGAGTTTTATGTTTTGCCAGAAAAAATAGCGGGCGGAAGCGGGCTTTTGAATGAAGCCGAGAGGCATGTGCAATACTACGCCCGGGCTTTTGGGCAGTACCCATGGATAAAGGAGAGACTTGGTTTTGTTCACACGCCGTTTTCTGGGATGGAGCACCAAACAAACATTGCATATGGAAACAACTACGTAAAAACAAAACTTGGATATGATTTTATTTTATTCCATGAGCTTGGCCATGAGTGGTGGGGTAATTTTTTAAGTGTAGCAGACTGGAGTGATATTTGGATTCATGAAGGTATATGCACCTATGCTGAAGTAATGTATGTGGAAGATACGTATGGACCCGGAGCTACAATAAAATTTATAAACGAAAGATTAAGACAAAATATTACCAACGAAGCTGCCATAGTTCAGCCAGCTGGGGGATCCGCAAAGGCTAGCTCTGGTAATGATGTGTATTATAAGGCCGCACATGTGCTTCATACTTTAAGGTATTTAATAGGAAAGGAAGTGTTGTGGGGGTCCCTCAAGGAATATCTAGTGATGCCCAAAGACCTTGTCTCAAACCAAACATCAACAAAAGAGTTCATATCTCTTATAAATGAAAACTTTGGGTCAAACATTGAATGGTTTTTTAATGAGTACCTATATTCAAAGGATCTGCCAATACTTCACATAAGAGAAAGAAAAAGAAAAGAGAAAAGATTTGTAGACATCTGGTGGAAGAACAAGGGTTTTAAATTGCCCATAGAAGTATCATATATGTCCATTGAAGGTGAAAGAACAAAGCGGTTAGAAATAAACAATAAACCAACAAGAATTGTAGTGCCAGACAGCTCAGGTTTCAAGGTTGATCCAAATGATTGGCTCTTGTATGACCTTAAGATAATAAAATAAGCACTAAAGGATTTATATATAAATGAAATATAAAATAGCTATCGGGATAACTACCGTTTTTTTGTCAGTTATGTTTTTTGATTGGTTAAGGCACCCCTTGCCAATCCTTGAAGGAAGGTTACAGATACCAGGATTAGAGAATAAGGTGGATGTGTATACGGACCTATATGGGGTACCACATGTATACGCCAACAACGAAGAAGATCTTTTTTTTGCTGCGGGTTATATAGCTGCCCGGGATAGGTTGTTTCAGCTTTCAATGGTGTCCCTGGCTGTAAGGGGCGGGCTGGCATCCGTGCTTGGCCCAGATTATCTAAAAACAGATGTATACTTTAGGACGTGGAAGATACATGACACTGCGATTAAAATGGTTGAAAACATGGATGTTAACAATAAGGAAATTTTTAAAAGTTTTTGTGATGGAATCAATTATCGTGTGGGTGAGGTTATAGATGACCCACCGGTTGAATTTAAGATTCTTGGTTTTAAACCAGACCTTTGGACACCTGAAACTGTAGCTGGATATGCAAGGATGATGGCTCATGAGATGTCAGGCGCCTGGAAGCCGGAGGTTCTATTTGGTGCAGTTGAATCTTATTTTGGGAATAAGAAGCTTAGGGAGTTGTTGCCGGATGCTAGTGTAGACCACCCAACAATAGTTCCCAGTGAGAGGGTGGTAAAACCAAATCTTTTTTCAAACGTGTTAGACAATGAGTATAAGCTTAGAAACCTCTTTGGTGATTTTTCAGCAGATATAGGATCAAATAATTGGGTTGTGTCTCCGTCACGTTCTGAGACAGGAAAAGCATTTTTAGCAAATGACCCACACTTGGCTTTCACACAACCTCCAAGGTGGTATGAGATACATCTTTCAGGAGGAAGATTTGATGTGTCTGGGGTGTGTATTGCGGGGATTCCATTGCCTGTAATTGGGCAAAATAAACGAACAGCATGGGGGTTCACAAACTCAATGGTAGATGATCTTGATTTTTATATTGAAGAATTAAACAAAAAAAATAAAAACCAATATAGACATGATAATGAGTGGCTACCCATAAATTCAAAAAAAGAAGTGTTCTCAGTTAAGGGTAAGAATGACACTGCGATATACGTAAGGTCAACTCATCATGGCCCCATTGTAACAGATATTCATCATCTAGCAAAAAGTGAAAACACAGTTTTAAGCATGGCTTGGACAGGCCACTGGATAACTAATGAATTAGATGCGTGGGTTGAACTAACAACAATGAAAGATTGGAATGATTTTTCAAATGCGCTCTCTAAGTTTGGTGTACCAGGTCAAAATATAGTATATGCAGATATTGATGGAAACATTGGATGGAGACCCGCTGTATATATTCCTATAAGGAAAGCGGGCTTTTCAATGGTTCCTCGCCCGGGTTGGAACAGTACCTATGACTGGGATGGGATGGTGCCCTACGAGG
>Ga0208410_1000397_pt1 | contig 25505 bp, 30 predicted proteins | sample ETN02SmetaG_3_FD_185787 | JGI IMG/M metagenome (GOLD analysis project Ga0208410, IMG submission 185787) | Marine microbial and viral communities from oxygen minimum zone, Eastern Pacific Ocean - ETNP2014F10-02SV257 (SPAdes) (version 2) | ecosystem: Environmental > Aquatic > Marine > Oceanic ... | reverse complement strand
AATTATTCTTAATTGCTGATGCAAATAATCATTGGAATGATTTCCTTATTGAATTGAAATCATCTAAATCTTTATTCCTTAATCTAGATAAATTACCAAGAGGGATTATTCACGGAGATTTATTCCCAGATAATGTCATCGGAGATAATAATGGTGCTATTTCGATTCTTGATTTTGAAGAAGTATGCAATGGTATCCTAGCATTTGATCTAGTGATGACATTTGTTGGTTTCGGATGGGATGGTGGTGAACCTGTAAGTGAAAGATGGCACGCTATTTTAGATGGATATCAATCGATTAGAAAATTATCTAAGGACGAATTATCGTCACTAACCGACTTACATAAATTAGCTACTTTGTCAATTGCCGCTTGGAGATATTGGCAATTCAAGATAAATATTCCAGGTACTGAACATGAAGATAGATATCTAGAAATGACATCTAGGCTCGGCAAAGAATTACCATTTTAGGAAGAATATCTTAGTTTGATTCTAGTTCTTCCTTTCTAATTTTTGCTAACTCTCTCATGTCTTCGTGATGATTTCCTTCTTCTATTGCATCCTGATCATCTTCATCAACAATCTCAACACCCAGTAATGTTTCAATAATGTCTTCCATGGTTACTAACCCTACAGTGCCTCCAAATTCATCTTTGACAATCAGAATTTGTTCTTTATTATCCAATAAAATATCTAGTGCTTTATCAACAGAATCAATATCTCTGCAAGAATGCAAATCCCTAGAAATATCTTTCATTAATTTATCATCATTATCCGCTGCTGCCTCCCTAAGTATCTCACTTCGCAGAACCATACCATATATCTCATCAATATTTTGATTTATTGTGACTGGCATGCGGCCATGAACCATAATTGGTATTCTTTCTCTAATCATTGCTACTGTTTCATCACTTGATGCAGTTTCCATAACTATCCGAGGAGTCATTATTGAAGCCACAGTTTTCTCTCTTAAATTAAGTAAATTTTGAATAACTTTTTCTTCATCCCTTTCAATGACTTGATTTTCTTCTGCAATATCTGCTAGATGAGACAATTCATCTCTGGTAACAGCTTCAGTATGCACTGTAGGGAAAATGGAACGAAGTTTTTCTATTGGATATACTATTGGTAATAAAACAAACATTAGTGCTTTGAGGATTCTGGCTGAACTAACCGTCAACTTTCTCCAATACAATGCCCCAATTGTCTTAGGTAAAATTTCACTTAGTAATAAGATTGCAATAGTCAGTAGAGATGCGGAAACTGCAATTACATAATCTCCATCGCCGAACGCCGCTTCAGTTTCATGACCAACACCTAGTGCACCAACAGTATGAGCAATAGTGTTTAGAGTTAATATCGCGGTCAACGGCCCTTCTGGATCGTCTTTGAAATCACTCCACGTTTTACTTATCTTTGGATGTGTGTCTTTTAGTGCTACTATGTGGCCATGAGTTGTTGAAAGTAAAACAGCCTCTAGAATGCTACATAGAAATGAAGCGCCTAATGCTAGCGATGCGTAAAAAATAATTAATGTAGTAGGTTCCACTTTTATTGCCTCTTAGAGAACTTTTGGGTTGATTTTAGTGTTGTAACTGCATGACAAGCGGTTAGGTTCGGGACGTAACAAGAGCGATTAAGACATAAACATGGTGCCTCACGCATTTGCTACAGACGTATATTGGAGATGAAGAAAATCGAGCGTGTAGCGATATTTATGGCTTGGCCGTATGCAAATGGTCCATTGCATTTAGGTCATGTAGCTGGTAATTGTTTACCTGCTGATATTCAGTATAGATACGAGAGGTCTAGAGGTCGTTCGGTCATCATGTGTAGTGGTTCAGATGAGCATGGGACTCCAATTACTGTTACTGCCGATGAGGAAAATGTCTCACCTCAAAAAATTGTTGATAGATTTCATAAAATTAATACCCAAGCATTAATTGATTTGGGATGTTCTTGGGGGGAAAACATCGACTCAAGAGGTATCGAATATGGAGGGGTATTGTATAATCGTACTACTGATCCAAGGCATAAAGAATTGGTCCAAGAGTATTTCTCATTATTGAAAGATTCAGGATTTCTTAAGCAACAAACAATGCAACAATATTGCTCAATTAGTGCTGATGGAATAACAAAATTTCTTCCAGATAGATATGTTGAAGGAGAATGTCCAATATGTGGGTCAGAAGGTGCTAGAGGAGATCAGTGTGATGAATGTGGTTCAACCTATGAATCAAGCGAATTAGTGAATCCTCGTTCTAAAATGGATCCTGAGGCTAAAATAGAAATTAGAGATACCGATCATTTTTTCTTCCAACTTGATCAATTTCAGGATGAACTTGAAAAACATTCACAGACAAAGCAAAAAATATGGAAGCCGAATGTTCGCGCTATGACAAAAAACTGGCTTAATATGGGTTTGAGGCCAAGGGCAGTTACTAGAGATATGGAATGGGGTATTAAATTACCAATATCCAGTATGGAGTGGGATAGTAAGAGGATTTATGTTTGGTTTGAAGCTGTTCAAGGTTACTTAACCTGCTCACAGATTTGGGCTGAAAATTATTCTACTAATGATGATGATTGGAAAAAATGGTGGACAAAATCTGATGAAGGTATAGAACCAAGGCATATTTATTTCATGGGTAAAGACAACATTCCTTTCCATACTGTTATCTGGCCAGCCATTATTATGGGGCTAAATTCTGCTAATTCTGGAAAAGACCCTAGTAGTTCAATTCAACCTGGTGAATTAGTATTGGAAAGTAATGTCCCTGCCATGGAATATTTAATGCTTCAAGGGGGACAATTCAGTAAAAGTAGAAAGCATGCTGTGTGGTTACCTTCTTTCTTGCAACATCATGATCCTGACACACTTCGTTATTTCTTATCTATAAATATGCCAGAAGGGCATGATACTGACTTCCGATGGGAAGAATATGTAGACAAAGTAAATAATGAGTTAATTGGAACTTATGGAAATTTTATTCATCGTGTAATGACCCTATCTCATAGATTAGAATCTTTAGATGGTGAAAATCCATTAGCCCAGTATTTCAATGAAGAGGACAATAAAGATTCAACAAATAAGATTCAGGATTTATTGAACAGTGCTATTAATTCTATGGAGAAACAACGCTTCAAAGAGGCTTTGAGATCAATAATGAATATCTCACAGATAGGTAATGGATTAATTCAACATTCTGAGCCCTGGAAATATATGAAATTAGAGGATTCTCCTGAGAAATCTAAATCCTTGTCTACATTAGCATTCTGCTGGCAGATGTGCAGAGGTCTTGCTATAACATTGCGTCCATTTTTACCATTCCAATCCGATAAATTATGGTCTATGATGGGTGAAGGAATTAATATGGATGAGATATTATATGAAGATGCTTTTGACTTTAATAATATATTTTCATGGAATGCTGATAAACCGCAACCCTTGTTCAATAGATTAGATATTGAGCAAATATTGGAAAGGGAAAAACTAATTGCGGGTGTCGATACAGATAATAAAGAAATTAATGACCAGGATGTGAATTATATCGATTTTGAAGATTTTATGAAGGTGGAGATGAAGACTGGAAAAGTGGTGGCAATTGATGATCATCCAGACGCGGATAAATTATATGTTGTTACCATTGAAGATGGTCCTGAATCCACTAGAACAGTTTGTGCAGGATTAAAAGGAATTTATGAGAAAGAACAATTATTAGGTAAACAAGTTGTTTTTGTTGCTAATCTAAAACCTAGAAAACTTCGAGGAATAATGTCGGAAGGGATGATATTAGCTGCAGATGATGGAGAAGGTAATGTTTCAGTCCTAACTCTTGATTCTGATATGCCAACTGGTTCACAAGTCAGATGACTCGGGCTTATCAAAAAATTCCCATTGTATTTCGGCAAGTTCTGAGTTACTTTTTGCCTCAGCATATGCTTCTAGAGGTTCTGCGTTTAACTGGAAGAATGCTTCACCAAATCTAAAAGGCTTCATTATACTCTTAGCTTGTTCCCATCTATCAATTAAAACTAAACTCAACGCTAATGCTTCTGAAGTTGATAATCTCCCTGGTTTACCCCATGAAACAGGATTTGCTGCAAGAACACAAGGTAATGTCCGCCCCTCTAATTTAGTATTATTTTCGATATATTTTAGTGAACTATCAATTTGCTTCCATGAACAATCTAAAGCCACTATTGATGCTCCTCTATCTATGCTATTTTTATCATCAGGACCTAATAATATTCCTGATTTCGGATCTAATAAAATACCTCTCTTAGGTGATTTCTTAACATTAGTATGGAGAATTGCATGACCAAATTTTTGCAACCTTCTTGCAGTACATTTTTTCGGATCATCTTGTTCTAAATGTATGATATGTAGAGGTACATCCCTCACAAATCCTCCCTCCGAGATAGTAAATCTTCAAGTGCATCCCCAATTGTCATATTTCTTTTCTTTGTTGTTACAGTAGATGTATGTTCGGAACTCCTTTCAACATTGAGTTCTATCGACAGTATTTTCTCAATTTTTTGTATTAATTTATCTGTTGGTCTGCCTCCATTTTCAATTTTTTGAACGATGTTTAACCTTTCATTCATTTTGGATGCAAAAGTTCTTTGATCCCAGCCCTTTTTCTTCCTTCCTTCAATAATCCTTTTATGAAAGTCCGAGGCTAATTCCTTTTCCTTTTTAGCCATAATATCTTTCCCAGCAATACCTCTACTAGTAACCGTATTTTTCTTTTTAGAAATCATTTTTGTAAATTTTTGCGGCAAATCAACTACTTGTAGATTCATTGATTCAATACATCTTCCACAAGCATCTACTTGAATGCCTGCTGTACGCGCTTTTCTGGTGGAAACTTTCTCCTTACCACACAGTTCGCAAGATGCCATGAAACTGCGAGCATAGTGTGATACAAGACTGCTTCGGGTAATAAGCGTCAAATGTATAATGCATTAGGTAGTCTTATGACGAGTCGCGCCGGTTCACCATCTAAAGATAAAACAACTACAGATATTGGCAGTGATTCGGTATCAAAAAAGACTCTCAGTGAACTGAAAGAGCAGTATGCTTTATTGTCTGAAGATGCTAAACAACTAATGACTGAGAAAATGTTTCTGGAGAATGAATTAAGTCAACTGAAAAAGAGAGTCAATAGATTAGATGAAGAGATTAGGAGTTTGCGAACTCCACCGTATATCATAGGCAATATTCAAGATGTCATAGGAGAAAAAGTAGTTGTCAGAAGCTCTAATGGTACGATATTCTTAGTATCAAAAAATCCTAGGATAGATAATTCGAAGATTCTCCCAGGAGTGCGTGTTTCGATGAACCAAGATACTTTAGCTGTAATAGATATACTCGATGATGCATTTGACCCATTGGTCTCTGGAGCAGAGATAATAGAGAAACCGAATATTAAATATTCAGATTTAGGAGGATTAGATGAGCAAATTAAAGAAATTAGAGACGCTATCGAACTATCACTTGAGAAACCAGAATCTTTCGAGAAATTCGGTATCCAGCCACCTAAAGGAGTATTGCTTACAGGCCCTCCAGGGACTGGAAAAACTATGCTTGCTAAAGCAGTAGCTAGTCATACCAATGCGACCTTTCTTGGTTTAGTAGGATCAGAACTTGCTCAGAAATATATTGGAGAGGGTGGTAGAATGGTTCGCGAATTATTTTCTCTCGCTAGAAAGAAGTCTCCATGTATTATTTTCATAGATGAAATTGATGCAATTGGGTCTAAAAGACTCGACTCTTCTACATCAGGAGATAGGGAAGTTCAGCGAACATTAATGCAACTTCTATCAGAATTAGATGGTTTCGATTCTCTAGAAGATGTAAAAGTTATTGCTGCAACGAATCGCCCCGAATTATTGGATAAAGCTTTGTTGAGACCTGGTAGGTTCGACAGAATTGTTGAGATACCATTACCAAATATTGAAGGGCGAGAAGCTATATTCAAGGTACATGCTAAGAAAATGCCATTGGATAAGGGAGTCGACTTCTCAAAATTGTCTATAATTACAGAAGGATATAGCGGAGCAGAAATCAAAGCAATTACTATTGAAGTAGGTATGAAAGCTATATCTGAAGGAGTATCTAAGTGTAAAATGTCTCATTTCAAGGAAGCAATCTCATCTATAGACACAAAGAGAAAAGGGGTAAAGAATAATGGCCCAGATCGTCTGTATGGCTAGGTGTTTGAATGAAGAATATCCTAATTGAATGCGTGCCAAATATTAGTGAAGGTAGGAATTTAGATATTATTAATTCAATTGTTGATTCGGCGAGAAAGATCGAAGGAGTTAAGGTACTAGGTTGTGAACCAGATTCTGATTACAATAGGACGGTAATCACAATTGCTGGTGATCCTGTTAGTGTTACAAAAGGGGCTTATGCAATTATACTAAAATCATTAGAATTGATAGATATGAGTGAGCATTCTGGAAACCATCCTCGCATGGGTGCTGTTGATGTATGCCCATTTGTCCCTTTATCGGATAATTCTATGGAACATTGTATTAATTCAGCAAAAGAATTATCTAAATTAATAGGTGAAAAAGTCCCTCATTTCTTTTATGGAAAAGCTGCATCATCTGAAGAAAGATCTTCTGTCTCAGTTTTAAGAAAGATGGAGTATGAGGGTCTTGAATCAAGATTTAATGGTGGCGAGTGGATTAATGAGAGTACTCGAATGCCAGACGTATGGTCTGGTAAATGGGGGGAAAATGAACGTCGTTTTGGGGCAGTAGCAATCGGAGCACGAAATATTCTTGTTGCTTACAACGTAAATGTCAATGAAACTGATGCAAAAGCTTCAAAGATAGCCGGATCAATGGTGAGAACATCAGGTAGAATAATCAAAAGAGATGGGAAGAAAATGAGAATAAAGGGCCTATTGGAACATGTTCAGGGGATGGGTGTTCCATTACCTTCTTCATCAATATCTCAGGTTTCAATGAATCTTCAAAATGTTTCTGAAACTTCGATGCATAAGGCTTTCGAGGCAGTAAAATCCATAGTTAATGACCATGGTGTCGAAACTTGTGGTTCCGAACTAGTTGGTTTAGTGCCATTGAGTGCTATGCTAGAATCGGGTAAATGGTTCTGCTTAGATCCAGAGAATGCTTCCGAAGAAGAATTAGTTGAGGCTGCAATAGAAGGATTAGGTTTGGATTATTTGAGAAAATTTAATCCTAATGTTAGTATTATTGAATGGGCAATAGAAAATCGTGGTGAAAATGATGAATGATGGATACATGTCAATATTGGAGAAAATTGGTTCCGAATCACCTACTCCAGGAGGAGGCACTGTTGCAGCACTAACTCTGGCCCATGCTCATTCACTAGCAGCAATGGTTTCTAGATTGACTATTGGCAAGGAAAAATGGCAGGAAGGGCATAAAATTTCTAATTTAATAATAAATTCTAGTGCGGAATCGTTAGAAAGATCTATTCTTTTGGCAGAGAATGATTCATTAGCATTTGATAAGGTAATGGCTTCATATCGAATGCCTAGGAATAATGATGTGGAAGTTGAATCTAGGAAGTTAGCCATACTAGAATCTACTATTGGAGCTGCTCAAACTCCTTCTGAGATCGCTCAAGAAGGATTGAAATTATTATCTATATTACCCGATTTAGCTAGATTTGGAAATCTTAATGCAATTACGGACCTTGCAGCATCTTCTGAGTTAGCCTATACTGCTGTTTATATAGCCTCATTAAATGTAAAAATTAATGTTGATTCAATGAACAATAAAGAATTAGATAGGATTCAAGAAGATACTACAATAATACTTACGAAATCTAAAGAATTAATTATGCAAATTAGAGAAATTGTTTCTGGGAGGATGGAGATTTGATTGATTTTTCTGAAGAGTTTAAATTTGGAGTCCCTATGGAACTTCCACCTAAAAAAGAATTAGATGATTCTGTAGATCATGCTCCTAAAAGACCCGATGTACTAAACGAAAGTCAGAAAAAATTAGCAATTGCTAACTCGCTAAGATATTTTCCTGAAGAGTGGCATGAAGAGTTAGCGATTGAATTTAGTAACGAATTAAATGATTTTGGTCACATCTACATGTATCGTTTCAGACCAGATTATGATATGTATGCGCGCCCAATATCTGAATATCCTAGTAATGATAGGAAAGCCGCCTGTATCATGCTCATGATCCAGAATAATCTTGATCCGGAAGTTGCTCAATATCCACACGAATTAGTTACTTACGGAGGAAATGGGAGTGTTTTTCAAAATTGGATTCAGTATAGGATAACTATGCACTATTTATCAAAAATGAATGAGAATCAAACATTAGTGATGTATTCTGGGCATCCTTTGGGGCTATTTCCTTCCAATAAAAATAGCCCTCGTGTTGTAATTACTAATGGGTTGACTATTCCTAATTATTCAAGCCAAGATAATTATGAAGTAATGAATGCTTTAGGTGTCACACAGTATGGACAGATGACTGCTGGTTCGTATATGTATATAGGTCCTCAAGGGATTGTCCATGGAACAACATTAACAATACTTAATGCAGCAAGAAAGTATCTAAATTTTGATACAAAAGAAGGGTTAGGAGGTTTGCTCTACGTCACCTCTGGATTAGGAGGAATGTCTGGTGCACAGGCTAAAGCCGCTGTAATAACTGGTGCTGTGTCTGTAATCGCAGATTCTAATTCTCATGCTGCTAGGAAAAGATACGAGCAAGGTTGGTTATCTGAATTATTCGATGATTTAGATGAATTAATTGTTAGACTAAGGTCCTGCCTAGCAAATAAAGAAGCAGTTTCTCTAGGTTATATGGGGAATATCGTTGATGTATGGGAGAGATTAAATTATGAAAATATTATTCCCGATTTAGGAAGTGATCAAACAAGTCTACACAATCCTTGGCTAGGCGGTTATACGCCATATGGTATGACTTATGACGAGATGAAAAAAATGATTTCCGATAACCCTGAGTTATTCAAAATAAAAGTTAAAGAAAGTTTAATCAAACACGTCAAAGTAATCAACGAATTATCTGAAAAAGGGATGCATTTCTGGGATTATGGTAATGCTTTCTTACTAGAGGCTGGAAGAGCTGGTGCTGATATTTATTCCGAAGATACCGAATCAGGATTCAAATATCCATCTTATGTTGAAGATATTATGGGCCCAATTTGTTTCGATTATGGTTTTGGACCATTTAGATGGGTTTGTTCATCAGGAAGTGATGAAGACTTAGCTGTCACCGATGACATAGCGTCTATGGTACTCAGATCCTTAGCTGAAGAAGCGCCATCAGAAATAAAAGGGCAGTATTATGATAACATCAGATGGATAGAAACTGCTAATCAGAATGGATTAGTAGTAGGTAGCAAAGCTAGAATATTATATGCTGATGAAAGAGGAAGAGTCAGAATCGCAGAGGAATTTAATAAGGCGATTTCTGATGGGAGAATATCTTCACCTATAATTCTAGGCAGGGATCATCATGACGTTAGTGGAACTGATAGCCCCTACCGAGAAACCGCTAACATTAGAGATGGTTCAATGTTCACTGCAGATATGTCTGTTCAAAACTTCATCGGGGACTCTTTCAGAGGCGCTACCTGGGTAAGCTTACACAATGGTGGCGGTGTAGGTTGGGGAGAAGTAATCAATGGAGGTTTTGGAATGGTAATTGACGGCAGTAATGACTCAGATAGGAACATAAAATCGATGTTGTCTTGGGACGTTAATAATGGGATTGCTAGACGTGCCTGGGCACAAAATTCTGAAGCAATATTTGCTATTAAAAGAGCTATGGATAATGACCCTAATTTACAAGTCACAGTCCCTAGTAAAGTATCGAAGAGTTTACTTGAAAGGATATCATGAGGTGTAATATGAGTGATGGCGAGATTATACTGGATGGAAACTCACTAACTATCGAACAAGTAGTTTCAATCACTAATTATAATACCAAAGTTAGATTATCTGATTCTTCTATTTCATCGATTAAAAAATCGAGGGGACTTGTCGAAGATATAGTTTCTAGTGGAGAAGTAGTATATGGAATTAATACAGGATTCGGGGCTCTTTCAAATGTCACTATATCTTCAGATAAATTAGAAGATTTACAATCCAATTTAATCCGCTCACATGCTTGTGGACTTGGAGAAAGAATGGATCCCAATTCTGTACTGATGATGATGCTTGTAAGAGCAAATTCACTTGCAAAAGGATATTCTGGAGCTAGATTAGAATTAATTCAACTGTTAATTGATATGATAAATAATAGAGTAGCGCCTGTGGTGCCGAGAATTGGTTCTTTAGGTGCTTCAGGAGATTTAGCACCACTTTCTCACATGACACTGGGGATGATGGGTGAGGGTAAATCTCAAGTTCAAACTAGAGAAGGAGAATGGATTATCCATAATTCAGAAAAAGCTCTGGGTAATTGTGGCCTTAAACCCGTTAAGTTGCAGGCCAAAGAAGGGCTCTCACTGATTAATGGTACAAGTCAAATGTGTTCATATTTATGTCAAAGCATAATTAATCTTGAGATGCTAATTTTTGCGGCTGATGCTGCACTATCTACTTCAATTGAGGCAATAAAAGGATCATATGTTGCATTTGATAAAAGAATCCATGATGTAAGGCCACAATTAGGACAATCGATATCTGCAACTAGAATTAGAGGATTTTTGAACAATTCTGACATTAATAAATCCCATATTGATTGTGATAGAGTTCAAGATTCCTATTCATTTCGCTGCGCTCCGCAGGTACATGGCCCAATGATTGATGTATTGCGAGAAGCAAGAAGAATTGTCACTATAGAAATTAATTCTGCTACTGATAATCCACTTGTTTTCTCCAATAATGGTAAGCCAGAGGTGATTAGTGGAGGTAATTTCCATGGACAAACTCTAGCTATTATTAGCGATAATATGGCAATTTGTATTCATGAAATAGCAAGTATTTCCGAAAGAAGAATAAATCAGGTACTTGACCCTCAATGGAGTGGTCAGAAAGCATTTCTAGCTAATGATGAAGGATTAGAAAGTGGGTTAATGATTGTTCAATACGTTGCAGCAGCAGTTATAGCAGAATTATCACTATTGTCGAACCCAGTTTCAACAACTAATGTACCTGTCAGTATGGGTAAAGAAGATCATGTCTCTATGGGTGCTACTGGATCATATAGGACATTTAAGGCAAGTAAATTATTATCTTCAGTAATTTCTAGTGAGTTGATTTGTTCATGTCAAGCTTTGGACAATATTCCAGAAAATGCTTCCGATTCTGTAAGAAAAATACATGATTGGCTTAGAAGTTATGTTTCAAAGATTGAAAGTGACAGAAGCACCACAGAAGATACTGAGATTATTGCTGAGAAGATATTAACATCTGAGTTTACTAATATTTTTGGAGTGTGAATAGTTGCAAGAAAAACTGCATATGACCCAGCACCCTGGAATTAATCCTCCGCCATTTACAAGTATTATCACAAATATCGCAGAAGATAAGATTTTTCTGAAAGAAACATATTGTTATCCTAGAGGTGGAGGGCAACAAGGCGATACTGGTACAATCTCTAATATGAATTTACAAACGGAATTATTAGAAACGATACCCGGTGAATCAATTATACACCCAGTTATTTCAACGGAAGGTTTTGCTATAGGTGATGAAGTTCTATGTACTATTAATCAAGAAAGGAGAAATAAGAATACTACAATGCACACTGTTCAACATATAGTCTCTGCAATAGCGAATGATATGTTTTCTGCCGAAACTGTAGGTAATCAAATTAGTGAAGAATATACAAGAATAGATTTGTTATTCCCTGATCGAGACAAATTTAAATCAGAAGATTTGGAACAGGCGGTTAATGATATCATCAAATCTAATAGAAATGTAAAGATACATAATTGGGAACGAGAGAGAATAATTGAACATGAGCAGATGAGGCATACTAAATTTATGGACAGAATTCCTACTTCTGTAAAGAAATTAAGAGTAGTTGAGATTGTTGATGTAGATCTTTGCCCTTGTGGCGGGACCCATGTTGACAATACTTCAAAGCTTAGTGAAATGAATATAACAAATGTAAAATCCAAAGGAGCAGGAAAATTAAGAATTTCTTATTCATTGAATAATCATTAATGCTTGTTTGTAGTTATTGGTGGGCTCGGCAGGAATTGAACCTGCGATCTCCACCATGTCAAGGTGGCGTCATAACCCCTAGACCACGAGCCCCGTAATGAGGGGGGCAAGCCAACCACTGATGAATGATTCTCTCTGAATATTTGAATTATGCAATGATCTTAGAAAGTCGTCCATCACAGCCATCTCTCGAGCAAATACCAGAAACTCTTACTCTACCATTTTTCATAATAATTTTTTTCGGAGACTCGACTAATACCGTATTTTTGCATTTCAAACAGTAAGCTTCTACCGATATCACATTCATTCCAGATAGTCAACACAACTAAACCTTACTAACCCCTCATATTCGTGGAAAACACATGTTTTCTTCGAAAACGTTGTACTGAGGGGCTACTGACTCACCTTTTATTATTTCAATTTCTGATAACTATCATTATCGGCCGAAAGTACATCGATAAAAAACTATGAATTAATAAAATAAATAATATTTTTAATTTATTTGTAATTTTACATCTTTTGATTTACTGTATTTTATTATTTTATTAACCCTTTAATTAAAAATAGATATGAAACTATTATTCTGATTTAACAATAGAGCCGGAAAAAAATGTTTTCGAGATAGGTGAGACACCTGGGGTCTGACACCAATAATCAATTGATTTAGAATTCAAGATGTTAAAATCAGCTGGACCGCCCACATGTATTGAGCCGACACAATTTTCTAATTCCTCGTTTAACGTGGATGCAGGGTTTCTCGTACACGCAACTAATGCAGTTAATGGATCAATTCCTATTCTATGCGTAGCTAAACTTGCAACAAACGGTAATGAAAGAGTTTGACAATTTGGATTGAAATCGGTAGCTAAAGAGAAAATCCAATTATTATCTAAACATTCTTGAATTCCTTCTCCGAGATCTTTTCCTAAAACATAAGGGGTCCCCGGCAAAAAGACTTGCATAGTTCCAGATTTATTTGCCTTATCTCTAGAATCGGAATTACTGAAACCTACATGATCTGCACTGCAACTTTCTAACTCTGCAGCTAATGATAGCCCCCCAGAGTCTACAAACTCATCAACATGGAGTCGACTTTTGAGGCCAAAACTCTTAGCATTTTTTACTAATGTCTCAGTTTGTTCTAAATTAAACCATCCCGGCTCGCAAAAAACATCTATCCACTTTGCTAAATTGTTCTCAGCAACTAATGGTAATTGCTCATGTATTAATTCATCCATGTATTCGCTAGGTTTTTTGTCTTTAGGAAAATCATGAGCGCCAAGCCAAGTGGGAAGGACATTGTGATTAATTCCATCGAGTGCAGCTGTTGCTTGGAGAATTTTTATTTCACTATCAACCGATAAACCATAACCGCTTTTAGCTTCTATTGTAGTAGTCCCATAATTTGAAGATTGAGATAGATTTCTATGACCTATAGATTCCAGTTCCTTTTTTGACGCCTTTCTAGTGGAATTTACAGTTTTATTTATTCCACCTCCTTGATTAGATATGTCTTGATAAGTTAGACCTTTTTGGCGTAACCTGATTTCATTAGATCTATCACCTGACCAAAGAAGATGTGTGTGACAATCTACAAGACCTGGTATTATTGCAGCTCCATTCACATTAAGAAGATCAATAAGGTTAGATTTTCCACTTTCCATATCTGGTGCGAATTCTTCTAACAATTCTTCTTCTGGACTAATTTTCATGATTTTTCCTTGAGAAACTAGTATTGATGATCCCGATTCAATAATTAATTTATCTCGGTTTCCCATTTCAGTCCCAGAAAGCGGCTTTGAGACGTCTCCATGGGATAAAGTGGCAATCTCTCCGATGTTGAATAACAGGAGGTCCATGATAGCGGACAGGAGTGACACTTGAAAGGACTCCCTTCTTCGGAAGTCCTAATGGGCGTCATTTTAGGGATTGAAAGTACAGCTCACACATTCTCATTTGGTGGTGTTTATACCAATGGAGAAACCATATCGTCTTCATCAGCACTGTTTAGACCTGAACAGGGTGGAATTCATCCTAGAGAAGCCGCAGATCATCACTCAGTATTATCTGGTAATTTATTTAAAGAATTCATGACTAAGAATCAAATTCCAGTCAATCAAATTGATGCTGTAGCATTTAGTCAAGGTCCAGGCCTAGGTCCTTGTTTAAGAGTAGGAGCATCCGTAGCTAGGTCACTAGCAGATAAAATTGGAAAACCATTGATTGGAGTTAATCATTGTGTGGCACATATAGAGATTGGGAGGCTTCAGACGGGCTGTCATGACCCAGTATTATTGTATGTTAGTGGAGGTAATACGCAAGTTATAGCAAGAAATGGTAATCGTTATAGAGTAATAGGCGAAACTTTAGACATAGGTATAGGGAATATGTTAGATAAGTTTGCTAGAACACAAGGAATACCATTCCCTGGAGGTCCTAAGATAGAACAATTATCTAAAGAATGGTTGTCAAAAAACACTTCTCCAAGATTAGATGATATAATTTTACCATATGGAGTCCAAGGAATGGATTTATCTTTTTCAGGAATTTTAACTGCGGCAATACAGAAAGTTGCAGATGGTCATGCGCTTGAAGAGGTTTGTTGGTCTCTACAAGAACACTCTTTTTCAGCATGTATAGAAGTTGCAGAAAGAGCATTAGCACATACTGGGAAAAATGAATTGTTACTGGGTGGAGGTGTTGCTTGTAATGAAAGAATTAGAGAGATGTCTGACTTGATGTGTAAGGATAGGGGAGCTGGCGCATTTTGGCCTGAAAAGCAATACTGTGTGGACAATGGTACTATGATTGCAGAGTTGGGGAGAAAGATGCTGAAACATAATATTCATACAAAATTAGTTGATAGTGCCATAGATCCTTCTATGAGAACCGATCATGCCGAAGTAGTTTGGGAGTAATTCACTTACTAAGAAGGCTTATCTAAGGCGCTTGGTGGCCACAATACAGGATTGAGTAGATTGAGAGGAGGGAGACGTAGAGGACCGGCGAAAAGAGCGCCAAAAGATATCTTCAGCCCAGGTGCTAAAAAGGAGCCGAAAAAGCCCGTTGTCGCACCAACTCCTAGAAAGCAACCAATAGCTCCACCAATAGCAATAACTCCTCCTAAAGTTGCTGGCTCTGATAAAGAAAAAAAGATAGAAAAAGAGTTAGTTAAACCTAAGCCAAAGACTTCACCGACTGAGGTAAAAAAACCTCAAGAAGTAAAGAAAGAAGTTGAGTCTGAGGAAAAGGTTGAAGAAACTTCTAAGGAAATTATTGCAGATCAAATCTTTGGAAGCAAACCAAAGAAAACACGTGGATTAAAGCAAATTACGAAGAAAGAAGATAGTAAGAATAAGGATTTGAATATTCAAAGCGATAGGGCTGCAGCATTGATAGAACAAAGTAGACAGAGAGCTATGCAACCTATCGTTGAAAAATTAATTGAGAAAAAGGAAGTTAAACCTGTTGTAACTAAAAAACGAAGAAATACAAAAACAAGTTACCAACCTGCTGCTAGAGCAAAGCGACTGAATAGAAGTAGGCATATGGAATACAAATATGAGATGAGGAAATTATTAGATGATATCAATGTCCCAGAAGAACATAGATCTAATCTATTAGGCACTATTTGGGCTAAAGGTGAGAGGAAAACTGCATCAGACGCAAAGGATTTCTTAGTTGAAAAAATGAGTGAAGGGGCAATAAATGAGGAACAAAAGTCGAGGCTTGAAAAGGTCATTGATGATTATACAATAAGAAGGTGAAAATATGTTAGTTGAAAATAATAAAGTTGTGAAAGTGCATTACCATGGATATTTCCCGGATACTAAAGAAGTATTCGATAGTTCGCTAGAAAGAGAACCTTTGTCTTTTACTGTAGGTAAAGGGCAAATGATACCTGGTTTCGAAGCAGAAATTTTAGGCTCAAAGTTATCTGAGAAAAGAACTTTTACACTCGAGCCGGAAAGAGCATATGGTCATAGAGATGAAACAAGGATTATGGAAATGCCGTTCGGAGATTTTCCTGAAGGTATAGAAGTGGGAATGAAATTCCAAGCAGAAGTTCAAGGTATGCCAATGCCGTTCGAAATTATCGCAATAAATCCTGATTCAGAGGATTCTGGCACTGTAACATGTGATTTTAATCATCCAATGGCTGGTAAAGCACTGACTTTTGAAGTAGAAGTTGTCGATATTAGTGAAGCTGACCCATCATGTAATGACCCAGGTTGTGGCTGTGGTAATTAGTAAATATCATATTTCTCAAAAAATATTTTAATCACATAATTCATTTGCTCTAGCCTTATCCGGCAGACGTGGATAAGCGCTCTAGTCGTTCGACATCACGAAGTGGCCTACCTAGAAGTGATGTCCCAACTAAGGATTCTTTATCGCATACAAATCATCCAATTGAAGGGCACCAATTACCCGGAAAAGCACCTTATACACGGGGTATACATTCTGGGATGTACAAGGATAGATTATGGACAATGAGACAATATGCTGGATTTTCTACTGCTCAAGAAACAAATAAGAGATTTAAGTTATTATTAGGTTCTGGTCAAACTGGTCTATCTGTGGCTTTTGATCTACCAACCCAGTTAGGATTAGATTCAGATGATGAAGAATCATTAGGCGAAGTTGGTAAAGTAGGCGTCCCTATTGACTCTTTAGAGGATATGGAAGAACTTTTTGCAGATATTGATTTAGGTAAAGTCTCAACATCTATGACAATTAATGCTCCGGCAACTACGCTATTGGCACTATACGTTGCAACAGCAGATAATCAAGGAGTATCTAGAGATTTGTTAAGAGGAACTGTCCAGAATGATATTTTGAAAGAATATATTGCCCGTGGATTATACATATACCCTCCAAAAGAATCTATTAGACTGACTACTGATTTATTCGAATGGTGCAATCAAAATATACCTAAATGGAATACAATATCAGTTAGCGGATACCATATTAGAGAAGCAGGATCTACAGCTGTTGAAGAAGTAGCATTAACCTTAGCAAATGGAATATTCTATGCGGAAGAAGCAGTAAAAACTGGCCTAAAAATTGACGATTTTGCACCCCGAATGTCTTTCTTTTTCGGTTGCCATAATGACTTTTTCGAGGAAATTTCTAAATTTAGAGCCGCTAGAGAACTTTGGTATGAATTAGTTAATGAAAGATTTAATCCAGAAAATCCTAAATCCTCACAATTAAGATTCCATACACAAACTGCAGGCGTTACTTTAACTGCGCAACAACCCATGAATAATGCAGTAAGAGTTTCTTACCAGGCTCTTTCAGCAGTTCTTGGAGGTACACAATCACTCCATACTAATAGTTATGATGAGGCTATTGGATTGCCAACCGATGAATCTGTAAAAATTGCATTAAGAACTCAACAAATAATAGCCAGTGAAACCGGAGTTGCAGACGTTGTAGACCCTCTTGCTGGTTCATACCATGTAGAAGAAATGACAAACTCAATAAAAGAGAATGCTCGTATTCTAATTAATGAAATTGAGTCAAAAGGCGGTGTTCTAGACTGTTTGAAATTAGGATTTCAACAAAAAATGATTCATGAAAGCGCTTGGAAAGAGATTAAAGATATAGAAGAAAATAATCTATTAGTTGTGGGAGTAAACTGCAATATTGAAGAGGAGGAGGAACTTCACATGGGGATGAAAATAGATTCTGATAATGAAAAAAGGCAAATATCAAAATTAGAACAATTCAGACAGACAAGGGATGAAGAAGTTATTTCAAAAAGTTTAGAAAAATTACGTGATACTTGTAAGGGGGATGAGAATATTATGCCACCATTAATTGAAGCACTAAAATTAGGTGCTACTGTAGGTGAAGTAAACGGGATTATGAGAGAAGTATTTGGGACTTGGGTGTCCCCCAGCGGTGTTTAAAATGACTAGAATTGACCATGTTGGGATTGCAACAAGAGATATAGAAAAAGCATCAAATTTCTGGGTCCAAGTAGGATTAGAAGCTGGTGATGATCATATTAATGAAGAACAAGATGTGAAGATAAGGATGTTCTACGGTAGAGATAAAGATGGAAAAAAAACACATTCAAAAGTTGAATTGATTGAGGCTTTATCGGAGAGTTCTCCGATTGCTAAATTCATAGATAAAAAAGGCGTAGGGATACAACAATTGGCAATATCTGTAGATGATATTGATTTGGTAATTTCTAATTTAATTGAAAGCGGAGTTAGGATGATTAATAGTCAAGCTACGACAGGAGCAGGTGGGCATAGAATTGCATTTGTGCACCCGGAATCTACAGGTGGGGTTTTAGTTGAACTTGTAGAAAGAATAAACTGAGGGAGGATTTGAGTTGTTAAGTTGTATATCGAAAATAATTGAAGGTAAGTCTAATGGAGAAAATTGGACAAGCGATATGTTGAATTTAGAAATTGAATATATTTCTAAGACCTTGGAATTAATGAGAGATGCGCAACAAATATCTAATGATGCTTATTTAGATTCAGGATCAATTCAAGGAGGACTTACGGTTATATCTAGTCTAATGGAGCAAGATATATCTGAAAACGAAATTGACTCTTTAATGCAAACACTGTACTCTCGAGTTGTTAATTTGGAAGAAAAATACCCAGGGTTAAGTGACACTCTAGAATCTTATAGGCCTTAGTATTCGTATAGTAATACTCCAAGAATATTTATATATTGGTGTTATTTGGAAAGTTTATGCCTAAAATTAGCCTAGACATCCCATCAGAGTTATTGGGTGATCTGAAAACTCATGTTGGTGATGAAAAGAAATTTATTTCATTAGCTGATGCAATAAGGACAGCATGTAGGAAAATGCTAGATCAATTAGATTCTATTGATGAATTTCATGGAAGGAGATGATTTTTTGGAAGAAATACCGGATAAAAAAGATGCTATGAGAGCAGTAGAGACATTAGTAAGATATATTGAGAAAGATTCTGGAGAGTTAAGAGAGGGGCTTGTTGATACTCCAAAAAGAGTTATTGAATCATTTAATGAGCTATACAATGGTTATTCGCAAAATGCAGATACTCTATTGGATGCTACTTTCAATGCTGAAGGTTATGATGGAATTGTGTTGCTTAAAGATATTGAGTTTCATTCAACATGTGAACACCATATGCTTCCATTCACGGGATCTGCACATGTAGCATACATTCCTGTGGAAAAGATTGTTGGAATAAGTAAGCTGGCAAGATTAGTTGAATTACATTCCATGAGGCTACAGAATCAAGAGCGTATTACAAAATCAATAGCGGATGATTTAGAGAGAGTTTTGAAGCCTCTGGGGTGTGGAGTCGTAATAGAAGCAAAACATGGTTGTATGCAATGTAGAGGGGTTAAAAAACAGAACTCAATTATGTCGACAAGTTCCATGAGAGGAGTATTTTTCGATAATTCGGAAGCAAGGATGGAATTATTGCAACTAATTAACAATACAAGAAATAAATGAGGTTGTGAAATGGTTATTCTTGGTCAAGATATTGATATTGAGCAATTATTTCCCATTGTTGAAATATTTCATAGTGTTCAAGGAGAGGGTTATCATGCCGGGATTCCTTCAATTTTCATTAGATTTGGTGGCTGCAACCTTAGGTGCGGATGGTGTGATACTGATTTTGATATTTGGACAGATATGAGTATTTCACAGATTGTAAATGAACTATCGAAATACGATTGTGATAGGATAATATTCACAGGAGGGGAACCTGCCCTTCAGGATTTAGTAACATTATCTGGATTCTTGAAACCTCTTGGATATTATTTGAGCATAGAAACTAATGGAACTATTGCTATACCTTCTGACACCATAGACTGGATATGTGTAAGTCCAAAGGATCAAGAATATAATAATATAAAAATTAGACAGAGATTCGGAGATGAACTGAAAGTTGTATATTTAGGTCAAGATTTAGCAATGTATGATGATTTAAAAGAAGGATTTAGCCATTTATTCCTCCAACCTCTGTATGATGAAGGCCAAAGTACAGAATGGAATGGAATGAACTTTCATAGTACTTTTGAAAAGGTTCGTTCGAATCCTGAATGGCGACTTTCTCTACAAACACACAAATGGATGGGTGTAGAATAATGAGAGCAGTGATGTCATTCAGTGGAGGAATGGATTCAACAAGTGTGTTACTTCGTTTAATTGATGAAGGATACAAAATTGACTGTTTATCATTCAATTACGGACAAAAACACATAATTGAAATAGAAAAGGCAAGTGAAAACATCTCCTACTTGAAAGAAAAGGGATATGACATAACTCATAAAATTGTGGATCTTTCTTCTGCAATGTCAATATTTCATTCGTCGTTGACTGACAATGAGATGATAGTTCCAGAAGGGCATTATGAAGAAAATCAGATGAAGAGTACTGTTGTCCCTAATAGAAATGCTATATTTTCTTCGATTATTTATGGATACGCTCTATCAATAGTTGCAAGAGAGGATGTAAATGTAAAAATAGCTCTCGGCGTACATAGTGGAGATCATGCTATTTATCCCGATTGTAGGCCAGAATTCTATCAAAGCTTAGATGAATCATTTAGGCTTGGGAATTGGGATTCTGAGAGAGTTGATTTTTATTTGCCCTATATTGATGGAGACAAAGTAACAATACTAAATGATGCAGTGAAATCTTGTACTAATATTGATGTGAATTTCGATATTATATTTTCCAACACAATAACGTCATACAATCCAGATTCTGAAGGTAGAAGTTCGGGTAAGAGTGGTTCAGATATAGAAAGAATATTGGCATTTCATGAATTAGGAAGAAGAGATCCTATCGAATACATTGATTCATGGGAAAATGTGTTGCAGAATGCAATAAGAGTAGAAAAACAATTCAAAGACGAAGAATATAGGGGGCGTTTGAGTGAAATCCAATATAACGTAACTAGGAAAAGTGCTACAGAGCACCCATTCACAGGCATATATTGGGATGAAAAAAGAGATGGAGAATACTTCTGCATTTGTTGTGGACATAAATTATTTACATCAGAAATGAAATTTGATTCTGGATGTGGATGGCCATCCTTTTTTACAGAACACGAAAATGCAAACATAGAGCAAGTTGAGGATAGAAGCCATGGAATGTATAGAGTAGAGGTAAGATGTTCAAAATGCGATGCCCACCTAGGTCATATCTTCGATGATGGGCCAATAAGTAAAGGTGGTCAAAGATATTGTATTAATTCGGCTTCAATGGATTTTAAGGAGGAATAATTTTGACAACGAGAATTAAGAGATTTGTAGAAACAGATACAGGACATAGAGTTCCTAATCATAAGAGTAAGTGTAAACATATGCACGGGCATCGATATAGATGGGAAGCAGTGATTGAAGGAGATGTGGTCCAAAAGAGTGGTGTATCAGAGGAAGGGATGTTGATGGATTTTTCAGATATCTCAAAAATATTAGAAACATATATTCATGACATAGTTGATCATTCATTTATTATATATGAAAACGACCTATTAGGGATAGAAGCTCTAGAGGTATTAGGAGATGAACATAGAACATTGAAAGTTCCATTCATACCTACTGCAGAGAATCTTGCCAAATGGGCATTTGAGCAAGTAGAGCCACATATTGTATCAAAATATGGGCAAGCAATTCAATTAGTAGCAATGAATGTTAGAGAAACTCCCAAATCATGGGCATCCTGGACAAAGGACTAAGAATTACCAGAGATTATTTCTTCCCAAATCTCAGGATTGTTTGAGAAATATTCGAATGCTATATTAGTAGTATGAAGTACTCCTAAAAGACGATGGATTTCATCATCCTTTGGTAAGCCTCTCATAATCACTCTATGGAGAGTTTCTTCAATCCCCAATCTTCTAAATTCAATTGTTGGAATAGTTTCAGATAACTTATTGATCTCTTTTCTTAGAACATTCTTTAGTTCGGGAGATAGGAGATTAGAATCACTTGATTTTTCATTTCCGGAATTATTTGACCTATACCATGCATAACAAATTATTGTAACAGCGTGACTTAGATTCATGATAGGATAGCCTGGCCATGTAGGAATTGTCATTAGTAAATCACATATTCTTAATTCACTATTTAGTAGACCCTTTCCTTCGGGACCAAAAATAATAGAGATGTTTCCTTCTAAATCCTCTAACATTCCAGGAAGGTCTTCCGGTTCTAAAAAATGTCTAAAAGAAATCTTACTACCTTTCTCTCTTTTACCTGATGTACCTACAACTAGACTTGAGTCGAATACTGCTGATTCAATATCTTGGAAAAATTGAGCGTCATCCAATACAGACTGTGCATGTTTAGCTCTATTTCGAACTTCCTCGGACCAGATAGGGGATCTTCCAACAATTCTCAAATCAGAGAATCCGAAATTTTTCATTGAACGCGCTACAGCACCAATGTTACCGTCAAATTGTGGCCTTACAAGAACAATAGAGATTCTTTTTGAATAATTAGGGGGAGGAACATCAAGCATCTCGCCCATATTAATCAAATAACCCTACTAAAGAGAATAGAATAATACTTCTCTAATCAACTCTACGCTGTTGGTACCTAGTAATGTATCCAGCAATCCAATTTCTCATACGCTTGTTTGATACATCGGTATATTCTGAAACAAAGTGTTTATTGTTCTCAAAATCGCTATTGAAAACATCTGGATAAAGCTCAACCAATCTCAAAGCTCTGATCTTAATGAATGATGGTCTAATATTTCCCATTTTCAATCCTCCAATAATTTAACTTCTAAAGGAAAACCTTCCTCTCTAGTAACTTGAACACGTATCTTTCTAGGTGGGTTTTGCATACCTCTAGACCAAATGACATGATTAACTGATTCATCAATCCATATTTCTTCATCATCTGTTTTCTTCATATGTTGAGAAACATGCTTCTTGATCTGAGCCATTGCACGATTAGCTCGACGAGTTCTTGGTACTGACCAAGCTGCTCTTAGCGGAATTGTCATTTCTCTCACTTCTGCCATATCTACTCACCTCTGTAATTTAGAACGACGCCACATATGTCTCTTAGGGTGACTAGTCACATTTCTATTAGTACGCAACATAACCCAGACTGGGACACGACGGTTTTGTTTTGTGACTTTGTTAAGTCTTAATTTCTTCGCTAGTGGTTTTACACGTGCCATATATAATCACCTTAATATTTTGAAAGACCTGGATACTTTTCTTCTGCAGCACCACGAACTGAATGAGCAACTTTGTCCAACAAAGCATGACCCTCTGGAGTAAGTACTTTACCGAAGTTTACAGTATTTGCTGGATTCCACTTGCTAGTAACTAATCCTGCTTCGGTTAATTGTTGAAGAACAGTTCTAGCCACATTACGAGAACCTGATGCTGCACGTGTAGGTTTGACTCCACGATCTTTTGGACCGCCAAATAGTTGTGCCATGTGGTTTGTACCTATTGGACCTTTCATGCCAACCTTTCTTAATACGGCTGCTGAACGTATGAACCACCAATCTTCTTGTGTTGGTGGTCTTTCTCGATGAGTCCCAGTTTTGACGTATTCTGCCCATTCTGGAGGATTAATCTGCTCAAAACCTTGTAGCTCTGTAGAAAGGGTTCCGATTAGTAAATCAGCCGGTACATCGTAATACGTCGTCATACTGTCACCTTTGTGCGGGCCGCCCGTCCTAGAGTCTGTATTTAACCGTGATGACAAGAGAAGACATAGACATTGTAAGATGAATGGAGTAAGATTCGACAACAAGTATTCAAAACCCACCTCCTATCGCATCAGAATATGGAGAAGTCAATGTCGCGTAACCCTAACATGTTGCGGACATTAATTGGGTTAGGATTAGTATTGATAATAATACTTGGATATGCTGTTCACTCCAATACCGTCGACTCTGAATATTACATGTATGAAACCACTAATTCCGAACAAAAATCCGAACTGATTCAACTAGAAGAAAATTTATCCGAATGGTATTTCATATCTAATGAAGGCATCACATGGATCAATACTACAGTTGAAGGCGCACCTCAAGGAACAACTCTGGTAATTGATGCATCGGGTACAGAATGGTATCACACGCCTTCTCTAGGACAGGATGAAAAAGATTTCAATTGCAAAGAATTTGCTCCAGACTATGTTGAATTAATTGAAACATGCATTAAGGGTTCTTTCCATGAGATCTCTTTGGATGAACAAAATACAATGATTGGTTTGGTTTCAACAGAACTTCCAATTGGTGGCCTAGGTTCACTACAAGCTGATAATTTACAAAAGGCAAATGAATCAGCAGAAGAGATTTTGGATACGAATACAAAAACAATTTCGTGGAAAATATCTCTCAAAAATTCTGATGGCGAGATAATCAGTTCTGAGGGAATTATAGTGAACAATACTATTACGACACATGAATTGGTATCAGTAGAAGAATTTACATTAGACCCTATTCAAGAATCCATCTATAGTTTTGCAACACTAGTAGGGTGTTTCACATTATTACTAATATTGCCTATGATTGCATATTTCTCTGCAGTCTATAAAGAAAAAAAGGATGAAGAAGTAAGATTGAAAACTCCTGAATTAGAAATTAAGGAGTAGATTTAATGTTGGCTAAAGATGAGCCGAAAATTAGTACTCTGATCTTCTCAGTTTTATTCATTATCGTATTTATCCCAAGTCAAACTCAAGCCCTATGTGTTGGCCCTGAGTCATGTGGAATACTTGGAGGATTCTTTCTTTCAATGCTAACAGTACCAATTTGCATAATAATGCTATTTTTTGCAATATGGCCAAAAACTAGAAAATTACTCCAAATTTTTGCTGCATTGCCTGGTTTTATGGTAATAATTACCGGTTATTTAATAGTATTACAAGGGCAAAGAGCTGATTTAATTTTTATCCCTCTAATTCACTTGGGAATTATGATTGTAATGATTTTTCTGGGGCGTTTAGGTTCATCGAAGGAATCAAAAGTAGGCTGACCTGTTGATGAGCATGGATGAGGAAGTTGACAACGAAACTTCCCCGAGACATTTTTCTGACAACACCATCGCTAAGTGGGCCTTTGGAACCTTTCTAATTATGCTATTATTTTCATTGTTTATAGGTTCCACGGAAATAGGAGAACCTATTCTTCCATTACTCATGGGTGACTGGTTATTCAAAGTAATCGTATTCATCATTATATCATCGATATACGGATTGCAATATTGGGTCAAAAATTAGTATCTGAGGCACTAACAAGATATTTCATAAATCTCCTTTACAACGGCTACATATGTCCTCTCAGACAATTCAGGGAATTGTAGCACTCAGGAGCGTGCACGGG
>Ga0208410_1000393_pt1 | contig 25710 bp, 27 predicted proteins | sample ETN02SmetaG_3_FD_185787 | JGI IMG/M metagenome (GOLD analysis project Ga0208410, IMG submission 185787) | Marine microbial and viral communities from oxygen minimum zone, Eastern Pacific Ocean - ETNP2014F10-02SV257 (SPAdes) (version 2) | ecosystem: Environmental > Aquatic > Marine > Oceanic ... | reverse complement strand
ATTTTGGCCTTACGAATACTCAGTATTTGCTTTCAAAAATTTGATTTCTTTTATTTTACTTGGTGCATTATCTCTAAATATAAATGCCAAGATAGAACTCCTAGATAGAGTTGTGGCAGTTGTTGATTCAGGTGTAATAATGGAAACTCAATTAAATTCAAGAGTTGAAGAAGTATTAAAACGACTACAAAGCAACAAAGCTGAACTGCCTCCTTTGAACTTATTGGAAGAGCAAGTCTTAGATAGGTTAATTATAGAAGAAATTCAAATGCAGATTGCTGACAGAGCGGGCATAAAAATAAGTGATTCTGAATTAAATCAAACCCTGGCCAGGATTGCTTCACAGAACAACCTAAGTTTAGAAGAGTTTAGGGTTACACTTGAGCAAGAGGGAGATTCTTATAAGGTTTTTAGACAAACTATAAGAAAAGAGCTAATCATACAAAGAGTCCAGAGAGGAAAAGTAGGATCTAGAGTAGACATATCTGAACAAGAAATAGAAAACTTTATAAATTCTGAGGAAGGGAGAACGGAGTTAGCTGAGCAATATGATGTTCAACACATATTAATCTCTGTAGAAGGAGGATTAAACGAAACTGAAACTATAGCTATAAAACAAAAGGCTCAAGATGTATTAAAAAGAATTGAGGAAGGTGAAAGTTTTGAGAAGTTAGCAGCAACTTATTCTTCTGGACAAAAGGCTTTAGAGGGCGGATTTCTTGGATGGAGAACGTCTGCTGAATTACCTACCTTATTTTCAGAAACCGTTTCTTCTTTAAAGATTGGTGAAACTTCAGATTTAATTAGGAGCGGTGCAGGCTTTCATATATTAAGACTTAATGACAAAAGAGGTAATACTGTAAAGTTCATGGATCAAACTTTAGCGAGACACATACTTGTTCAGCCTTCTGAAATAAGAACTGAGAAACAAGCAGAATTATTAATTAAAGACATACATAAACGACTTCTTGATGGAGAAGATTTCAAACAACTGGCTAGGCAGTATTCTGAAGACCCTGGTTCAAAAATGGATGGCGGTAATCTGGGGTGGGCAAATCCGGGAGAATACGATCCAGCCTTTGAAAAGACTCTTAACGCAACAAAAATTGGCGAAATAGCTAGCCCTGTTCAGTCTTCATTTGGATGGCACGTCATTGAAGTATTGGATAGGAGGAATGAAGACGTAAGCCAAGAGCAGCAAAAAAACAGAGCTTACCAAATAATTTACGAAAGGAAATTTGAACAAGAACTTCAGAGTACGTTAATTGAGCTTAGAGCGGAGGCCTACGTAGATATTAAGCTCAACTCATGATCAAAATAGCTGTCTCTTCTGGAGACCCAGCAGGAATAGGTCCTGATATTTGCATCAAGGCCTTTGGTCAAAAAAAAATATATGATTTCTATCCAGTTATTTTTGGTAACAAGGAACTATTTAAGTCTAGAGCTCAAACTCTGGGTATCGATGTTGATATTCAAGTCTATAAAGGACAAGAAGAAGAATTATCTAATGATAGTCTTTGGATGGCTAACCAAGACTGTGACTTGAATGTACTTCCAGGCAAGCCAGATCCAGATTCTTCCAATTTCATAATTTCTAATTTTCGCCAGGCAGTAGAGAGAACTATCTCTGAAGAATTTGATGCTGTTGTTACTTGCCCTATAAATAAAGAAATTATCAATAAAGGAGGGATAGAGTTTACTGGGCACACCGAAGAATTAGCTAGGCTTTCAAAAAAAGAAAGAGTGGTTATGATGCTTGCCACTAAGAACTTAAAGGTGGCTCTCGCCACTACTCACCTTCCACTTAAAGCAGTCCCCGAACATATTACTCTGGACCATATAGAAGAAACTATCTTAATTATTAATAATGATCTTCAAGAAAAATGGAAAATAAGAAATCCTCTTATTAAAGTTTTAGGACTAAACCCACATGCAGGAGATGGTGGCTTTCTAGGTTCTGAAGATCAAGAAATCTTAATACCAGTTATAAAGAAACTTAATGATATGGGCTTGAATATCTCTGGGCCTCATTCTGCAGATACGGCTTTTATAAATAAATCTAATCAAACGAAACCAGACGCCATATTAGCCATGTATCATGATCAGGGCTTGCCCGTAATAAAGACAATAGGATTTGGGGGAATAACAAATATCACACTCGGACTGCCTTTTATAAGAACTTCAGTAGACCATGGAACTGCCTATGATGTGGCTGGATCAATTGAAGCCGATGAATCAAGTTTAATAGAAGCTGCTAAAACAGCAGCGTCAATAGCAATAAATTGAAAATGATAAAGGCCAAAAAAGATTTGGGCCAAAACTTTTTAATTGATGAAGTTGCCTTAAATAAGATTTTTGAGCTGATAAACCCTAAAGCTACGGATCATTTCTTGGAAATAGGTCCCGGCAGAGGAGCTTTGACTAAAATTCTTGCGAATAACGTAGAGAGACTAGACGCAGTGGAACTAGACAAAGACTTATTGTTAAGTTTAAAGCTTATAAACAACAAGAAACTTTATATACATAATGAAAGTATCCTAAATTTTAATATTGAAAACGTAATGGAGAGTAAAAAATTAAGACTAGCAGGAAACCTTCCTTACAATATTTCTACAGACATTTTGCTGTGGAGTCTTAATAACCTAAATCAATTGAAAGATATGCATTTTATGTTCCAAAAAGAATTCGGCGAAAGACTTTCTGCTGGACCTAACAATAAAAGCTATGGAAGAATATCCGTACTTACTCAATATTTAACGGAATTAGATACTGTTCTTTACCTTGAACCAGAAAGTTTTAAGCCTAAACCTAGTGTAGAAAGTGTATTTATTAGATTTATACCCATAAAAGGTAGACACATCCTATCCCCTATTTCAATAAAATTACAAGAAGTCACCAATGAAGCTTTTATGCACAGAAGGAAGATGATCGGAAAATCTCTAAAGAAGATTCTAACTTCTAAACAATTGGACCAATTGGATATAGATTTATCTCTAAGACCAGAGAATATATCTGTAAGTGACTACGTTAGAATTGCTGAAGCTTTAACCTAAATGGCAAATTACGCAATTGGTGATATTCAGGGATGTTTCGATGAATTGATAATTTTGTTGGATAAAATTAAGTTTGAAACGGACAAAGATCAGTTATGGATATGTGGAGACTTAATAAATAGAGGTCCCAAGTCTCTTGAGAGTTTAGAATTTTTGTATTCTATTCGTAAAAATTGTTACATAACTCTTGGGAACCACGACCTTCATTTCTTAGCCGTAGCTGAAGAAGTAATAGAAATATCCGACTCAGATACGTTTCAAGAAATCCTTAAAAACGAGAATCTTGATATTTACCTTAATTGGATCAAAGAAATACCCTTCCATCATATAGGTGAGATAAAAAATAATGGTAAAACCAGATCATACGTAATGACTCATGCCGGCATTCCCCCTCATTGGACAAAAGAGAACCTAAAAAAATACTCTCTAGAATTAAATAAAACCTTACAAGGCCCGGAATCATTAAATCTTCTAAAAAATATGTACGGCAATGAGCCAAATCATCCGTCAAGGTGTGTTACGGAAATGGATAGATTGCGTTTGCATATAAATTATCTTACTCGCATGAGATTCTGTTCAAGCGATGGGTCCTTAGATCTAAAAAACAAAGGAAAGGCATTTGATGCACCTTCAGGAATGAAGCCTTGGTTTGATTGGAATTTAAAGATCTTGAAAGACCCTGTGCATTTACTTTTTGGCCATTGGGCTGCCCTGGAAGGCGTTACAGGGAAAAAAAATATTACCGCACTGGATACAGGGTGTGTATGGGGTAAAAAATTAAGTGCTTTAAGATTAGAAGATAATCGAATCTTTTCTTGTAATAAGATAAATTAGCAGTATGAAAATCTATTTAGTTGGAGGAGCTGTAAGAGACTCTTTGTTAGGTTTACCTTTTCATGAGAGGGATTGGCTAGTTGTTGGTGCAACAAAAGAGGAACTAACTGACAAGGGGTACAAACAAATCGGAAAAGATTTTCCTGTATTTCTTCATCCCGAAACTAAAGAAGAATACGCCTTAGCTAGAAAAGAAAGAAAAACTGGAGCAGGACATAAAGCGTTTAGCTTTGAATTTGATAAAAATGTAAGCTTAGAAGAAGATCTTGAAAGAAGGGATATAACCATAAACGCAATAGCACAAGACGATGAAGGAAATTTCATTGATCCTTATAATGGTTGTAAAGATATAGAAGACAAAATAATTAGGAAAGTTTCTAAAGCGTTTAAAGAAGATCCTTTACGTGTCTTAAGAGTTGCTAGATTTTCAGCAAAATTAAAGAAACTCGGATTTACAATAGAAGAAGGTACAAAGAAAGAAATTAGAGATATTGTAAATTCTGGTGAATTAAAAACCTTAAGTAAAGAAAGAATCTGGATGGAAACACACAAGGCTTTAGAGACGGATAACCCGGAAACTTACTTTGATGTAATAAATGAATGCGGTGCTTTGAATCAGATATGTCCTTTAAATAGTATTGATACAAATTATCTTTCAAAGGCTGGTAAAGAAGAAACAGATACTTCTTTTAGATGGGCTTGTTTAGTGTCTCCTAGCTCATTAGTTGAAGAAATAAATAATTCTTTTAATGCGCCAAAAGAATTTAAAGAAATCTCGGTCATATGTAATCAAATAATTACCTTTAAAGGGTTAGACTCTATAAGTGCGGAAGATATTATAGAGCTCGCAAACAAAACAGATATATACAGAAAAGAGGAAAGATTTCTAAAAGCAGCAGAAGCCTCAACTTTTTGTACTCAAAATAATTCTAAGAAAGAATTAAATTGGAAGAATCTGGTTAAATGTATAAACGATATAAAGGCCTCCCCTGATCTTAAAGAGGGTAAATTAATTGCTGAAAAATTAAAGGAAGATCGGCTTGAAGCAATTCAGCTTTACTTATCTAAGTTATGACGGAAAAATTTGTTCTGATAACGGGTGGTGCGAAAAGAATTGGAGCCACAACAGCAAGGTACCTGCATGAAAAAGGTTTCAACATAATTCTTCATTACAATACTTCAGAAGCAGAAGCTAAAGCTATGAAAGAAGGACTAAACAAGATTCGAAAGAATTCTTGTTCGGTAATAAAAGCAAATTTTAACTCTGATACTTCTATTAATGAACTTACAGACAAAGTTAATGAAATAACCAAAACCTTAGATGTTTTAGTCAATAATGCTTCGAGTTTTTATCCAACTCCTTTAGAAAAAGCTTCTTTAGTCGAATGGAGGGACTTAACGGATACTAATGTAACTACTCCCCTATTCTTAACCCAAGCTTTATCTCATCATCTAAAACAAGCAAAAGGATGTGTAGTCAACATCTCTGATAGTTTAGTAAAGAATGGTATTAAAGATTACAGTTTATATACAGCAGCTAAGTCGGCATTAGAGGGAATAACAAAATCATTGGCAAAAGAACTAGCTCCTGAAGTTAGAGTGAATGGAATTGCTCCCGGTGCTATCCTTTGGCCAGATGACAAAGATTTATCAGATCAAGAAAAGGAATCCATCTTAAAAAAGGTAGCCATAGGAAGGACGGGTAAACCAGAAGACATAGCCTCTTCAATTTTTTTCCTAACGCAATCTAAATACATAACTGGTCAGATAATTAATGTAGATGGCGGTAGATTTTCTTTTTAAAATATTCATTTAACTCTTTAAATTAACCTTTAACTGGTTTAACTTATCTATATATGGAATTCAAAGAAAATGAGAACACAGGAACTATGCAAGTGCTGGAAAAGCACGCCATAGACTCAGCAGCACTCCAAGAATACATGCAAGCAAACGTAAGTGGATTTGATGGAAAAATTTCAATTGAAGAGTTTAAAGGAGGGCAATCTAACCCTACTTATAAAGTTGTTACACCTTCTAAATCTTATGTCTTAAGAAGAAAGCCTCCGGGCAAGCTCTTAAAGTCTGCTCATGCAGTTGATAGAGAATATAGAGTAATTACTGCTTTAAACCAGACTGATGTGCCTGTCCCGACCAGTTATGCGCTCTGTGAAGATGAAAGCATCATTGGGACAGCTTTTTATTTAATGGAATACATGGATGGAAGGGTCTTATGGGATGCATCAATGAATGACCATTCCAAAGAAGAATCTTATGGCGTCTATACTTCAATGAACTCAACTATGGCTTCTCTTCATTCAGTAGATCCATATGAAATAGGGTTAGAAACTTTTGGAAAACCGGGTAATTATGTAGGAAGACAAGTTTCCATATGGACAAAGCAATATCAAGATTCCGAAACAGAAGAAATTGAAGATATGAATAAATTGATTGAATGGTTACCTGATAATTTGCCATCAGACAAACCTCTAAGAATTGTTCATGGGGATTTCAGCCTTACTAACCTTATGATTCATAAAGAAAAACCAGATGTAATAGCTATTTTGGATTGGGAGTTGTCTACTTTAGGAGATCCTTGTGCTGATTTTAGTTACCATTGCATGCAATATAGACTCAACCCATTATTAGCTGATGAAAATTACTGCAAAGAAAAAGGAATACCTACTGAAAAAGAATATGTTTCGATGTATATAGAAAAAAGTGGATTTGATCTTGAAAAAGAGTGGGAACTTTACATGGCCTACAATTTATTTAAATCTGCTGGAATACTTCAAGGTATACTTGGAAGAGTAAGAGATGGCACTGCAGCAAATGAGAATGCTGAGGCTATGAGAGCCAGGGTTAGGCCTTTAGCTGAAGGGGCTTGGAAATTAATTGAAGATAATTTTTAGATAGATACAGGAGAAAACATGGCTATAGATAAATTTTTAGTAGAAGCAAGTCACATAATGATGTTTGCTAGATCAGTTGGGGATGCCAATCCTGTTTATCACGATGAAGAATACGCAAAAAAATCTGATGTAGGAGGAATAATAGCTCCCCCTACTTTTGCTCAATCTAGTGCTCAATTTGATCCTAACTACTTCTTAAGACCTAAGGTCGGTGGAGAGGGTTGGTTCGGTTCGGGCAAGGAAGCGTCTGGGGCTAAACCTTCTTCAGGTTCTGGAGAAAGTGGGGGCGGCGGTGCAGCAATGGGTCTTCACGCTGAACAGCATTTTGAATATCACCTTCCCGTAAAAGCTGGTGACGTATTAAGTGCTACTACAAAACCAGGTAATTCTTGGGAGAAAGAAAGCAAAAGAGCAGGGAAACTTAAATTCAGCGAGAGTGTTACTGAATATAGAAATCAAAATGGTGATTTAGTAATCACAGCGACGGGCGTAGGTGTACAAACGGAAAGAGCTGTCGACAGTTAAGGAAAATAATATGTTAAAAGAAAGCGAAATTAAAATTGGCGATACTCATACTGCTATTTTGGTAGAGGACCTGAAGAGAACACAAATAGTTCAATATGCAGGTGCTTCAGGAGATTACAACCCTCTCCATACAGATGAGATATTCACAACTCAGGTAGCAGGCTATCCAAGCGTATTTGCACATGGAATGCTCTCAATGGGCCTAACAGGAACAATGCTTACGGATTATGTCGGTGATGGAACACTTAAAAAGTATGGGGTTAGGTTCACTAATCAGGTATGGCCTGGAGATACCCTGACCAGCACCGCAACGATTATAGATATAAGAGAGCAAGATGGTGAAAGGGTTGTAGATCTTCAAATTGAAACAACCAATCAAAATGATGTTGCCGTGATCACTGGAAATGCTACTGCAAAAATAGAATCTTAATTCTTCAAGAGATCTAAATAAAAAGGAAGTAATGTCAGATAATGAAAATTCTGCTGTAGGTGGCCGACACGCAAAAATTGCGTTAAGCCTATTGGTTGTAGTTTATATCTTTAATTTTGTAGATAGGCAGATTATTTCAATCCTTGCTGAAGACATTAAGGCAGATTTGGGAATATCTAATAGCGATATAGGATTCTTATTTGGTACAGCATTTGGTGTGTTCTATTCCGTGGTAGGTATACCAATGGGAAAATTAGCTGACTCTTGGAATAGGAAAAACCTTATCAGTATCGGATTGGCTTTTTGGAGTCTAATGACTGCACTTTCTGGTACTGCCAAGTCCTTTTTAAGTCTCTCTATCTACCGATTTGGAGTAGGTATAGGAGAATCCACTGCCACCCCTTCTGCCTATTCTCTTCTATCTGATTATTTCTCTCCTAAAGTAAGAGCAACGGTTTTATCTATATACTCTAGTGGTCTATATATAGGAGCGGCAATAGGATTGTTCTTAGGCGGTTGGATTTTAGACACTTGGAATACTGCCTACCCCAATCCTTCCGATGCCCCTTTTGGTTTAAAAGGATGGCAAGCAGCCTTCATGGGAGTTGGTTTACCGGGTCTTTTACTTTCTCTAATAACATTCACATTTATTAGAGAGCCTATAAGAGGCATGAGTGAAGGTATAGTCACCGAGCCTAGCAAAGAACCTTTCAAGGACACCTTTAAAGAATTTATAGGACTAACACCTTTATCTTTTATTGGTAGAAAGGACCTGGCAAGAACTTTACTAATCAATCTTTTAATTGCTTCAACTATTTTTCTTGTTTGTTTTTTACTGTACCAATTAACTGAAGACTTTTTGCAATGGGTGGCTTGGGGAATTGGTGCTTATTTGGTTTGCACTTGGATACAAAGTTTAAGAGAACGAGACCCAGTTGCTTTTAATTTAATGTTTAGAAGTAAAGCTATAGTCTATTCCTTTATATCTTTCCCGTGTATTCCTTTTGTTGGCTATGCTTATTCAGCATTTACCCCACCTTTCTATATTAACTATCATGGAATGACTGCTTTAGAAATTGGAACTTTTATTGGTTTGGTAACTGCCGTTGGGTCATTCATTGGAGTAATAGGAGGAGGATACTTTGGGGATAAACTTAAAGAAAAGTATGTAGGCGGTAGATTATATGTAATCTTTGTTGGAGGGATAGTAGTAACTACTCTTGGCTGTTTAGGGATGATTTATACAGAATCTAAAAATGTATCTATAGTATTTAACTTTATTTACCACATTGGAAGCTCTGTTTACGTAGGTTGTGCTGCAACTACGGTTACCAACCTTGTATTACCAAGAATGAGAGCAATGTCAGGTGCGTTCTTCATTCTTACTCTTAGCATGATTGGGCTTGCATTAGGGCCTTATACTTTGGGTAGAATTGCTGACTTCTTTATAGATTCACAAGGTTATGCTCCAGGGGATGCTATGCAAACTTCCATGGCGATAATATTATTAATATTATTAATACCTTGTATAACTCTTTTCATGGCTGTCAAACACCTTAAGGAGGATGAAGAATCAGTTACTGAAAGAGCCAGAGCGCTAGGCGAAAATATTTAATTAACTTTCAATTTTTTCAATAGTTCTGAAAAAGGTATTTTAGATACTGGGTGACGCAACTCCCCAGCTATTTCTGCTAAAGGCTCAAGAACAAAAAGATAATCTTCTATGTCTTTACTGGGTATATCTATATCATCCTCTTGAAAAACATTATCCCCATAAAGAATCATATCTAAATCAATAACTCTATTAGACATGCCCTTCTGATTTTCTGTTCTACCCATCTTTAGCTCAATTTTCTTTAGACGTTTTTGCAGTTCTGTAGCTAATAAATTTGTTTCAAACCCAACGACACAATTAATAAAATCATTTCCTTCAAAGCCTTCAGCGTTAGTGTTATATAAACTTGAGTACTTACAATCAAAAAGCTTATTTAAAAAACCCTTAGCTATTTTTATATTTTCCTTAGGATTTATATTGCTGCCAATACTGACAAAAACTTGATGCATTAGGGTCTGGTAATTCTTATACCAACTGATTCTGAACCTCTCATAGCGCCAGGTTTGTTTACAGAAACTACTAAACTGGAAACAGGAAACTCTTTTAAAACTAGTTTAGCTATTTGTTCGGCAAGCCTTTCAATCAGTTTATATTTAGATTTTTCAACGAAAGCGATTATTCTCTTTCCTATCTTCTTATAATCAAGTGCATCTTTAATGTCATCAGACTTAGCAGCCTTTTTGTTATCAAATTCCATTTCAAGATCAATTGAAACAACTTGCCTAACCTCTCTCTCCCAATCAAAGATGCCGATAATTGTTTCTACTTGAAGGTTATTTATAAATACTTTATCCATATCATAATTCCGATAAAGGCCATTTTGGTCGGACTAGATCATTTTTAGCCTGATTATTATTACTCAAATAAAAACTTCCAGCAAAAGCAACCATAGCCCCATTATCAGTGCAACGTTCTAGGGGTGGAAAATATATTTTGCTATCTTTAAGACCTTCAACTAACTTGTTTCTAATGTATTTATTCGAAGCTACCCCTCCTCCAATAACTAATTCATTTTGACTGGTCTGCACTAAGGCTTTCTTAGATTTGATTAAAAGTGTATCAGCAACAGCCTCTTGAAAGGAGGCAGCAATATTAGCTTTTATACTTTCGTCTATAACCTTTGTATCTTTAAGGGCATAAAAAACAGCTGTCTTCAGACCACTAAAGCTGAAATCTAAATTGTCTTTGTTAGTCATAGGTCTTGGAAAACTAAAAGCAGATGAATCTCCTGATTGAGCAATTTTTTCTATTAAAGGCCCTCCTGGATATCCTAGCTCTAGGAGTTTAGATACTTTGTCAAAAGCTTCTCCAACAGCATCATCAATAGTTTGTCCTACAATTTCATATGAACCCAACTTTTTCGCGTTTATTAAAAGGCAATGCCCGCCCGATATAAGCAAGGTAAGAAAAGGGAATTTAGGTGCAGGGTCTTCTAAAAGATTAATCAACAAATGAGCTTCCATATGATGAATCCCTATGGAAGGTATCTTTAAGCTAAAAGCAAGCGATTTAGCCATAGAGGCTCCTATTAAAAGAGGACCTCTTAAACCAGGTCCCGCCGTATAAGCTACGCCATTTAAATCACTGAATTCAAGTTCTGCTTCTTCTAAGGTAAGTCTAATTAGAGGTATTATTTTGATTAAATGATCTCTAGAAGCTAGTTCAGGAACTACACCCCCATACTCTGCATGCTTAGAGGCTTGGCTAAATAACTGTTCTGAAATAATTGATTGCTTTTCTGTATTATAAATAGCAATACCCGTTTCATCACAAGATGTTTCAATTCCTAAAATGTTCATTTTTGCTTGATCTAAGCTATTTTCGTCAAAAATTAAAAAAAAGAAAGACTTTCCAAAATAAAATTGGTTCTATAGAATTGCGCATCCCATAAGGGAATTTATATGCCATCAGTAAAAATAAGACCAAATGAATCATTCGATGTAGGATTACGAAAGTTCAAACGTGCATGCGAGAAAGCTGGAATAATTCCTGAAGTCAGAAAGCGTGAGTTCTACGAAAAGCCTACTTCTGTTTTAAAAAGAAAAAAAGCAGCAGCGGTTAAAAGAGAACAGAAAAATCAAAAAAAGAATAGATTAGGCAGACCGCCTCGTTTCTAAAATCAAGGAGCCAATATGGCAAACCAAACTATCAGACCTCTTATAGAAGAAGCTGTTAAGGTCTCTATGAAGAGTAGAGATAAAGAAACTACATCTACATTAAGAATGGCTATTTCTGAATTAAAAAAAGAAGAAATCGACAAAAGAATAGAGCTTGAAGATGAACAAGTAATTCAAATTCTACAGAGAATGATAAAACAAAGAAAAGATTCCTATGCCCAATTCTCTGATGCTGGTAGAAGTGAACTTGCAGAAAAAGAACAAAATGAAATTAAAATTATTTCTGATTTCTTGCCGGAACAGTTGGGTGAAGATGAGCTCACCAAAATGGTAATAGATGTCGTTAAAGAAACAGGAGCTTCAGGGCCTCAAGATATGGGAAAAGTGATGGGCTCTTTAAAACAGAAAATACAAGGTAATGCTGACATGGGGCTAGTTAGCAAAATAGTAAAAGAAAGCCTTTCAGATTAGTCTCTTTTTAAATATCTATCTCGCAACATCAAAGACCTAGTATTAGAAGGCATTAATTTTCCTGAAATATATATTTGTTCAGCAAAAGAGGTTACCTCTAAAGGATCTGCATCCCAAACAATTAGATCGGCTTCATGACCAATAGTTAAAGAACCTCTGTCGGGTATATTAAAAGTTTCAGAGACATTCTTAGTTAAAGCATTAACGGCTACATTCCAAGGCAACCCATAAGACACGGCTATACCAGCTCCTTGTCTGCTTAAGTAAGCATTGTGTGTTTCCCATCGGTCAGAAGAGATTAATAGCCTAACACCTGCCTTATTAAGCAAGGCTGCATTCTCAAGCTTGGAGCCTAAGTTATCAAAAGATGTAGGGAGGTTATTAATTGGCTCCAATATAACTGGGGTTTTAGATTCAAATAATTGTTTAGCAACCCTCCACCCTTCTGCAGCACCCATTATGACTAATCTTATATTCTGATTCTTAGAAAACTCAATCACAGAAAGTATGTCAGAGGCTCTATTAACCGGTACGACAAATGGTATCTCTTTGCTAAGAACCCTTTTTATGGCCATTAAATCTCTTTTCGAGTATTCAAAGGATTTAGGTAAAGCATGGTCTTGGATTTTATCCAGGTCGCCATTAAATGCTCTGGTAAGTTCAAAAATATCCTCCATAAGGAGTAAATTAGCTGCCTTTGATTCTCCACCAGCTTCTATCGATCCATAAAGAGCAAGATCCTTTAACAAAAGACTTTCATTCTCTCCAGACAGAGAGAAAGCGGAACCTAAACCAGAAAATAAACCATTACCACTAGGAGTAGAGATGGCCGAAGTTAAACCCCCATTTAAGTTATATGGTATTAGGGTTGAAGAAGGGTTAAATGCTTGGCTAATACTAAATCCTGCGGAGTAAACAGAAGAGCTGTCGTCTCTGGTCTCAGCAAGCATATTAATTTCTACTAGACCAAGATGAGAATAGGGAGAAATAAATCCAGCTGTAATAATCTTTCCTTCAGCATTAATTATCTTATCTGCAGATAAATCTAAGTCTTTATTGATCTCCACAATTTTTCCATTAACTACGTAAATGTCGTGATCTTCAAAAACTTCATCCGCGTTGCCTGTATAAACAGAAGCATTCTTGAATAAAAGGCTTTCCGAAAAAAGAAAATTAGCTAAGGTAACTGCTAGAAATGTATAAACTATCTTCATAGCCTATTCTCATTAGGGGAAATTATCCCAAGTTCAAAATCAGTTGGCTTGGGTGAATTTGGGTCAGAGTGATCGTATTTAATTATTCCATCTATTAAAACTATTTCGGTTTTAGCGTAAACGCTAAAAGGATCTGAATCCCAAATTACAAGATCTGCCATCTTCCCTTTCTCTAACGTACCCACCCTATCATCAATGCCTAAAGCTTTAGCTGGGTTCTTAGTTATCCACTTTATTGCTCTTTTTCTAGGAATCTCAAATCCCGCTCTATTCCCTGCTGCCATGGCCTTTGCTGCCTCTTGATTTAGTCTCTGGATCCCAATTCCAGAGTCAGAATGGACAATGGCGCATCCAGATCCTCCCATTGCCTGGTCAACAATAGCTACGTTTTCCCAAACCATATCAAAAGCTTCATGCTTAAAACCCCACCAGTCAGCCCACATAGCTGCACATATACCATTCTCAGCTAGCATATCAGCAACCTTATAAGCTTCTATGGCATGATGGAATGTGGTTATTTTGTAATTAAATTCTTTTGATATGTCTATCATTATGGCCATCTCTTCGCCGCGATAACAATGATTCTGTATTAGGATTTCTCCATTTAGCACACCTTCTAGAGTATCTAACTTTAGATCTCTTGTAGCATTCTTATTGTCTTTATATTCTTTGGCTTTTATCCAAGCAGCCCTGTAACCAGCTACATTTCCCATCCTGGTTGAAGGCTCTTGATTGGAACCGTAAACTCTCTTAGGATTTTCTCCACAAGCCATTTTTAAGGTGTAGGGGGCTTCAGGAAACTTCATTCCTTGAACAGTTTTTGACCAAACGTTTTTTAAAGTTACGCCCCTGCCTCCAAACAAATTAGCTGAGCCTGGTAAAACATGATAAGTGGTTATCCCTCCTTTTAAAGCTAAAGGCATTTGAGTGTCTTGCGTCCAAACAGAATGTTCTGCCCAAACATGCGGTGTTACGGGGCTTGTAGCTTCATTGCCATCAGAATTAGATCTTAAACTTGGCGCAGCATAAACTCCCATATGAGAATGTATATCTATTATTCCTGGAGTTACCCACTTCCCTTCGGCATTAATTATTTTTGTATTAGGAGAAGGCTCAATTAACTCTCCTATTTCATGAATGACATTATTTTTTATAAGTATGTCCGCGCTTAATAATTCTTCACCAGTCCCAGTTAAAACCCTTCCACCTTTTACAAGAACATCTCCACTTGAAGAAGGATTATATGTAGAAAGATAAATATCATCACGCTCACCTTCTCTTTCGGAATTATCAAAAACTTCTGAAGAGCAGGAAATTAAGAAAAAGAAAAGAGAAAAAATAAATAAGTAACGCATTATATTGCTACTTTAAGTAGTATTTCAGCCTTGATCAAGCTTTGATCTTTCTACATTTATTGAAGAATAAGTAGACTGATCTATTTCTATATTTAGAAAAGATTCTTCAGAACATTGTGATAAGTTAGTGGCCTCTAAAGTTTCTGGAATTAAATAAACTGAAAAGCTATCTCTTTCTTTTTTGGCTACAGTAAGACTTGCTCCATTAATTGCCACATACCCTTTAAAAAGAACATAATCTATCCATTCTTTAGGGCATTCAACTCTCAATTCTACTTCTCCATCATTTTGGATTAGCTGTGATTTGCCTTTACAGGAAACATGACCAGAAAGTAGGTGGCCTCCAATCTCATCTCCATATTTGAGAGACCTTTCTAAATTAACCATACTACCAATCTTAATGTCATCTAGATTAGTAATTCTTAACGTCTCCTTAATTACATCGAAGATCATGCTTTTATTGTTTGAACTTACAACGGTCAAACAAACGCCGTTTACTGAAACGCTTGCACCCTCTTGAAGGTTTTCAGTAAAAGAACTGGTCGCATAAATCTCAATAGATTTCCCGGACGAGGTCTTATTGCACTCCTTAATTTCTCCTATTTCCTGAACAATCCCGGTAAACATTATTGCTTAGATAAATAATCTTCTATTAATTGGGCCTCTTCTGTTTTTTCTGTCTGATGAAAGAAATCTACTAGTTGAGAAATAGTTGCTATAGATAATAATTTTGAGTTTGTTTTTTTTCCAATTAGATCTCTAGCCAAAACTCCGTCTATTAGCTCTTCTCTATCCAATGCAACCATTGATGAAACCACCTCACCGCCCATTGCTCTAACTAATTCGATGGATTGATTTAATGCAGTTCCGGCAGTTAAGACGTCATCAAGAATTAAAACCTTCTTACCTTTGACGCTGCCGACTATTTTTCCGCCCTCTCCATGTTTTTTTTCTTCTTTCCTATCAAAGCTTATTGAGATTAAGCTTGAAGTTCTTTCACTGACAATAGTAGCAACTGCTGCTGCAAGAGGTATCCCTTTATAGGCAGGTCCAAAAATTACGTCAAATTTAATGTTTTCTTCTTCAATTAAATTTGCATATAAATTAGATAACTGATTAATAAAGCCCAACTCAAATAAAGAGCTAATGTTAAAAAAATAAGGACTCTTTCTGCCAGATTTCAATGTAAAATCGCCTAACAATAGAGCCTCTGCCTTTAGGGCAAGCTCAAAGAAACTCTTTTCTCTTTCTTTCATAAAAAGTTTGTTAAAAACTTCATCATTTTAATGCATTTAACCTACAATAAACTCCTTTTTAATTTATGGCTCAATTATTTGTTATTTCTGCGCCCTCGGGTACTGGTAAAACTTCTTTAATTCAAAAGGTTTTAGATGAAGGACTGGCTTCTGAAGCTAAGTTGGGTGTTTCTTGCACAACCAGGGAGAAAAGGGAAAACGAAGAAGAGGGTATCGCCTATTTCTTTCTGGATGAAGAAGAGTTCAATAAAAAGATTGATGAAGGAAATTTTCTTGAATACGCGAAAGTTTTTGGAAACCTTTATGGAACGCCAAGAGAATGGGTTGAATCGACAATCTCTCAAGGATTTGATGTTATATTGGAACTCGATGTCCAAGGCGCTATACAAGTAAAGAATGCTTATCCGGATGCTAAAACTATCTTCATTATCCCTCCTTCTTACGAAGACTTAAGAAATAGGCTAGATAATAGAGGCCAGGATAGCGAAAAAACTATAGAAAAAAGGCTTTCAGAAGCAAAAGAAGAAGTTATTTCTGGTAAGGATTTTGATTATTTGTTAACTAATGATGATTTTGATCTTGCTTATATGGACCTGAAATTTGCGATGTACTCTAACTCTGATATTAATAAAGAAAGAGAAGCTTTTACTAGAAAATGTTTATCTCATTTGCTGGATCAATAGAGCGCTTTGCATTAGAATGCCCTCCCCTTACTTAAGAGTATATTAATTATGGCTAGAATCACTGTAGAAGATTGTTTAGAAAAGGTTAGCACTAGATACGAATTAATCATATTGGCTGCAAAAAGAGCACGCCAACTCGCGACTGGTGGAAGGCGCCCTACGCTTGAATGGGAGGACGATAAGCCTACCGTTATGGCACTTAGAGAAATTGAAGCTGGGACAGTAACAACTGACAATATTAATGACCTTAAGGTTGATATTGCTGATTTAGAGCAAGAATTCTCTGAAGGTCTTTCTGCTGAAGACTTGCCACAAACTTAAATATTCCAATATCATTAGCCTTAGGGCTTAAAAATAGAGATACTTAATCTTTGTTTTGATAATTTTATGGAATCTATAGGCGCTCTTTCAAAAAAACTTTCGGATTACTTGGATCCCAAGAAAGTAAAACAAGTAAATAAAGCTTATGATTTTGCTTGTGAGGCCCACTCTGGGCAATATAGATCTAGCGGCGATCCATACGTGACGCACCCTATTGCAGTTGCAAGTATATTGGGCAGTTTCAGAATGGATGAAGATAGCCTTACGGCAGCAATGCTTCACGATGTCATGGAAGATTCAGGCATACCTAAAAGCGTTATCGAAAAAAAATTTAATAAAGAAGTTGCTGATCTGGTTGATGGAGTAAGTAAGTTAAATTCATTAACAATATCTAGTAAAACTGAATCTCAAGCGGAAAACCTGCAAAAAATGGTACTAGCTATGTCTAAAGATATCAGAGTTATTGTTGTAAAGCTTGCTGATAGATTACATAACATGCGTACACTTTTGTACTTAGATCGTGACAAACAATTAAGGATAGCAAGAGAAACTTTAGAAATATATGCTCCAATTGCTCACAGAATTGGTATGAACAATTTATACAGAGAACTAGAAGATCTGGCTTTTAAAACAATCTACCCCACAAGATACGAGAGGTTAATTGCTGCTGTTAAGAAAAACAGAGGCGGGCAAAAAAGACTATTAAATAAAATCCAGAAAGAAATGAGTGATAGATTGTTAAATGAAGGTATAGCTTCTTTAGTTGAAGGAAGAGAAAAACATATTTACAGCATCTATAGAAAAATGAAAGAAAGAAGAAGGTCTTTTGAAGAAATAATGGATGTCTATGCCATAAAAATTATCGTGGATACACCTGAAAACTGTTATAGAACGCTAGGGCATATCCATAACATGTATAAACCAGTAAGAGGAAGATTTAAAGATTATATAGCAATCCCTAAATCTAACGGCTATCAATCTATTCACACTGGGGTAATCGCACTAAAAGGAGTTCCAATTGAGATTCAGATCAAGACTCAAGAAATGAACGATATGGCTGAAAATGGTATAGCATCTCATTGGCTTTACAAATCAGGAAATAATTCGGACTCTAGCCCTCAAATTAAAGCTAGGCGCTGGGTTGCAGGTTTATTAGAAATGCGAGAAAACTATGAAACTACAGAAGATTTTATTAACTCAGTTAAGACAGATATTTTTCCTGATGAGATTTATGTATTTACTCCTCAGGGAGAAGTCATTGAAATGCCCGAAGGGTCTACAGCCATAGATTTTGCATATGCAGTTCACACTGATATAGGGCATCATTGCAGGGCTTGTAGAATTAACAAAAAGCTTGCTCCTTTGAGCGTCCCATTGGAAAGCGGTCAAACTATAGAAATACTTAGAGATAAAGTTCCTCAAACTTCTCCAGCTTGGTTAAATTTTGCAACAACCACAAAAGCTAGGCACAGCATTAGAAACTACCTAGGGAGCTTAAAATCTTCAGAGGCCAGAAAATTTGGAAAAAAATTACTAGAGCAGTCTCTGGAAAGTTTAAATATTAAACTAAAAAATGTTGAAAAAGATAAATTGAGAGGCGCCTTAGACACTATTGGAGGGAGAAGTTTAAACAGAATCCTGAAAGAAATAGGATTAGGTATAAGAGTAGCTAATATTGTAGCCCGTCAAATAGCAGGATTTGTAAATAAAGATAGTGAAATCGAGTCTGATTCTGCCGTTCCTCTTGAAATTACAGGTTCTGAAGGTCTTATAGTCAATTATGCCCCTTGTTGTAAGCCTATTCCTGGTGATTCAGTTATGGGGCACTTTACAGCTGACAAAGGGTTAGTGGTTCACCAAGAAAGATGTAAAAACATTCTCTCTTTCAGAAAAGACCCTCAACAATGTTTTCCTGTTAATTGGGGAGAATCTTCAGGGAAAGTTTTTACTTCTCAAATCAAGATTATGGCTAATGATGAACCTGGACTATTAGCAAGCATTGCTTCAGCTATAACCGAAACAGGTACAAATATTAGTTCAATACAAACAACCGATCTTAATTCAGGTTTACATGATTTCGTGCTAGACCTTGAGATTTCTGATAGATTACATCTTTCGAAAATTATAAAAAGAATAAGAACCTTAAAATCAATAGTATCTGTTTCGAGAGTCCATGATCAAGAACAAAGACAAGCAAAGGTTTTACATTAATTATGAAAAAAAAGATTCAAACTGAAAAAGCACCTAGTGCAATAGGTCCTTATTCCCAAGCCATCGAAGCTGGAAATATGATTTATATTTCTGGGCAAATACCTTTAAACCCTGAAACTATGGAATTAGTGGAAGGGGAAGAAAGCCAAATCAGACAAGTGTTCGATAATATTTCTGCCATATGTGAAGAAGCTAATTGCTCTATAAATGACATAGTTAAATTAAATGTCTCTCTGCAAGACCTATCGATGTTTTCTTTAGTAAATGAAGTGATGTCTGAACTCTTTACTGAGCCCTACCCTGCTAGAGCTGCTCTGCAGGTGGCTAGATTGCCTTTAGATTCTTTAATCGAAGTAGAAGCAATAATAGTAAAAAGTAATTAAATTATTATGACTGAAGACAATGCGGATCTTCATTCAGTAACTAACTTAAAGGGAGTAGGCCCTAAGATTTCAGAATCCTTAAAATCATTGGGCATTCTGTCGGTCCAAGATGCAATGTTTCATCTTCCTTTTAGGTATGAAGACAGAACGGTTTTAACTCCTATTGGAGATGCTTCATACGATAAATCTGTTTTAATTGAAGGAGAGATAGTCAAGTCCACGGTTGTTTTTAGGGGACGAAGAATGCTTTTTACAGAGATCTATGATGGAACAGGCCGTTTAACTATGCGAATGTTCAATTTTGCTATGGCCCAACACAAAGCTTTACAGGAAGGTCAAATGATTAGGTGCTATGGACAAGTTACGCCCGGGCCAAACGGAAAACAAATGATCCACCCTCAATATCAAATATTTGATAAATCAGAAAATTTAGAGATAGATAATAGTCTTACTCCTGTATACCCAACAACTTCTGGTTTACAACAAGGCAGAATAAGAAAAGTCATACATGACTCAATTATTTATTGTGATAAACATGATTTACTAAAAGAAAGCTCTTCACTTAATACTGAATCAGGTTTTCCTGATTTATGGGAAAACTTGAAATTTATTCATAATCCTCCTTCGGATATAGACATTCAAACTCTTATTGAAGGTAAACATCCAGCTCAAAGATCTTTAATTAAAGAAGAGTTAGTCGCCCACATGTTATGTGCAGGGATATTAAAAAATGAGTTAGAAGGAAGGTCAGGTCCTGTAATGGATAAGATCTCTAATGCTGAAGAAAAGTTTACTTCGTCTTTGGAATTTGACTTAACTGGAGCACAAAAAAGGACATGGGATGAAATTAGATCAGATCTAACTGGAAACTTGCCAATGAGAAGACTGCTTCAAGGGGATGTGGGTTCTGGAAAAACACTAGTTGGAGCTTTAAGTGCATTGCATACACATGAAAATGGTTGGCAAACAGCCTTTATGTGTCCAACAGAAATATTAGCTGAGCAGCACCATTTGTCGTTATCTGAATGGTTTTCCTCTCTTGGTTTGAGGGTTGAATTATTAACAGGCTCAACAAACGCTTCAGATAGAAAAGATATTATTTCTAAATTAAAAAGTGGAGAAATAAACATTTTGGTAGGGACCCATGCCCTCTTCCAAGAAGATGTTATTTTTAATTGCTTGGGCTTAACGGTTATAGATGAGCAGCATAGATTTGGAGTGCATCAAAGATTTTCAATGCTTGAAAAAGGTGGCACAAAAAACCAAAGTCCTCATCAATTAATTATGACCGCAACACCCATTCCTAGAACCTTGGCGATGACTGTGTATGGCTCGTTAGAAACTTCCATCATTGATGAAATGCCTCCTGGTAGGAGGCCCGTAGAAACATCAGCTAGACCTAACTCACTTCGACAAAAGGTTATTAAAAGAATTGAAGAAGTGTGTTTATCTGGTCAAAGGGTTTACTGGGTTTGCACTTTAATTGAAGAATCTGAAGAACTTGAAGCACAATCAGCTGAAGAGCTTTATAAAGAGATATCAGAGCAATTACCCGAAATTAATGTAGGTCTAGTTCATGGAAAATTAAAAAAGAAATCTAAAGATCAGGTTATTAAAAAGTTCAGAGAAGGGAAAATACAATTATTAGTATGTACTACAGTTATAGAAGTTGGAGTTGATGTACCTGAAGCAACTTTAATGATCATAGAAAATCCTGAACGATTAGGGCTTTCTCAATTACATCAGCTCAGGGGAAGGGTAGGAAGGAAAGCTGATTCTGATTCACACTGCCTTTTACTTTATAAAGAACCTCTAAGTTCCTTAGCTGAAGAAAGAATAAAAACTATGCAAGAAACTAACGATGGTTTTGAAATTGCTGAAAAAGACCTTGAGTTAAGGGGAGCTGGAGATATTTATGGTGTTAGGCAATCTGGCTTAATGGATCTGAAGATAGCAAATCCAATTAGAGACTCTGATCTTTTAGAAGAAGCACAAGAAGATGCAATTGCAATAGCTAAGAATGATGACAATTATGCAAAAACCATAGTTTTGAGATGGATTGGAAATAGAGTTGATTATTCTGAGTCTTAGCTAAACTTTTCTAACACATAAAACTTTCTCTTAGGGGCAGGAAAATTTTCAACAGTTATATCTTGATGGGTTTCCAAAACTGCAGACTCATAGGACTTAAATGGCATCCACTTAGTTCGTCTCTGTTCATTTAGGGTTGTTTGAACCTCCGTTGAGTTACTAATAACCTTTAGACCTTCTTTTTCTGCCAAATCCATAAAACCCTTATTTGTATGAACGAAATGAACATTTGGCATTGATGCATAAGGTCCTTTTGGCTCTAAATAATCTCCATATTCATTAGATGCCACTATGGTTTCTATAACCAATTGCCCTCCTTCTTTCATTCTATTGCTTAAGGAATTGAGGTGCTTAGATGGATCTCTTTGATGATATAAAAGACCCATGCTAAAAACTACATCAAAATGAGTTTCTTTCATTTCTAAGGCTTCAAGTCTCTCAGGGAGCATCCTTATTTTATTGGTCTTTATAAAATGATTAATTGCTAGGAATTGAGAAAAGTGAGTTAAATTAGGTTCTAAACATAATATAGCTTCAGCTTCTAGCCCTAACATTCTAAATGCGTAATACCCATTGCCTGAGCCTACATCTAGAATAGTCTTATCTTTTAGGTCTAGATCTAATTCAAGAAATCTATCCCATTTCAGATTTGATCTCCACTCACTATCTATGAAAGTATTATTTACCTTAAACGGACCCTTTCTCCAAGGTAACAACTGAGATAAAAGATTCTCTATTGCTTCCTCATCAGAGCCATTACATTTTCCTTTTATAATTACACCTGACAACAAATCACTCTTAGCATCCTCAAGACTTGGGATCTTAGATAGAAGACTTATCCAATTTTCTATTCTTTTATCTTTTTTTTGACCAAACGGATTATTTGAATCCGTATAGTCTATAAAAAGTTCCTCGCACTCTGGTGAGATAAAAGTCATTATTTTTGAAACTTGTACGTTAAAAAATTTAAGTTTGACATTAATTTAGTTGGGTCTTTAAAACCTAACTCTTTTGCCCTATAAATATGCTGAGACTCTGTCTCAGTAACCAAAACCCCCTCTAAAGAATCTCTTTTAGAAGAAATTTCTAATTTGGAATAACCGTTTGTAGCTTTAAAAAAATGATGAATGTTAGATATTTCTGCTGTTCTTTTTTTTGAATCAAAATGAACCTTTTCAGATAAAATTAGGACTCCTCCAGGAACTAGTCCTTGGTAGATTTTTTGCATTAACCCTACTCTTTCCTTAATACTTAAAAACTGTAGTACGAAATTTATTACAACTACGGAAGCATTTACAATTTCAGATTGCGATATGTCTTCTTTTAAAAATTTAACCTGTTCCGCTTTAATAGATCTACTAAACCTTTCTGTGCAAGACCTTACCATTGAGTCTGAATTATCAATTGCGATTACTTTAGGCCTTCCATTTAAGGCATTTAATAAAGAAGAAGTAGAGGCACCAAGAGAACAGCCTAGATCATAAACATTAGACCCATCTATGTAATGATTCTTGGCTTGTTGCTGGATAATTCTAAGAGTTGTGCTGTATCCAGGCACAGACCGATCAATCATATCTTCAAAAACTTCTGTTACTTCTTGATTGAAAGAAAAGGGCAAACCACTTACATTACCCTTTTCAAAAATTTTGTCCTGCTTCCCCACGGGGTTAATTGTAAAATTTAATTAAAAGAAATGTCTAATTACTTTATAAGGCCACCTAAATCTGAAAAAGAATGGAAGGATTACTTGTTCTTTCGCTGGGAAGTCTTAAGAAAACCTTTAGGAATGTCACAGGATTCTCTTGAGGATGATTTAGAATCTTCAAGCTACCATTTAATGGGTATAGATGAGGAAGAAAAAGTTATTGCATCAGGAAGAGTCCATTTCAATAGCCCCGAAGAAGCCCAGATTCGTTACATGGCGGTTAAAGAGAACCTAAAGAGAAAAGGCATAGGGTCAGAGATTGTTGAGAAACTTGAAGAATTTGCGTCTTCTAAAGGAGCTAAAAGGGTTGTCCTTAATGCAAGAGAGAATGCTTTGAGTTTTTACTTGTCTTTAGGTTATAAAGAGAAAGGCCCGTATCAATCTGATACAGGCATTCCTCATAGTAAAATGGAAAAAGATCTGAACTAGATTCTTAAAGTAATGGGGCAATTACTAAGCTAACAATTGCCATAACATTAATAAGAATATTCATGGAAGGTCCTGAAGTGTCTTTAAACGGATCTCCCACAGTGTCGCCAACAACGGCTGCTGAGTGAGTGTCGGTTCCCTTTCCACCTAAATTCCCTTTTTCAATATATTTCTTGGCGTTATCCCATGCTCCTCCAGCATTAGCCATAAAGAGGGCCATCAAAACACAAACTAAAAGACCTCCAGCAAGGAGCCCACCTAAAGCCTCTGCGCCAATGCCTAATCCTACTAAAGGAGGGGCAGATACTGCAATAACTCCTGGTAGTAGCATTTTCTTTAAAGCTGCTGCTGTAGCTATATCAACGCATTTTTCAGTATCAGGCTCAGCATTGCCCTCCAGAAGTCCTGGAATCTCTTTAAACTGTCTTCTAATTTCATTTATCATTTCGAAAGCAGCATCGCCAACAGCAGTCATCGTTATTGAAGCTATTAAGAAGGGTATAGCACCACCAATAAAAATACCTATGAGAACAGTTGGATTAGATAATATGAGCTCAAGCGGTTCTGCTCTGTTTGCAGAGACTGTTTCTACAAACGCGGAGATAATTGCTAATGCTGCTAAAGCTGCAGCTCCTATAGCAAAGCCTTTACCAATAGCAGCGGTAGTATTGCCTTGTTCATCTAACTCATCTGTAATTACTCTAGTTTCAGATGGCATGCCAGCCATTTCGGCTATTCCTCCTGCGTTATCGGCAACGGGTCCATAAGCATCTATTGCCATCGTAATACCAACTGTAGATAACATACCTACTGCAGCAATACCTACACCATAAAGACCGGTTAACTGAGTTGAGATAAAAATAATAAGAATAATACAAGCTATAGGGAGCACAACAGATTGCATACCTACTGAAAGTCCTGTGATCATCACTGTAGCTGGACCAGTTTGTCCAGCTTCCGCAATCTTTATTACTGGACTTGAGCCAGTGTAGTATTCAGTAATTAAACCAATAGCTATGCCTCCTACAGAACCACAAACAACAGCCAGCCAAACATCTAAACCATCGCTTCCTGGTAAAGGATTACTTCCAACTAGAAAGTTAGTTAAGTAGTATGCTGCTATTATAAAAATTAGTGGCGCTCCCATGGTGCCCCATCTCATAGCGTTTGCAGGTGAGGACTTTGAAAACAATCTAACGATTACTATTCCTATAATAGAAGCTATTAAACCTATTGAAGCTAACGCCAAAGGTAAAAACATCATTCCTTCTTTGTCTGCTTGTGCAAAATCAGAAGTTATTGCGTAAGTAGATGCTATAGCAATACAAGCAACCATAGAGCCGCAGTAGGATTCAAAAATATCTGAGCCCATTCCAGCTATGTCTCCTACGTTGTCTCCAACGTTATCTGCTATCACTCCAGGATTACGTGGATCATCTTCAGGTATTCCTGCTTCGATTTTTCCAACTAAATCAGCTCCGACATCAGCACTCTTGGTATAAATGCCACCTCCAACTCTTGAAAACAAAGCCACAATGGAAGCACCCATTGCAAAACCTTCTATTGAGTGTGCATCACCGCTAAGAATATAGTAAAGGGAACCAAGTCCAATCAAGCCCAGAGAGGCTACACAAAGACCCATTATAGATCCGCCATAAAAGGCTACAGAAAGAGCAGACTCAGCTCCGGACTGAGAGGCAGCAGTTGCGGTCCTAACATTAGCTTTAGTAGCTGAGTACATGCCAATCCAGCCAGCTACAGATGATGATAATGCTCCCGCCAATACAGCCAATGCCGTGTCTTGACCTAATGATAAATAAACTAAAATAATTACTACCAAAGCAAAAATACTTAAATAGGTATATTCCGTTTTCATAAAAGTCATCGCACCTAAGTGAATTTGATCTCCTATTTTCTTAACCTCTTCATCCCCTTCTGGGAAATTAATTACAACAAGGTATATTCCTAAGGCTACGAATAGACCTAAGACTCCTAATATTGGTGGTATAGCAAGATAACTTTCAATCATCATTTCTCCTTAAAAATACTGGAATTAATTGTTAATAGCGCGTGAGTCTACAAGAATAATAAATTAATGAAAATACTAA
>Ga0208410_1000392_pt1 | contig 25722 bp, 25 predicted proteins | sample ETN02SmetaG_3_FD_185787 | JGI IMG/M metagenome (GOLD analysis project Ga0208410, IMG submission 185787) | Marine microbial and viral communities from oxygen minimum zone, Eastern Pacific Ocean - ETNP2014F10-02SV257 (SPAdes) (version 2) | ecosystem: Environmental > Aquatic > Marine > Oceanic ... | reverse complement strand
CGTATTGAATCTATCTCAGCTCCATTGGGATAACTTAATTCAACAAGTGTGCCTCCAGTAAAATCTAACCCCCAATTTAATCCTTTTATAAATAAAGAAGAAATTGATACTACTAAGAATATTGACGATACTATAAGAGCCAACTTTCTCCACGCAAGGAAATCTATATTGAAACTCATATTGATAACCTCGTTAAATCTTTCTTAGAGCCGTAAATTAAATTAACAAAGGCCCTAGTTCCCATAATAGCGGTAAACATAGAGGTGATAATTCCTATGGATAGAGTAATTGCAAAACCTTTAATTGGACCAGAGCCATAAGAAAGTAGAATTACTGCAACTATTAAAGTTGTAACGTTGGCATCCCAAATAGTTAAAAATGCCCTGTTGTAACCAGCATCAATTGCATCTAAAGGTTTCCGACCTCTTTTTAATTCCTCTCTAATTCTTGAAAAAATTAATACATTAGCATCCACTGCCATACCTACAGTCAAAACGATTCCCGCAATACCTGGCAGGGTTAAAGTTGCAGAAAGTATAGACATGATAGCTACCAATAAAACTATATTGAAAGACAATGCCAAACTTGCCGCGACTCCAAAAACTCTGTAATAAAAGAGAATAAATAATAGAACTAACGCCATCCCTAATTCCATAGAGAAGATACCTGCTTGTATATTATCTGCCCCTAAGCTTGGTCCTACCGTTCGCTCTTCAACAAAACGCATTGGTGCGGCTAAGGCTCCCGCTCTTAGCAATAGAGCTAGTTCAGAAGATTCACTTGGACTATCCAATCCTGTAATCCTAAATGTAGTTCCTAATGCAGCTCTAATGGTGGCCAAACTAATGATTTCTTTTACTTCATAGGTTTCTTGAATAGGAATCTGGGTTCCATCTCCGTCTACCCGATAAATAGTTCTAGTTTTTTGTTCTACAAATAAAACACCTAATCTTTTTCCAATGTTCCCTCTAGTGGCCCTATGCATCCTAGAACCTCCTTCGCCATCTAAAGTAATATTGACTTGAGGTAAGCCATTTTCATCGAAACTTGCTTGAGCTGTTGCTACTTGATCTCCAGCTAAGATCAATGCGTCTTGTAAGAAAGCTGGCGCCCCTCTGTTTCCTTTAAAAGGGTAAGAAGTCTTTCTAGAACGAGGAGTATCTAATTGGGCTTCTAGGTGAAATTCTAATGTTGCCGTTTTTCCTAAAATCTTCTTGGCTTCAGCTGTGTCTTGTATTCCTGGTAATTGAACCACTATTCTTTTTTTACCTTGTCTCTGGACTATGGGTTCTGACACACCCAACTCATTTACTCTATTTCTTAATGTAGTTAGATTCTGGTCTATTGCATCTGATTCGATCTGTTCGATCTCTGTTTCAGCTAGAACTAACTTTATAGAATCATCTGAACTCGTATTTGGAGAGCCTACAAATTGAGGATAATTATCAGTTATAAAAGAATCAGCATTCTCTTTATTTATCTGATTATTGAAAGACAGTAATATTGATAAGTCTTCATCAACAAACGCATTTGAGTATCTTATTTTCTCCTCTCTAAGTCTTCTTCTTAAGTCTTGTAAAGTTCCATTTTGTCTATTTTTTATTGCAGCCTCAGTATCCACCTGCATTAAAAAATGCACACCTCCTCTTAAATCTAAACCTAATTTCATGGGTTCTCCACCTATATCTCTAAGCCAAGTAGGTGTAGTTGGGGCTAGATTTAAAGCAATGATTACATCGGAACCAAGATCGGAAGATAGTAAATCTTTTGCTTTTAGTTGGTCTTCATAAGATTTCAGGCGTATTAAGACATAGTCTTCATTAAGTTCTACTTTAGAAAATAAAGAATCAGAATCTAAAACGGATTGGATTCTATTTTGTAAGTTAAGATCTGCAGACTGAGAACTACTATTGTAGGATACTTGAACTGCAGGATCGGGCGAATAAAGATTAGGTAATGAGTAAATTACTCCAAAGCCTAATACTATTAGAATAAGAATGTACTTCCAAAGACCGTAACGTTTCACAGTTTCTATATTGAGTTTAAGGTTCCCTTAGGTAAAACAGTAGAGATAGATGTTTTTTGTACTTTTATCTTAGTGTTGTCGGAGATCGAGAGTTCAATGTATTGATCGCTTATTTTGGATATTTTACCAAGTATGCCGCCTGCTGTGACCACCTCTTCACCTAAGTCTAAACTTGCTAGCATCTCTTGGTGAGTTTTCCTTCTTTTATTCTCAGGTCTTATCATTAAAAAATAGATAAGAATCATAAATCCAAAAAGCAAAAATAAAGTTGGGTCAAAAAAAGTTGGTGATTGTTCCATTTTGTTCCTCTTACTTAACTATATTGGGGTTATCAATATTATTCCAAGTGTCTTCAAATTGTTTAATAAAGGTTTGCAATGTACCTGTTTCAATACATAGTCGCAAATTTCTCATAAGACTTAAATAATAATGCAGGTTATGAATCGTTTGAAGCGTTGAACCTAACATCTCTTTTGTTTTATCTAGATGGTGCAAGTAACTTCTCGAAAACTTACTACAGGTGTAACAGGAACAATTTTCATCAAGAGGTTCTAGGTTGTGCTTATTCTCACTATTTCTTATTTTGACTATTCCTTTCGAAGTATACAAGTAGCCATTACGTGCATGTCTTGTCGGAATTACACAATCAAACATATCTACTCCTAGTTGCACTGCTTTTGCTATATCTAAAGGCGTCCCTACTCCCATCAAATACCTTGGCTTATCTTCAGGCATTATTGGCGCTATGTGATCTACAATTTTATCCATTTCTTCTTTGGGCTCACCTACCGACAGGCCTCCAATTGCGTAACCTTCAAAACCAATCTCTATTAACTCAGCTAATGACTCTTCTCTAAGATTATTAAAAACTCCTCCTTGAATTATCCCAAATAGAGATGCTCTCTCGGACTGAAAAGACGAACGGCATCTTTTGGCCCACCTGAGAGATAATTGCATTGATTCTTTAGCTTCACCTTCTTCTACTGGATAAGGCGTACATTCATCTAAAACCATTGCGATATCAACGCCATAATCAAGTTGTAATTGCATACAGGATTCTGGAGTCAAATACCTCTTATCTCCATTCAACGGTGAGGAGAATTCAACACCCTCCTCTTGTATTTTCCTTTTTTTAGATAAACTGAATACTTGATAGCCTCCTGAGTCAGTTAATATAGGCCCTTCCCATCCTATAAAATTATGCAAGCCTCCATGTAATTTAATAGCCTCTACACCCGGTCTTTCCATAAGGTGGTAAGTATTGGAAAGAATAATTTCAGCTTCTAAGTCTTCTAAAGTCTTAGGGCTTACAGACTTAACCGCCCCATAAGTGCCCACAGGCATAAATGCAGGTGTTTGAAATTTACCGTGCGCAGTGACTACCTCGCCTCTTCTTGCAAGACCATCTTTTGTAATCAGCTTATAAATATTGCTACCCATCACTTTTATTTATCAGCATAGCATCACCATAACTGAAGAACTTATAATTTTGTTCTACTGCATGCCTATAGGCAGATTTAAGATCCTGAGTCCCTCCAAAGGCACAGACTAAGAGAAATAAGCTAGATTTCGGTAAATGGAAATTTGTTAACAATGAATCGACAATTCCAAACTTATGACCAGGGTATATAAATAAATCGGTCTCTCCTTCATAAGGCATAAGTTTATTAAATTTAGTAAAAACAGACTCTAGACACCTCAAGACAGTTGTGCCTACAGCAATTACTCTCGAATCGGAATTAACAACTTTATTGATTTTATCTGCCACTTCTTTATCAACTGAGACTCTTTCACTATGCATTACATGATTCTTGACTTCTTCTATCCTTATGGGTGCGAATGTTCCTAGTCCAATATCAAGAGTTATATGCACTATTTCTACTCCCTTTTCTTTAATTTCTTTTAATTGAGCCTTTGTGAAGTGCAATCCTGCAGTGGGGGCAGCAACGGAGTTTTCTTTATCGTTATTAGCATATACCGTCTGATACCGTGCTTCATCTTGCTTGTCTGCCATTCTTTTTATATATGGAGGCAATGGAACCTTTCCATATATATCAAGGACCTCTTTTGGCTCTTCGCTAAATTGGATCTTAAAAAGGGGGCCTTCTTTATCCAAAATCTTAATTTCTATAGAAGAACCTTCTACTTTTACGAAATCCCCTTTTAGTATTTTCCTATTAGACCTAGTCTGAGCAAGAGCGCATTTATCGTTCAGCAATCTCTCAATCAAGACCTCTACAAAACCTCCTGTAGGCTTTCTAGTATCTAATCTAGCCTTAAGAACTTTAGTGTCATTTAATACCAAAAGATCGCCTGGATTTAAGTATTCAACAAAATCCTTAACCATAGCGTCTTCTAGCTCTTTATTTAAAACCAAAAGTCTACTAGAACCTCTCTTGTGAGGAGGCTTTTTGGCAATCAATTCCTCTGGAAGAGAAAAATCGTAATCTTGTAATTTCAAATAATGATCTCAAGTGGTGCCGAAGGAGAGACTCGAACTCTCACACCCAAAGGGCGGGGGATTTTGAATCCCCTGCGTCTACCAATTCCGCCACTTCGGCATTTAAATAAAGCAAAACCCAGTATTAATTTTACTATGAAAAGGTAAACTTCATTCTAAAAACTAAGAGATCAACTAAAAATGTTTAGGGTTCTAACTAGAAATCGTATTTTTAAGCTCTTAAGCCTTTGTCTGAGTAAGTTAATTAAGTTTGAAATCGAACTTGAAAATATCTCCAAAGAGGACTTAAGAGGCGAAAATACTGTATTTGCTCTTCCGATAGATTCGGCAGGTGATCTAATGGCTTTAGCTGTAGCCAACCAAAAGCTGCAATTCCCATCCCCTCTTGATAAATTAACATCCAGCGGTCTTGAACGATTTATATGCCTAAAAGATCCTAAATACATTGTTTCTGAGCAAAAAATTAAAAGACAAGATACAGAAAACCTTGAAGAGATTTTAGATTTGCAGAAAGATAAATTGTTAATTGTCCCTGTTTCTTTCTTTTGGGGAAAACACCCAGACAAGCAACAATCACTTTTTAAAATTATCTTCTCTCCTTCTTGGCGAACAAGTGGTTCCATAAAGAAATTCTTTAAAATTATCTTTCATGGAAGAAACTTATTTATAAAATTCCAAAAGCCTTTGCAAGTAGAGGAGTTAATTGATCGCACAAATTCTAATGTTAAGAATTCTCAACTCTTAAGTCGCTACTTAAGAGCATTGTTTAGAAGATCTAAACAAGCAATGCTTGGTCCAGACATATCTCACAGAAGAACAATGGTCCGATCCCTTGTAAAAAATATTCATGTTCGAGATGAAATTAATAAACAATCTAAAGGAAGAAAACCCAGAAAGCGAAGATTGGTAAAAAAAGCTTACAAGTACGCTAGGGAGATTTGTTCTGATTTAAATTACCCAATTGTAAGAATGCTTGTTAGGGGATTTACTTGGTTCTGGAACACAAGATATGAGGGCTTAAATATAAGAAATATAGATGAGATAAAAGATATTTCTAAAGATAATGCTCTTGTTTACGTTCCTTGCCATAGAAGTCATATAGACTATTGCGCCCTTACTTTTATCCTCTATGAGAATGGTCTCATGCTCCCTCAAGTTGCAGCAGGAAACAATCTTAATCTTCCTGTAATAGGAACTATATTAAGAGGTGCCGGAGCTGTTTTTATGAGAAGATCATTTATGAAGAATACTCTCTATAGTACTGTTTTTTTTGAATATATAAGATCACTAATGATCAGAGGTAGTTCAATAGAATTCTTTCCTGAAGGCGGTAGAAGTAGGACCGGCCTAAGCCTGCCTTCTAGGCCCGGCCTCCTTTCATTAGTCTTGAGGAGCTTCGCTTCGTTGAAAGAACAAAAGGTTAAGATTGTTCCAGTCTATATTGGCTATGAAAAGATTCTTGAAGGTCAAAGCTATCTATCAGAATTATCTGGTTCTCAGAAAAAGAGAGAAAGCCTACTAGACCCTTTTAAAGTTCTGAGGGACTTTAATAACTATTTAGGCAATGCATATTTAAGTTTTGGTAAGCCCTTAGACTTAGAAGAGTTTTTGCAAGAAAACGTTTCTGAAGACTATCATATTGAATCGCCCTTAGATAAACCTGATTGGTTAAAACCTACTACAAGTCTATTGGGGGATGAAATTGTAAGGTCGATAAACAACTCAGTAGCAGTTAGCTCGACAAGTCTATTTGCCATAAGTTTATTGACTGACCCTACTCAAGCTTTAAATAAGGAAACATTAAAAGCTAGGATTTCTTTTTACTTAACTCTTTTAAGTAAATCAGATAGCTATAAAGATGTTTGGGTAACTGAAAAGGATCCAGATGAAATAATTGATAGAAGTGAAAGATTAAAATTTATAAAGCATCAACTTATTGGTTCTGATGAAGTATATAGGCCAAGCCCTACAGAAGTGGCTACCCTTTCATTTTATAAGAACAATATTAGTCATCTATTTATGCTTTATTCATTAATTTGTGAATCGGTAAGATACATAGAAAAGATCTCTAAAGAAGATTTGCATGCGTTGCTTCTAATGGTTTACCCCATTATTAGCAGGGAATATTTTCTTCAATCACCTCAAATAGAAGGAAAAGAAATTGAAAATGCTTTAAAAGCCCTTATCGAACAAGGCGTATTACACTCTAAAAGCCCTGAAACTTACAGCAAACCAGACAATAATGGAGATCATTTAAATAAATACTTATCTTTGTGCAATATTTGTGAACCTAGTTTGAAGAGGTTTTACATAACCATGAGTGTCTTATGGAAGAAGAAAAATATATCAAAAGATAAACTTCAAGCTGACTGTGATTTAATCGCAAATGAATTAGAAAGGTTAGAAGGTTGGCCCTACCCTGAGTTTTCAGATAAAACAAAATTTCAAAATTTCTTAGACCTTCTTATAACTGAAAGGTACGTAAAAGAAGATCAAGAAATATATTCCGCTTCAAAGATTACCTTAAAGGCTCAAGAAAGCTATAAAGCATTTTTTGATCGTAAATTCTTGGAACTAGTCGAGGACATTAACTAGAATTATAAATATCGTACCTAACTACCTTCCCTTTGAAAGAGTGACTTGGTTTTATGTCTTCCAAATATTTAGAATTTTTATGCCTTTTGACAATTACTCTTTTTGAAGCCTTTTCAATAGCAAGACTCAACAGGCCTTCTTTTTGGTCTTCTTGGGTTAAATCTCTCAACGCCTGGATAGCTCTCTTTGCTTTAGATTTCCCAACCCCTGAAAACATTGGGTCAATATAAATTAGATCGTAATTATTCTCTGTTCTGCTTAGGTGCTCAAAACTGTCTGCATTTTCAATAGAAAACTTATCAATAAGCCGAAGTAAGTCCTTGCCTAATGAGCTGTTAATCCCTTCCTGCAGTAAATAAAAAAGCCATTTTTCTCTCTCAATTAAGAGAAGAGACTTACATTTTGGGTTTTTAGCAATTTCTAAAGCATCTTTTCCAAAACCCGCCGTCGCATCTAAAGCCGCGAATTGATCTGGAAGACCTTTTAGGCACCTAGACAATAAGGGGTCGTTGAAGTTAACTGACCAATCAAGGAAATTACAATAAATATCTTTCGATAACTTGCCTACACCCTTTCTTATAAAAGAATGACTAGATTTATATATAAAGAAATATGATTGATTGTAGTTGCTCTTATCTACAGCTTCTTGACTTAAGAATTTTAAATCGAATTCTTTAGCTAAACTAATGGCTTTCTCTTTGTTTTGAGATGATTCATACGAAACGAATAGCTCCATTAAATTATAAAAAATAAGATTAAAGTCCCAAGAAAAAGTCTATAAACAATAAAAGGCAAGAAGCCTATCCTGTCTATAAACTTAATAAAGAAATCTATAGTAAGGTAAGCAACAACAAAAGAAATAAACATACCTATTAGATTGCTCTTATACTCATCTGCAAAAGAAGTGAAATCAACCCCTATAATCTGATAACAAGCTATTGCACCTATAGTTGGAATGGCAAGTAAAAAGCTAAATCTTGAGGCTATTTTGGTATCTACCCCTAAAGCTAAGGCAGCAGAGATGGTAACGCCAGACCTAGAAGTCCCAGGTACCAAAGCTAAGCATTGAGCAAGTCCTATTATTAATGAGTGGAAAGGAGAAATAGAATCTAGGTTAGAATGCTGAGTCTTAACCTTAGTGCTTAAATATAAGACAACTGCAAAAATTATCGTTGCATAGGCTATTATTTCTGGAGATCTCAGAAAGATATCTACAAAATCTCTTACAAAGAATCCAATTATTAATATAGGCAATGTAGCAATTATTATGTTGATTAATAGCCCTCTACCTTCTTTTTCTAACCCAAAGAAAGAATTCATAATTAACGAAATTTCAGTTTTAAAATAAACACAGGCCGCAAAAAGGGTTCCTAAATGGACTGATACATCAAAATTTAAACTTTGAATGCTTGAGTTAAAAAAATCAGAAAATAAAATTAGATGAGCTGAACTGGAAATAGGCAAGAATTCAGTTAATCCTTGTATGAAAGATAAAAACAAAACTTGCAAAAGATCCATTACGACTTAACCCAATTACTTTCTTCGGTTAGATATATCGGTAATATCTTTTCGGAAATAACAGTGTCTTTGCTTGCATGCTTTTCTCTTGCTATATAGAGCAATTCCGATGCAGAAGGAAGTTCAAAACTAATTTGATTAGATACCTTTTTTATTGAATCCAAAACTAGCTTGCACCCCTCCCCCACGAAAAAAGTTTCTTCATCATATTTACTTGGATTAAAGGCACTCCTAGGGATAGACGTCAATTCAGAATTCTTAAGGAGCTCTCCGGAATAGCTATACTCCCCTAAATAAAGCCTGTCCATGTTTGCGTCGACGATACTTACAATCTTTTTTGCTGATTCTGATCTATTTATACTAGAAGCTAATAGATCAAGACTAGGAACAACAATACCTTTTATATTCTGACTGATTGAAATGCCTTGAGCGGTAGAACAAGCAAGTCTAATTCCAGTAAAAGATCCTGGACCACATCCAACTGCCACGACATCTAAACTTTTAATATCCAATGAAGCTGAGTTTAATAAATCATCTATAACGGTTAATAAACTTTCTGTATGCTGCCTTGGCATTAATTCGTGAAATGAATAATCTGAATGGCCATCAGTAACTGCAACAGAACACGCGTCACTTGATGTCTCTATAGCTAAGATCTTAGTCAAGTTACTAGAGCTTATTTAAGATCTCGTTGGAGACTTCCTCAGGTGAAGAAGTCCCTGATACTTTAACGTACTTTAATTCGTCTTGTTCTGATATCTCAGAATAAAAATTGATTAAAGGAGCAGTCTGCTTTTGATAGACCTCAAGCCTGTCCTTTACTGTTTCAGGCTTATCGTCTTCTCTTTGCACTAAGTCTTCTCCAGTTAAGTCATCTTTACCTTCAATCCTTGGAGGGTTATAAATTACATGGTAATTCCTTCCTGATCCTGGGTGCATTCTTCTTCCAGACATTCTCTCTATAATATCTTCATCTGGAACGTGTATTTCTACTACAGCATCTATGAATATATCTCTATCAACTAAAGCCTGCGCCTGAGGAATAGTTCTTGGGAATCCATCAAACAAAAACCCTTTCTCGCAATCAGCTTTCGATATCCTATCTTCAACAAGACCAACTATAACTTCATCAGAAACTAAGATTCCTGCGTCCATTAATGCTTTAGCTTCAAGACCAAGATCCGTTTCCTCTTCCACAGCTTCTCTCAACATATTTCCTGTTGAGATATGCGGAATACTAAAGGTTTTACATAGTGTCTCGGCCTGAGTTCCTTTACCAGCACCAGGAGGTCCTAGAAGTACAATCTTCATAATGATTCTCCTATGACAAAAGCTATAGATGATTCTTCTGAATCAGTAATAGATACATGTATATTATTTATTTTTAAATTCTTAGCCAGTTCAGATGCCTCACCATGTAGATTAATAAAAGGACCGCCATCGGGATTCCTTAGCACCTCAATGTCTTTAAATTTTATTCCATTTGAAAAACCTTTACCTAAAACTTTTGAGCAAGCTTCTTTGCAAGCAAAATTATTGCTTAGATAGGATATTTTGTTTGACTCATTTCTTGCAGATAGCTCTTCAAGCTCTTTCAAGGAAAGTATTTTATTCTCAAATCTAAGACCATGTTTAAAATAAATATCGTTGATCCTCGATTTATCGACTAGGTCTACTCCAATTCCTTTAATCATTCTTATTCTTTTGATAGGTATTTTCTTATATTTAGACTCTTATTGCCAAGGTGGTGGTCTAGCGCTAATCTCATTATCTTCTTTGAAGCCAGCCTAGAATCTTCTTCAGTTAAATCTCCGCTAGAAAAATTTAAGATATCTTTTCCTAAAAAAACTCCATTTAATTTAATTGAATCAGTGTGCAGTTTAGTGAATCCGAGGCCCGGATCAAATACATACTTATCTTTTGGTCTGATTTTATTACCACTTATTGATTCAAAACTTAAATCTATTCCATATCCAAGTTCCTGCAATAAGACTAGCTCAAAACTCCTCAATAAAACTTCTATTTCAACCTTATCTGTTTTTCCTGATAAACCTTCACACAACAACTGATACTGGTGAAATATCTCTTTATGAGGGTCTTGTTTCTCAGTAGCTTTCATTAAAAGCTCATTTACGTAAATGATTGAATTAAATGAAACTGGCATAGAAAGAGAATAGTGATTCAGTAGCTCACAAGCATTAAGGTTCTTTAATTCAGTTTTGCCACTAAAAGAAATTGAGAATAATGATGCCGGTGTTAGGACAGATCTTAAAGGGCTTTTAGGTTTCCTGGCACCTTTAGCAACGACGTTAATCCTTCCTAGATTCTTAGTGAATAAATCTATAAGGAGGCTTGTTTCTTTAAACGCTCTTGTATGGAGAACAAAAGCCGGTTCTAAACTAACTCGATTTACCAAGGTCATACCCCATTGTGCTCAACATAGCCTCATCGTCTGTCCATCCACTCTTCACTTTAACCCAAAGATTCAACATAATCTTAGTTTGCAAGACCTCTTCAAGTTCCAGTCTAGCAGCGGTGCCTATAGATTTCAGTTTGCTTCCTGACGACCCTATTAACATTCCCTTTTGACTACTCTTTTCAACAAATAAAGTTGCATCTATATGCGTAATCTTGTCTTCTTCTTTAAATTTATCTATAGCAACGCTTATCCTATAAGGCAGTTCATCTCCCACCCTAGTAATGCATTTTTCTCTTATGATCTCACTAGCTAAAAACCTTTCGGAAACGTCTACAACTTGATCGGAGGGATAAATATGATCTCCTTCTGGAATCTTTAATAGAATTGAATCCACTAGAGAAGATACGTTTTGCTTCTTTAATGCTGAGAGGGGGATAATATCTGAAAACTTATTTAACTCTGACATAGATCCTATAAATGGTAACAAATCCTCTTTTTGCTCTATCTTATCTATCTTATTAATCACTAAGATAGAAGTCTCGTATCCTTCTGGGATTTGACTCATTAATTCTTGATCTTCTTCTGTCCAGTGTAAACCTTCAATGACGTAAATAAGAACATCAACGCCTTTCATGGCACTTGAAGCAACTTTGTTCATGTACTGATTTAAAGCTCGCTTGTGACCTTTATGGAACCCTGGGGTATCAATAAAGATCATCTGTGAATCCTCAATGGTCTTTATGCCTAAAAGTCTATGCCTAGTTGTTTGTGGTTTTCTAGAGGTAATTGCTACCTTTTGGCCCAATATTTCATTCAAAAGCGTAGATTTACCTACATTTGTTTTACCAACTATAGAAATGTAACCTGATTTCTTATTTTTTAATGACATTTGAAACTTCTACTTTATCAAGGATTTTTTGAGCAGCGCTTAATTCAGCTTTCTTTCTACTCTGACCGGTACCTGTTGCAGTCATATTAAGATCTTTAACTTCACAAAAAACTTTAAATTGGATTTTCTTCCCTTTAGAGCCATTTTGTTTCAAAGAGTATAAAGGCAATTGAAAGTTTCTTTTTTGAAGGTGTTCCTGAAGTTTCGATTTAGGATCTTTTAGATCTTTGCTTTCTTCAAGCGCCAACAAATTTTCTTTTAGCAATCTGCTTAGGAATTTATTAGTTTTAGAATAGTTGGAATCTAAAAAGACGGCCCCTATCAATGCTTCAACGGTGTTTCCAGGTATAGAATTACCTTCTAATTTCTCGCCTTTACCTTTTCGAATAAAACCAGACAGTCCAATATCTTGGGCTACTTTAGCTAAGTTCTCTCTACTTACTATAGTTGCTTTGAATTGTGTTAATTTTCCCTCATCTAGCAAATCAAACCTATTGTATAGATATTCTGTAACGTACAAATTTAGTAAAGCGTCCCCCAAAAACTCCAACCTCTCGTTGTGTTGTGAAGAAAGACTTTTATGAGTAAGTGCTTTCTTTAGTAAGCCTACATCTTGAAACTGATAGCCCAGTTTTGCCATTAATTCTTTCATGTAATTAGTCTATTTTTTGATTTCTAGAAAAAGTGGGCATTTCAGAGAACGAACCCCAGTGAAGCCAAATGTAATCTGCTTTGCCTACTAAGGTATCTTCTGAAAAATAACCCCATGCACGACTGTCTAAACTATTATCTCTATTATCTCCTATAGCTAAATAACTCCGTTCCGGCACTATCCATTTATGCTGCGCGTATTCAGTTAGCCCTAAAGACCTAATGACATGAGTTCTGTTATCAATAGTTTCTTTAACTAAAGACTCTCCATTGATGCTAGAAATAATTTCATGATTTAACTTAGTTCCATTAATCCAAATTTCATAACCTTTAACTACAACTTCGTCTCCAGGAATACCAATGACTCGCTTCACATACTTTATTCCTTTTGTAGTACATTTTTCTTTCTGGAGTTTAAGAAATTTATTTAAAAATAGTTGGCTCTGAGCTGTGCTTAGAGTTCCTAAATCTGGTCTTGCATCCAATGGAGAAGATTTACAAAGAGTGTGTGGAGGTATGAATACGGCAACATCATTACGTTCAGGTTTCTTCAATTCGGTTAATAGGTAGTTTGTCCCAGGAAATTTGAGCCCGTAGGCGTGTTTATTAACTAGTACAAAATCTCCAACTTGCAGTCCTGGTACCATGGATCTACTTGGTATCTGATATGGCTCGTAGGCAAAGGACCTAATGCAAGTGATGATCAGTAAAATAAAGAAATAAGATTTACTTTCCTTTCTTAATTCATCAATAGTTAATATTGATCCTATGACCCAAGAGATAGCAGCTAAAAGTGTTGCAACGGATAAAACTAAACCAAAGTCTAGATTCAATACAAAAATTCTATAAAGAATAACAAGTGCCAATAAAAACATTAAAGTACTTGTTACATTCCTATAAAAAGAATTTTCTTTTTTAGTGAACTGGATCCAGAATAAGTACCCAAGACACTCGGATATTAAAAGAAATAGTAAAGCGGTATCCATTCTTAATCCTTTACCCTTAAAACAGAAAGAAAAGCATCCTGAGGCACCTCTACCCTACCTATGTTCTTCATTCTTTTCTTGCCGGCTTTTTGCTTCTTCTGTAGTTTCATCTTCCGGGTAACGTCTCCTCCGTACAGTTTAGCAGTTACATCTTTCCTATAAGCCTTAACCGTTTGTCTAGAAACTATTTTACCGCCTATAGCAGCTTGTATAGCTACATCAAACTGCTGTCTTGGTATGACTTCTTTTAAGGCTTCGGTAAACTGTTGGCCTTTTGAGGTAGCAACTGATCTATGAGCCATATACGCGAGGGCATCAACCTTGTCTCCATTTAAAAGAATATCCAATTTAATGACATCGGATAATTCATACCTATCTAAAGAATAATCTAAAGAAGCATAGCCTCTGCTTACTGATTTGAGCCTATCAAAGAAATCTACCACTATCTCACTTAGTGGTAAGTCGTAAATTAATTCAGCTTGACCAGCAACATAACGCATACTGATTTGCTTTCCTCTTCTGTCATTGCAAAGTTTCATTACTGAGCCAATATATGTCTCAGGAACTAATATATTTGCTCTAGCTATGGGTTCTTGAATAGATTTCACCTTACTGTAATCAGGCAAAGCACTTGGGTTCTCTATCCTTTGGGTAACGCCATCCGTACCAGTCACCTCATAAGCAACAGTTGGGGCGGTTGCAATCAGATCCATTCCATATTCTCTATTTAATCTTTCAGAAATTATCTCCATGTGGAGAGTTCCAAGGAACCCACACCTGAATCCAGCTCCTAGAGCCTCAGAATGTTCAGGTTCGTAATGAAGAGAAGCATCATTTAGACAAAGCTTCTCTAAGGCCTCTCTAAAAGCTTCAAAATCATCAGCGCTTTGTGGAAATAAGGCTGCGTAAACTTGCGGATTTACTTCTCTAAATCCATCTAATCGTGGAGTATCTGAATTAGATTTTATAATAGTATCGCCTACTGGGGCCCCTCTTATTTCTTTTATACTTGCACAAATAAAGCCTACCTGACCGGAGCAAAGCTCATCTAGGTCTTTAATCTTAGGAGTAAAGACGCCTATCTTATCTACACTGTGTTTTTCTTTTCTCGAAAAGATTTCAATACTATCTCCTTTCTTAATCTTTCCTTTCACCACACGAACTAAAGACACAACTCCAAGGTAATTATCAAACCAAGAATCTATGATGGAAGCCTGTACTTCTGATTCAATATCAACCTCAGGCGGGGGTATTAATGCAACAACTTGCTCTAGGACTTCAGATATTCCTATTCCCATTTTCGCGCTGATGCAAGGTGCTTCTGAAGCGTCTACGCCTATTATCTCTTCTATTTCACGTTTTATTTTTTCTGGGTCTGATTGATCTAAGTCTATTTTGTTCAGAACGGGAATAATGGTTAGTCCTTCTTCAACGGCGTTATAGCAAGTTGATAAAGTTTGAGCTTCTACACCCTGAGAGGCATCTACCAAGAGTATTGCGCCTTCACACGCAGACAGTGATCTTGAAACTTCATATGCAAAATCAACATGGCCTGGTGTATCTATTAGATTAAATTGATATTCTTGACCATCTTTAGCCTTATAAGAAAGACTTACCGTTTGAGATTTTATGGTTATGCCTCTCTCTTGCTCTAATTCTAGTGTATCTAAGACTTGAGAGGTCATTTCTCTGGAGCTTAAACCGCCACAGAGTTCGATAATCCTGTCCGCAAGAGTGGATTTACCGTGATCGATATGGGCAATGATAGAAAAATTTCTAATATTCATCAAAAATACTATTTTTAGCTTCTAAAAGGCTAGAAGGATAACTATTTTGACAAATTTAAGCTAAGAATTCTTTTAATTCCGTTTCTAGCTATTCCGATGGTGATATTTCTTTCGGTGTTAACGCTTTCAAGAACCTTTTTAAACTCTTCAACATTACTTATCCTGGCTCTACCTAAAGAGTAGATAATGTCACCTTGTCTTATACCAGAAGAATAAGCCACTCCTTCAGAGTCTACCCCAGTTACTAAAATACCAGCAATTGATCTCTCATTAGGGCTATTAGACTGGTTTTCTACAAGCAGTCCCAGAATATTTTCTTTTGTATTATTAAAAGCTATTGAAGGATCTTTGGGTAATTCTCCCACCTTTACGCTGATTGTTTTTTTCTTTCCATCTCTTAGAATCACAGCGTTAACCCTAGAGTCAGGTTTTATTGCTCCTACTGTTAAAGGTAAATCTGATGAATAGAATATTTCTTCTCCGTCAAAGAATAAAATGACATCTTCTTCTTTTAAACCAGATTGTTCAGCCGGGCTATCTTTTATAATTTGTGATATTAAAGCTCCCTTAGGAACTTCCATATCTAGGGCTTCAGCTAATTCACTTGTCACTTCTTGGATGCTAACTCCTAGCCAGCCTCTAGCTACATAACCTTTTTCTTTTAATTGATCAACAACGTCCATCGCATAATCTATGGGTATAGCGAAAGAAACGCCCATGTACCCTCCTGATCTTGTATAAATCTGAGAATTAATACCTACAACCTCTCCGTCTAGATTAAAAAGAGGTCCTCCTGAATTACCGGGGTTAATGGCTACATCAGTCTGCAGAAAAGGAACGTACGTAGAATCCGATCCATTAGGTATGCTACGGCCTTTAGCGCTTACTATTCCCGAAGTTACAGAAAAACGGAGTTGAAAAGGAGAGCCTATGGCCACAACCCATTCACCCACCTTAAGCTCTTTAGAGCTTCCAATTCTTAGTGTAGGAAGGTTTTTAGCATCAATCTTTAACAAAGCTACATCTGATCTAGCATCAGCTCCGATTACTTCCGCCTTGAATTCTCTTCTATCGCCTAAACTGATTGTTATCTCGTCTGCGCCTTCAACGACATGATTATTAGTTAACAAGAAACCATCTTTAGAGATAATAAAGCCTGAGCCTGTCGAAACAACTGGTCTACTGTTTTGCCTAGGATCTGATGGTCTAGGTTGACCAAAAAATCTCTCGAAAAATTCATCATACCTAGGGTCTCCAAATCCTCCGCCGAAAGAATTTCTATTACTCACAGTCTTAGTACTAGTAATATTAACTACAGCAGGTGAAGACTCTTCCGCAAGTTCAGTAAAGTTTGGTAAATCTTTGGATTGTATAAATCCAAACAGAGCAAAAATAGCTACAAACAAGAATCTTTTATATTCAAACATTTAAATACCTTTATTTATCTAAATTATTAGTAAAAAAGTTTGCATTTTGAAGTATTTCTAATTTTTTTTCAGCTGTAATATTGCCGCTAACAGAAATTACGTAAACTCCATCTTTTGTTCTAAGATAAGCTATTCTTGAAGCGTCTCTAGAAGACAAGCCTGAAGACGATTGAATTGGAGAAAGGCTTACATTGAAAGTCTTACCTGTAGAAGGAAGAACATAATTAGCTCTTAACGACCCCCTGGGGTCAGATTGGATTGTCTGCAGTTCTGCATTCAATCCTATGACAGAACCATTCAAAACTTCCATTGCTTGAGGACTTGCAATTGCTTCAGATATTCTTTTTGAAGCTCTGTCAGAAAAGGAATCTGGATTTGTGCTTAAAGTTTGATAATTATAAACAAGAACTAAAAGGCAACTTGCAACAGCAAAACCTATATAGTTTTTTTGTTTTGCTAGAAAGGGTTCTTTCGAAATAGATGAGGAATGAAGAGTATTTCCTAATTCTCTGCTTACATCGAAAGAAACGTCAGAGCTTTCAAAAGCCAAACTTTCATTTTGGAAAGCGCTTTTAGCGACATGTAATTTTTTCCAATATTCTCTCAATTCTGGGTGGTTATTTATTTCTACCAAAACTCTACGAGTTTCAAAGTCAGATAATTCTCCGTCACTGAGGGCCGATATTTTCTCTTTAATTCCTTTACTTATTGTCATGATATTTTTGTATTTTGATTTTTTAAATTCTTATCCATGTGTTTACCGACGACATCCTCTATCATCTCCCTGCCTCTAAAAATCCTTGATCTAACGGTTCCGACTGGACACTTCACTATTTCAGCAATTTGTTCATAACTCAATCCATCAAACTCTCTTAAAGACAAAGCTGTTCGTGTTTCTTCTCCAAGAGAAGATAAAGTTTCAAAGATTAAATCTCTTAATTCATTTGCCTTCAAGAGGTCTTGAGGTGAATCAACATCTGATTTTTCGGGGTAAAAAGAATCGTCTTCAGATAAGTCACTAATTACAACCTCATCTCTTCTTTTTGCAGAAACTAAATAATTTTTAGCAGTATTAACCGCGATCCTGTAGACCCACGTGTAAAAGGAGCTCTCTTCCCTAAAGGAATCTATTGATTTGTAAGACTTGATGAAAGCTTCTTGAGCAATGTCTTCTGCAAGCTGTCTTTCTTTCACGTACTTAAAAGCAGTTGCTACTACTCTACTTTGATACTTTAAAACCAATAAATCAAATGCCCTGTAATCACCTTTCTTAACCCTTCTTACAAGAGAAAGGTCAATTTCTTTATTGCTGATTTTCTTTTTTGTATTTTCCACTTACTCGATAGACTTAATTAATTAAAGAAAGTTCGTTAACGATTATAATTTTTTTGATAACTCTAAACCGCCTCTAAAGCCAATATCTTCAATAGTTACCAGAATTAAGGGTATAGTTTTTAACAGGTCTTGCATAGTTTCGCTGCTTTCAAAAATTTTTCTGAAAGTTTGATGTACCTCTTCATTAATTAAAGTGTTTACTATGGACCCAGCAAGATAAACCCCTCCAGTTGAACCCCACACTAAAGCTACATACCTCAAGTAAGAGGCGAGTAAATAAACCATTAATTCTTTTGTTTTAGAGCAGTCTTCATTAAGGTTATTATTTTCAAGAATCTGCTTACTTGATAGGCTTGTCTCCTCATCTCCAGACAAAACTTTATAAAAGAATATGATGCCTTTTCCAGATAAGAAATCTTCATAAGTCGGAGCACGTTTGCTTTTTGAAATAAAAGAATCTGTGATTTTCTTCAAATCATCTTTTATTTCTTTTTGAGGGATATTTAAGTGCCCTGCTTCAGTTGCAATAATTTGCTGGCCTACTATTCCAGCCAATCCAAGTCCAGTTCCTGGAGAAACTAATATTTTTGGCCCCTCTTCAAGTTGTTCCTTTCGTATACCTATGAAAGATAATTCACTGTTTTCTAGGCCTTTAATGGCATGAGCCTGTAAAGCTAAGTCATTTACAACTATCAAGCCCTCCTTAAAGAGCTTATTCTTTAATCCTTCAATGCTGAAGGAGATATCTGCATTAACGAAAGCAACTTCGTCTTTGAGTATGGGTGCTGCTACTCCCATTACAGCCTTGCTAACTTTATTTGTTAATTCATATCTTTCTAAATATTTACTACAAAGTTCCTCTATAGAGCTTGAATCAATGACTTCAAGGCTCTCAGAATGCTCGTATTTATGGCAGTCACTTGTTACACAAAACCTAGCGTTAGTTGCCCCTATGTCTGCCAATAGAATCATCAACCTCCTCCTAATGTCTTCTTATGGCTGGATAAAATTATATCTACAAGGGGTTTCATTTTTGAATCCTCAGGTTCTTTTTTATTGACTAATAGATCAAACACCTCAACATCTTCAAGAGAAACTAATTCTTTAAAAAGACACTGGTTAACGTCATTTAGATCATCAAAATTTGCTTCCACAAAAGGCACCAGAATAGCGTCAAGCTCCCAAAGGCCCCTTCTACATTGCCATAAAATCTTTTTCTTCAAATCAGCCAAGCTTAATGTCCTATAATATTAATAGTGAAATCCAATGAATTAATAGAATTAGACTATTTGAGCACACTTGAAATCATAGGTGAAGGCGCAATTGATCTACTTCAAGGTCAAATTACTTCAGACATGACTAAAGTAACAGAGAGTCAAAACTGTCTTGGAGCCTTATGTAATGTCAAAGGAAGAGTAGAAAGCTCTTTCTTAATTGTAAAAAAGGCAGAAATGAAAGACGCATTTCTTCTTATAGGAGACAGAGAAGTGATGAAAGCCACTCAAAGCATTCTGCAAAAGTATGCTCCTTTCTATAAGTTGGAAATGCGCTTCAATGATGAATATAAATTCATTGCTATAGATGAAGATTTTCTTTCATTTAACTTTTCTGAAACTGACTTGAATCTAAACGTCCAATACCATAAGGATTTTCTACGCCTACACTATTTAGAAAAAAAATTTCACTTATTGCTTTTAGACGATGGAGTTGATTGCTTTAAAAGCTCGGTAATGACTAATGACCTTAATGAATGGGAGAAAGACAACATAGTTAATAAAGATTTTAATATAAGAGCTGAAGACGCCAACAAATATACCCCTCATGAACTAGGATATCATCAAACAAAAAGAATAGACTTTGAGAAAGGGTGTTATACGGGACAAGAAATTGTTGCCAGAATGCACTATAGAGCTAAAAAATTACCTTTCTTATTAACAGGAAGCTTAGATGTTAACGAAAGCACGTCTCCAGAAGTGCTCAATCAAGAAGGTAAAAAAACAGGCACCTTGTTATCTACTGCGAAACAAGAAAACTCAAATTTATGCTTAATCTCTATGAATAAGAACTACGAAAATGGAGATATCAGATTCAAAGACTCCTCTGCTATAAGCATCAAGTAAATTCATTCAACCCAATTTATAGGGGTTTTTCCTTTTTTAACTAAATAATTATTAGTCTTAGAAAAATGCTTACAGCCAAAAAAACCCTTATGCGATGAAAGCGGAGAAGGATGAGCGGCTTTAAGGACTAAATGCTTCTTCGTATCAATCTTATTACCTTTTAACAGTGCATAATTACCCCACAAAATAAAGACAAGGTCACTTCTTTTGTTAAGAACTTCTATCAATTTATCTGTAAATACTTCCCATCCTTTATTTGCATGAGAGCCCGGCCTACCTTCTTCAACTGATAAAATTGAATTTAATAGAAGCACCCCTTGATTGGCCCAACTTTTCAAATATCCATGATTTGGTGCTTCGCAACCTAAATCATCTTGCAATTCTTTAAATATATTCATTAAGGAAGGCGGGATTTTAATTCCAGGATTTACAGAGAAAGATAACCCATGCGCTTGATTAACTTTATGATAAGGATCTTGTCCTATAATCACCACTTTTGTGTCATCCAGACTAGTTTCGTAGATAGCAGTAAAAGTTTGGTCAGAAGGTGGGAAGACTATTGCTCCTCTGGACTTCTCTTGCATGAGAAAAGATCTTAGGTTCTCCATGTAGGGTTTTTTAAACTCTTCTTCTATCTCGTTAAGCCAAGAATGGTGTATTTTTGGTTTTTTTGTAGAAGTAATTTTGCTCATAAATGTTAAATAATTTTAACGCTATTTTAAGTGAGCATGAAGTAAGAATTTTATCCACAATTTCTGTGGATAACTCTTTGGATAACTTGATGCTTTCTCTGAATGGCCTAAAAATGAATGAGTTTCAGCAGATTGATCAAAATTTCAACATTAAATAAAATATTTAATTAAATCAATAACTTACTAATATTTATCAAATTTACCTTAATTCATTTAATATTTCTTAACTTTCTAAATCTTCCTTTCTTTAACCTATTAAGGCTGTGCGTAACCGTAGAAGAAGAAAGTATGAAATTAGTACTTTGTCTGTCCGTATTTCAAGATATCTATTGATAAAACAATAGGTTAAAAGTCTTCTTTAAATTAAGAATATTGAGGTTATTTAATTAACCTAACGTTTAAAACATTTTCGATCTTCCGCAGCTCTTCTATAGCGCTCTTTTTAACTTCATTTTCTAAATCAATTATGTTGTATGCTACATCTCCTCTACTGACATTCGTCATATCGGCAATATTTAACTCCAATTCACCTAAAGAGGTTGTTATTTGGCCAATCATAGCTGGGACATTTTTATTTGTAACAGTTATTCGATTTACTGTGCTTCTCGGAAGTTGAACATTAGGAAAGTTAACGGAGTTCTTTATGTTTCCTGTTTCTAAAAAGTCTACTAGCTGATTAACAGCCATGACAGCACAATTTTCTTCTGCTTGAGATGTGCTAGCTCCTATATGTGGCAACAAAATCACATCTTTATTCTCATTGGCTCTCATAATTAATTCAGGGGTTGGGAAATCGGTTATAAAGTTCTTAAGATTATCTTGTCGTAAATATTTTAGGACGTCCTTGGTATTTATTACTTCATGTCTAGCAAAATTTAAAAGAGAGAGATTGTTTGCCTTCTTAAACAACTCCTCATTTATTATCCCTTGAGTGCTGTCAATGGCAGGAATATGTATGGAGACAAAATCAGAAACAGCAAATAAATCCTTCATAGATTCAGCAGGAACAACTTGACTTGGAAGTTTCCAGGCAGCTTCAACGGATAAGGCTGGATCATAACCAACAACATTCATATCTAAAGCCACTCCCATGCTTGCAACTTTAGAACCTATTGCACCCAATCCAACTACCCCGAGTGTTGACCCCGCCAATTCTGTTCCCTTAAAAGATTTCTTATTTTCTTCTAGGAAAGGCTCTAGATCTTTCATTTGTTCAAGATGAGAGAGCCCGTTTACGAAATCAATGCTGGCATAAACATTTCTAGAAGAAAGCATTAATCCCGCTAAAACCAATTCTTTTACAGCATTTGCATTTGCTCCAGGCGTATTAAAAACAACAATACCTTTGTCAGTGCATAAGTCTATAGGTATGTTATTAACACCTGCTCCAGCTCTAGAAATAGCCTTAAGTCCGTCCTTTATATCATCTTCAACTAACTTAGTGCTTCTTATAAGAATTCCATCAGGTAAATCTGAGCTCTCATCTAAAGAACATTCTGTACCCTCAAGTTTATCAAGGCCTATTTTGGCAATATTGCTATAAGGTTTTACTTGATAATTAGTCATAAAAAATTAACTGCTTTTAAAAAAAGCGCGAAGCATATCATTATTTGCCTTAATCTTCGATAATCTATATAGTTCTCGACCTTTTTTTATCAAATGTATGAATAAGAACTTCTTAAACTTAAAAGACCTATCTAAAAAAGATTTAGAAAATATTATTGAAAGTTCAATATCTTTAAAGAAGTCTACAGCTAATTTAGATTTACTTGCTGGGAAGTACATTGCCTTGATTTTTGAGAAATCATCAACCCGAACTAGAATTTCCTTTGAGGTTGCCATGAATCAACTAGGAGGAAGGGCAAGTTTTCTTTCAGTAAAGGATTTACAACTAGGCAGAGGTGAGCCACTTGAAGATACCGCTAGAGTAATAGGTTCGATGGCAGATGGAGTTGTCTTAAGAACAGAGCAGCATGAAACTCAGAATACTTTTGCTTCTTTTTCTTCAGCGGTAACTATTAATGGGCTAAGTGACTTATCTCACCCCTGCCAAGTATTAACTGACCTGCTAACTTATTTTGAAGAAAATGGCTCTATAGAAGGAGAAAAGGTTTGTTGGTCTGGAGACTTTAATAATGTCTGTTATAGCTATGCAGAAGCTGCAAATATTTTTAATTTTGAATTGCATGTAGCCTGTCCAAAAGAATTCCAACCCAAGGAAAAAGCACTCCCTAATGTTACTTTTACTGAATCATTGGATGAAGCCATAGAAGGAAGTAGTTTAGTCACTACAGATGTTTGGGTCTCAATGGGTGATGAAAATGAAAAAGAAAAGAGAGAACAGCTATTTAGTGATTATCAAATAAACCCTGCAATCATGGATAAAGCTAACAATAAGGCAATTTTCTTGCATTGTCTTCCCGCCATAAGAGGACAGGAAATATCTGAAGATTTATTAGAAGATAAAAGAAGTAAAGTTTGGACCCAAGCAGAAAATAGATTACATGCTCAAAAAGCTTTATTGGTAGAACTCCTGAAATAAATTAATCTGTTAAAACCTTGTTAACAGCCTCCTTCCATTCCAGATACCCATTTTTAGATTTCTGAGGCTCAAACTCTTTATCTACAGACCAATTCTCTTTAAGTGAAGATAAGGTGTCAAACACACCTGCATGAAGTCCTGCTAAATAAGCCGCCCCTAAAGAGGTTGTCTCTATTACCTCAGGTCTAGATACTTTTACTTGGAGGACATTAGACAATTCTTGAGAAAACCAATTATTTGCAACCATGCCTCCATCGATCTTAAGCGAATTAAAAGAAGCGTTGTCATTTCTCATGGCTTCCAACAAATCTTTTGTTTGGAAGACGACAGACTCTAGAACTGCTTTGGTTATTTCAGGAATTCCAGTGTCTCTGGTTAACCCAAAAATAGCACCTCTAGCATCTGCGTCCCAATAAGGGGCTCCTAGACCAGTTAAGGCAGGAACAACCACAATCCTGGAATTGTCTTTTGCTTGTAAGGCTAAATCTTCTGATTCACGAGCATCCTCAAAGAAATTAAGCCCATCACGAAGCCATTGTATGGCCGACCCTGCAACAAAAATACTTCCTTCTAAAGCATAAGTCGTTTTACCTTCAAGCCTATAAGCAATGGTTGATAAGAGTTTATTGCTTGATTTAATAATCTTATTACCAGTATTAATCATCATAAAACAACCTGTGCCGTAGGTGCTTTTGACATCGCCTACTTCAAAACAACATTGTCCTATTAAAGCTGATTGCTGATCGCCAGCAACCCCTCCAATACTAACCTTACCTCCTAACAATTCTGTATAACCAAAATCATCTGCATTGTCACAAACCTTAGGCAGCAAATTAGAAGGAACATTAAATAAACCTAATAACTCCTCGTCCCATTTGTTACTTTCAATGTTATACAGCATGGTTCTTGAGGCATTAGATACATCCGTTTTATGGTCCCTTCCTTCAGTTAATTTCCATATTAAAAAAGAATCTATAGTCCCAAACAGCAATTCTCCGTTCTCGGCTCTTTGTCTTGCCCCGCTAACCTGATCAAGTATCCAGTTTACTTTTGAAGCCGAGAAATAAGGATCTATCGTTAATCCTGTTTTCTGTTGTATCAAGTCTTGACTGTCTTTTAAAGAATTACAGAAATCACTAGTTCTTCTGTCTTGCCATACAATTGCGTTGTAAATTGGCTCTCCAGTTTTCTTATCCCAAATAACTACCGTTTCTCTTTGGTTCGTAATTCCTATTGAAGCAATGTCAGAAGCAGACAAATTAAAACGTTTGATAGATAGATTTAAAACCTCAACAACTGATAACCAGATCTCTTCCGGATCATGCTCAACCCAACCGTCATTAGGAAAGAATTGTTTAAATTCAATTTGCTCAAAACCAACCAATTCTCCTTTATCACTAAAAACAACAGCCCTAGAACTGGTGGTTCCTTGGTCAATAGAAATAATCTTTTTAGGCATAAATACTGGATATTAAAGGCGAGTATACAAAATATTACTTATAAATACTTATCCACATGAAATTAACAGAAAATTTCTGTATTTATAGTATTGTCTTTTGTATAAAAACACAGTATCTTGTGTTTCGAAATCAAATAAGACACTATATGTTGGGGTATGAAGAAAACATAGAGAAAAGACGGAGGAAGGGAAAAAATGGAACCATCTACGCAAACCACTGAAAAAACAACAAGAAAAGAACTTAAATCTGAAGAAGAGAAGCCGGCCATTGCACCAGGCCAAATGAGGGTCATTAAAAGAAATGGGTCTGTTGTATCTTATGATGCCGAGAAGATAGCTATCGCCATCACTAAAGCTTTTCTAGCGGTGGAAGGCGGGGCAGCCGCCGCGTCCACTAGAATACATAATGAAGTAAATCAGTTAGCAAATTCAGTGACTGAAACATTCTCTAGAAGAATGCCTTCTGGAGGAACTCTTCATATCGAAGAAATACAGGATCAAGTAGAACTTGAACTCATGCGTTCAGGAGAACAAAAAGTAGCAAGGGCATACGTTTTATATAGAGAAGAAAGAAAACAGATAAGAAATAAAGAAGAGCCGAAAGAAGCAAAAGAAAAAGAAGGAGTAAAAATAGTCCTTGAGAACGGCGATGAAGATACTCTCGATATGGGCAGGCTTGAAGAAATGGTAAATGAGGCGTGCGAAGGTTTAGAAGGAACCGACCCTCAACAAATTCTAGAAGAGGCAAATAAAAACCTATACGACGGAGTGTCTATAGAAGATGCGAGAACTTCCTTAGTCATGACTTCAAGAAC